>Ga0102589_1004463_pt1 | contig 13158 bp, 14 predicted proteins | sample AraplaMF_Col_mLB_FD_76858 | JGI IMG/M metagenome (GOLD analysis project Ga0102589, IMG submission 76858) | Arabidopsis root microbial communities from the University of North Carolina, USA - plate scrape MF_Col_mLB | ecosystem: Host-associated > Plants > Roots > Endosphere | place: USA... | reverse complement strand
CAGAGAACATCCCTCTCCCGGCAATCATAAAGTTGCCATCATCCGTTTCAACAATAGCTACCGGAGTGTGGTGGAATTGACCATCCTCAACAGCCTTGTGCCACAGTACTTGTCCAGACGCATCCAGACGAATGAGATATAGCTTGTCCATCGGTTTGCCGTCGTAGGACTTGTAGGTGCCGGCTACAAAATATCCTCCGTCCCTAGTCTCTATTGCCCGGTACGCGGCATTCACGGACGAATAATGATCTAGCTTTTGCTCCCATAGCGGCTGTCCTTCTACATCCGTTTTAATGATATAAGCCTTAACGACATATTGCCAACTATCTTGCCCAATCATTTCCTTTTCCGTAATGCTCCCTACCGTCAAATAACCGCCATCGGAGGTAGGGATGACCGCTTCCCCTCTGGAACTACTTCCATAATCCCTAAACCATTCCACGGTAGCCCGCGGTTGCGACGGCTCGGCAGCTGCTGGACTCATCGTACCCTGTAACCCGAGTGTTAGCATGATTCCGGCAACGCACGCGACTATCAAGCGTGTACATGTGTTGAACAAATGACGCACCTCTCTCTCCATGAATTATTGGATGATGCTTGATGAATGCTGTCGAAGCAAGCGGTGTGGATAGCCTCTATTATGATTATTCATTGGATCTTCATTCTTGTGTATCCCACGAATTGCATAATTCTGTATGACGCTCGAACGGTTTTTAATCCTGCACGATAGGGACGGCCTACCCATAAGCTCCGGTGAAAAAAATAAATACATTGATGAAAATTTTGGATAATAATGATGTTTTGTTACGAAGGTATGAGACGATGGTAGGTATAATGATCCAGCATTAGAGAGTAGGCTGATTCAGTTAACTTCAAGTGTGGCCGGAAACGGCTACAGTGATCGGAGTCAGATTGAATTCGAATCGGCTACGTCCTCCTGCAAAATTTCATGTGAACGCAGGAATCAATTATCGTTACTTTATAGCTTCTCTATCAAATGAAATTGTCTTATATCGAAGGAGAGTATATGGAAGAGAATATATTTGACTCGTATCACAATGAGGACGTTGCTGAGTGTGCTAATCCCTTGGGCATCGGCTCGATGGCATGCAAAACGAAGCGCACATAGACGATTTATCGCTAGAATAGATACCGATTCTCTGAGCAATAGGGAGAGGTTTTTGTAATGAGAAATATCGTTCACTACCATTGAGAATGGTTATCATTTATAATGGTAGCAAGAGTCAGCAGTGATTTGGAAGGTGGAATGAAGAGAATGAACGCTGATGAACATCTATTGCTTTGGGATCATGCTGTAATTAAGGTATTGGATGTCCGCCATATTATGATGGGGATGGATGAGGTTGTGCGCGATTATAAGCTTCCGGCCAGCATGTACCTGTTTGCGACGCGCGGCAGTGCCCAAGTTCGGCTGGATGGAGAAGAATATCTCCTTGAATGTTTCCAAGTCATGCATAGCGGTAAGGGGACAATGCTGGACATTTCTCTTATCGCAGAAGAATTCGAATACTATATGATCTTCTACAGGGCCACGATACCGCTGCCGTGCAGGCAGGAATTGCTTCGATTGATGGAAAGCAGCAGTCCTTTCCAATTGCAGTACCACTTTACGCCGAACAATCCAATATCGTTGTATCACAAGACGAGATGGATGGCTGAGGAGTGGAGGCAAGCCGATTCCTTGGAGCGATTTCAGGTGAAATCCTTGTTCTATCAGTTCGTATATAGCGTCCTTCAGCAGCTGCATTGTCAATTGATCGAGGTTAGGGAGCCGGATCTTGCCACACAAGCAATCGCATACTTACAGGAGCATTATGCAGAAGCAATTACGTTGGAGTCACTGGCAGACAATTTGAACTATAGTGTTCCGCATTTGTCTGCCTCCTTTAAGAAGAATACAGGATACAGCCCGATTGATTATTTGATTCAAATCCGAATGGATACGGCAGCAGCGCTTCTGGTGGACACGGATGCAACTTTGCAGGAAATTGCTGAGAGTGTAGGGTACAAGGATCCTTATTATTTGAGCCGTTTGTTCAAAAAGTACAAAGGTGCTCCGCCCGCACGGTTCAGAGTCAGGGAACGTACTCGGCGCAGAACAGGAGATCGTCCTGCAAATATAATGCGATCCTCCATTGTTGCTCGCCACTTGCGACGTTATATTGATAATGATTATTACTATCAATATAACGATGGGGGAAGTATACCAATGTTTCGACAATCCAAATCATCTGCGGCAGCCGTCTTGCTGCTGTGCTTCGTATTATTACTGACTGCCTGTTCTGGCGCATCAAGTGCCACGAGTTCGGAAAGCAGCAGCGGCAGTCAGACAACAACTAATTCTGTGTCGACTCCGCTAGGAGCATCCCAATCAGACGCGGGACAAACTTCAGGGCAGATGCAGACCAAGATCGTATCGACAATTTATGGAGACGTGACCGTACCGCTTAACCCCAAGCGTATCGTAGCGGATCAATATTTGGGCAGCTTTGTTGCACTAGATGTTATTCCGATCGGCGTTCCGGGGCTTCATTTGCAGAATCCGTATTTTCAAGAAGCCTTGAAGGGTGTAGCGGATCTTGGCGATATTAACGGCAATTTGGAGAAGATGCTTGATTTGCAGCCAGATCTAATCGTTACGGGAGTAAAGGATGACCAAGTGCGTTATGAGCAATTGTCCAAAATTGCGCCGACAATTGCGGTGCCATTCGGTGAATTGAAAAACGCCCATGAAGAGCTGACCTATTTCGGCAAGCTTCTTGGAAAAGAAAAGGAAGCAGAAGCTTGGCTTGCGGACTATGATCATCGTGTTGCGGCAGCCAAAGAAAAGGTGAGAAAAGTGATACCTGCTGATGCATCAATCACGATTCTGGAAACGGCGGATAAGTCGACCTACGTATACGGCGATAATTTCGGCCGTGGCGGACAGGCCATTTATCAGGCACTTGGCTTAAAACCGCCTGCTCAAGTGGCTCCGAAGATTATGGAGAAGCAGTGGGCAGAGCTGTCAGGCGAATTGCTACCGCAGTATGCAGGCGACTACATTATTCTTACCTCGAACAACCGTACGCTGGAAGACTTGAAGGCTGATCCGATCTGGGGTTCATTAGAAGCCGTCAAGAATAACCGCGTATACATATGGAAGGAAGAACGCTCTTGGTATTTCGACCCGATTGCGGTCCTGTCGCAGACAGAGGAGCTTGCGGCCTGGCTGACTAGCTTGAAGTAACCGGATATGGCAATGTTGTGATAACTAATTACGAACAAGATTCAAAGGGCATCTGTGTCTAACACGGATGTCCTTTGTCATGTCGGGGAACGGATAGAACTCAAGTGGATGATTTTATGGAACATGATGGTATGCTAAACGTACCTAGTAATTAAGAAAGAATCTACATATTTTCTGGAGACATCACATGCCTATTGATAAAAACCTCATTACGAAGCTTCAAGAAACGCTGGATGATCAAAGGATTACCTTCGTGGACGAATTTTCGATTCGAACCTTCAGCAGGCCGAGCTCGGAAGAAGCTGCATTTTTCATTACGGTTAGCAAGGATAAGACGAAGTCAGACCTTGAAGCATTCCTGCTTCTCTTGGAGCGACTAGAATTTGCGGAGCAGGAATGGAGCTGGGATAAGCAGCATTTTGAAGAGATTAGCATACATGACCTTCATCATGTGCTGCATTACCTTGTTAAGAACGGAGAATTCCTAGCCATTGATGGGGAAGCTGCTTTACGTAGGATCCAAGTGCATGCAGACGATTTCGATGTCGGCAGCGTGGTGACGATAGACTCAGCTAATGTCCTTCTCTTCGACGATTGGAACCTGATGCAGCTATTTGGGTACAATCAGAATAACTACTATTTATATCTTTGGTATACGACTGCATAGGAAGTTTCAATAAATGGATAGAGGAATCGTAGGATCATCATTTTGTTACGCGGGATATATGGGACGCGCATTTTGGGGTTGCTGCGATTGCAAGCTACTTTTATATGAAGGAAAATGAGCTGCCTGATGCTGTTCGTGAGCGAATTCGAGGGCAGTCGGTAGCAATGCTGCACAAACACAGGCTGGGGCAATCGCGTCAATCTGACGAAAGTCAGCTCGAAATCGAACACGATATTGCCGGGGAAACAATCGTACAAGCGTTAGAACGTACCATTGACGAGCTTCATTGGGTAGGGCATAACGTTATTTATACGGCATTGTCGTTATTGGCGATAAAAGAGCTTGGCAAATGGGGAACCTCAAAAAAACAATTCCAGGACGGTCATGGATTGGCTATACCACCTCAGAAGTCAAAAAGCTAGAAATCCAAGCGGAAGATGTCTTTCCCCATGTGAACAATCCGGCTGAGTTATCCGCATTTATATTAACGGAGATGTCAGCGTTCAAAACGATTTTTCAGGCAGAAGCGCATCATGATTTAATTGGTCATATGCTTACTTTTTCTCACGCTTTGAATGTATTGTTCGATCTGGGAAATCGCTCCCTGTTCGACAGAGGACTCCTTCCACTATTTCAACTGGTCAAGGTACTTCGTAGTAGTGTGGAGTTTGATCCCGAATCTGTGAAACTATATTCGCCGGTTGATCGTCTGCCTTTAAGCTTGAAGAAGCGGTCGCCGTTCTTGCCAGATGAAGAATCATTCTGGACGAACGAGTATGATACGGATGATTGGGATTTTGGACATGTATTTAAGTTTAGTTATAGTTACTTCGATCATGTGAAGAGAGCACCTCATCTTAGAGAAAAAACGATAGAGCAGTTTCGCTATGTCATTCATTTGTAGTTGGCAATCCTCCATGCTCCCGTCACTATCGTGGCGGGAGCTATTCATTTCCTACCAATGGGATGATCCATTTATAACGATCTTCAGATATCAGAGATATCAAACCGAATGATGGCGAAGTCTGTCCTTAGTCCATAATAAATTTGGCAGTCAGTACGCTGAAGTCTTGAAGTTCGGTTAGGGTATAGCACCTTACACGCATGTCGCAATTGATCGATCTGTAGTTCGAAATGTCGAATTTCCCCATCCTTTTTACCTATATTTGCTGTATGATTAACGTATAGATTGGAGATGAAAATTCTTCTAATGGAGGGAAGCATTATCGAAATCTTATCGAGAGTCAAGGAACTCATGTCCATCAACATTGATAGCCTATTTCAGAAGTCGGAAGACCCTGAGAAAATCATTGATGATTACATGCGGAAGTTGAACGATGATCTCGGCAAGGTAAAGGCTGAGACGGCTTCCGTTGTTGCAGCAGAGCAGCGAGCCAAACGAGCGTTGGACGAATGCACAGCAGAAATCGCAAAACTGCAGCGATATGCGGAGAAATCAGCGGCAGACGGGAATGAAGCAGGGGCACGTGCTTTTTTAGAGAAAAAGGCAGTTCATTCGGAAAAGTTGCAGCAGCTGCAAAAGGCTTATGATGTGGCAGCTTCAAATGCTACTCAAATGAAGCAGTTGCAGGATAAGCTGGTCTCTGATATCGGCGAGTTGAAAGCGCGGCGTGCAGCACTTAAGGGAAAGCTTGCAGCGGCCCAGGCACAGGAACGAATAAATGCAAGCAACTCTATACATGGAGATCAGGCTTCGGCATTCGATGCGATGGAAGACAAGGTGAACCGCGCTTACGATGAAGCGATGGCGCTTGCTGAACTTCGAGGTGAGAAGAAAGACGATTTGGACGAGCTGATCGAGCAGTTGAAGAAGGAAAAGAATTGAATCTCGATTCATAGGCACTACATATAAACAGATACTTTCTATGCTCTAGGGGTGAATAGGTTGCCGGTTATTGAATATAAATGCTCGAACTGCGGTAGTGGGATGGAGTATGACACGTATTCGGAGATGTTAACCTGTCATAGCTGTGGGAGACAAGACAATATTCAAGACATGCAGGATCCGATGACGAAATACGTGTTTACAGAGGAAGATGCTGCGGAGGAATATCACTGCCATAGCTGTGGCGCTGTCATTATCACAGAAGCAGAGACAAGCGCAACGAGTTGCAGCTTTTGTGGATCTGCCGTTGTACTAGGAGATCGATTGTCTGGGAATTTGGCGCCGGTGAAGATTATTCCTTTTGCCATTAGCAAGGAAGAAGCAGTGATGAAGTTCAAAAGATGGTGTGGAAAGGGACTCATTACTCCGAAAGGGTTCATGTCAGCGAATCGAATTAAGGGAATGACGGGGATGTATGTCCCATTCTGGCTCTATGATTTGCAGAATGAAATTGAGGTCCATGGCAGCGCCACGAAGGTCAGCAAATACCGCTCAGGCGATTACGATTATACAGAAACAGCACACTATGATTTCTATCGCGAGATCTGTCTAGATTATATAAAAGTTCCGGTGGATGCTTCGGCAAAGATGACAGATGAACTTATGGATAAGCTCGAACCATTTCCCTATGAAAAGCTTGAGACTTTTAAGACACCCTACTTAGCAGGTTATGTTGCTGAAACGTATAGTTATAACGAGGAAGAGCTGCTGCCGCGGGTAAAGGAAAAAATACAGGAGTATATTTTTGAATTCATAGATTCAACCGTAACGGAGTATACGTCAGCGAAGTATGACAATGTTCATATTCACACGGAGACGCAGCGAGCTGACTATGTTCTGCTTCCGGTCTGGGTACTGCATTATGACTATAATAAACTGGAATATACGTTTGCGATGAATGGACAGACGGGCAAGGTGGTCGGCAAGCCTCCGATCAGCAAGTCGAAGGTGTTCGCATGGTTTGCGGGATTATCGGCGATATTCTTCCTCGTATTTCAGCTTGTGTCCTATTTGTATATAGGAGGGAAATTCTGATGAGAAGGCATCGTGTTATCGCTGTCGTCCTGCTGTTCGCAGCATTGCTGCTCGCCATCCCCATAGAGATGATCACGGGAAGTGTCAGTGCGGCTGCCAAGAATAACAAGCAGCTTATTTATGATTTTGCGGGAATGCTAACCCAAGCAGAGCGCGAGGAATTGAACCAGTTGGCGAATAAATACGGAGCAGAGCGGAGAACGGATATTATCATCGTCATGACCGAAGAAGATAAGGATACAACCCTGATATTAGATGATTTCTATAAACAACATGCACCGGGTTATGGGGAGCCTTATGGTAGTTCCGTTATACTGATACTAAATACGACGCGTCAGGATTTTTATTTTGCTTCATATGGGAAAGCACAAAAATATGTAGATGCAGTACGATTGGATGAAATATCGAAAAGGGTAAGTTGGGATATTATATTCGAGAAACAAATGCGAGCCTTTCGAAACTATATCTTATTGGTACATAAGTATATGGGGATTACTCCGGGAACCAAGCTGAGCAACAATTCTCAAAAGACATTTATGAAAATTGCGGGAATTACACGCGAGAAAGACAAGAAAATGATATTTGATACAGCTAAGGTACTCGGCCCGCAAGAATATAATGAACTTAACAAGTTGGCTATGCAGTATTCTATTGAAAGAAAAACCGATATAATCATCGTTACGATATTCAGCCTGGATTCCTATAGTGCGAAAAAAATGGCGAATGATTTCTACAATGAGTATGGCCCTGGCTTTGATAAGCGACATGGCAACGCCGTCATTTTAATGGCGGATGTGCTTCAAAAAGATATCTATGTAGCTGGGTTTAATGATGCGATGACGCATCTGGATGATGAGAAGTCAGATCAAATACGAGATAAGATCACTTGGGATATAAGCAAAGGTAATTATCAATCTGCGTTTAAAAATTATTTGCAAACTACATATAAGTATTTGAGGGCTATTTCAGAGCCCAACTCAAAAGAAGCAAGTAGTGTCGTGGCAGAAACCAAAAAGCAACTTCCCGCCACAGAGACGAAACGTTACATTTTCGACAATGCGAAGCTGCTGAATAATCAAGAGTACGACGATCTGGAAGCGCTGGCGAAACAGTTTAGCGCCGAGAGAGAAACGGACATGATTATTTATACGACCAATGATCCATCTGCTTATGATGTAAAGAGAATGACTCAAGACTTCTATGATGAATATGGACCTGGTTATGATAAGCGGCATGGCAATGCTGTCATTTTAATGGTAGACATGACTCATCGAGAAATATATCTAGCAGGATTTTATAAAGGGAAGGATTATCTCGATGACGACAGACTGGATCAAATTCGAGAAAAGGTCACCCCGGATTTAACGGACAAGGAATATAAACAGGCATTTCAAACCTATCTGAAGACAGCACACAAATACATGGGATTCCGTCCAGGGATTAATCCAGAAAATCTCTTATTGAATATATGGATTCAACTAGGTGCGGCTTTAGTCATTGGAGGCGGAATCGTTACGCTGCTCGTATATCGTTCCGGCGGACGGGTTACCGTAGATGCTCAGACGTATGAAGATCCGAATTCGGCAGGTTTGGTTGATTATTCCGATCAATATATCCGTACCTGTACAACAAGAACGAGGAGATATAGCAGCAGCTCCAGCAGCAGTTCAAGCAGTGGTGGAGGCAGCGGAGGCGGTGGAACGACTTCGGGTGGTCATTCGCATAGCGGCAGCAGAGGATCATTTTAAGGGAGAGACGGGGGTTAGCATATGTTTTTTAAGAATCAATTTGCAAATGTGGTGGAATGGGAAGAGTTCCGCGATGATATGATCTTTTGGAAATGGAGCAATCGAGAGATCAAAAAAGGAAGCAAGCTGATTATCCACGCGGGTCAAGATGCGATATTTATCAATAATGGCAAAATCGAAGGGATCTTTCAGGATGATGGCGAGTACAGCATTGATTCCGATATCATTCCATTCCTTTCTACACTGAAAGGCTTTAAGTTCGGCTTCAACAGCGGAATGCGGGTAGAGGTGCTATTCGTCAATACGAAGGAGTTCATGGTCAGATGGGGAACGCGAAATCCAATCCTGATTCCTCACCCGAAACTCCCAGGCGGCATGCCAATTCGTGCGAACGGTACGTTCAACTTCAAGGTGAATGATTATGTTACCTTGATCGATAAGATTGCTGGCGTGAAAGAAAGCTATCTCGTTGAGGATGTGAAACTTCGGATTACGTCCATTTTGGATCAACTGTTAATGAAATGGATTTCTAGAGAAGGCAAGGACTTGTTCGATTTGCAGGCAAATGCTTTCGATATTGCAAGAGGGATGAAGGAAGACCTCGATATGGAAGTCATGGATCAGGGGATGACCATCACTGGCTTCCAAGTCATGAGCTTCAATTACCCAGAAGAAATCCAAGACATGATTACGAAGACGGCATCCTATGAGATGATTGGCGATATGCAGAAGTATCAGCAAGTTGCGATGACGGACGGGATCGCTTCCGGTGATGTACGCGGCGGGGGAATGGCCTCAGATATGGCAGGCATGATGATGGGAATGAACATGGCGAACGAGATGATGAAAAATATGAATCAAGTCCAGAAGGCAACAGGCGAATCGGCAGCATCATCCGATGCTAGTGCTTCCATTACTTCTGCTTCTACGGAGGGAAATCAGAAGCCGAACTTCTGTCCGAACTGTGGAGCGAAGAATGAAGGCTCTAATTTTTGTCCGAATTGCGGCCACAAGCTGGGGTAACGTCAATCATAATAGATTGTAGAAGTGATAGATAGGTTGTTTCGAAATAGGGACATGACATTGAAACGATAGATAATATACAAAAGTTAAAAGGAGATGAATGGAATGGCATCAACATCTGCGTCATTTGCCTGCTGTCTTCAAATGTTTCCGACACCAGATTTGCATCGTACAGCCGAGTACTATGAGAATCTAGGATACCGTTCGGTCTATTATTTAGAATCTGCTGAACCGACCGCATGTATGCTTGTACCGAGATGCAATGGAAATTGTGTTAACGAAGGGTAATCCAGAGAACTTCAAGCCGAATCGATTGCTCCATGGATATGGGTATGACGGATATTTTATTACGACAGACCAGCAGGGGATGCTGGAGGAACTGACAACGAGAGGCGTCAAGATTGTACGTCCACTCACGACAACTGATTATAACAATCGAGAATTCGTATTCGAGGATGTAGACGGAAGATGGATCGCGGTCGGAATGAAGCAATCATAGTTTCCAATGGAAATGAGGGTTAGTATAGAATGCTAGAGCAACAGTTGAAACAACACTTGCGTGAGCATGAAGCGTTCATGCGTGATTTGCGTATCGTTCAGGAGTTACAGCTGCCGCAATGCTATATTGCGGCGGGATACATTCGCAACTATGTATGGGACAAGCTTCATGGGTTCGATAATCGCAGCAGACATAGTGATATTGATGTTGTGTATTTTGATCACGATGATGTAACCGAGGAACGGGATCTTCGCTTGGAGCAAGGGCTGATCCAGCAGACGGGCAATGAGAAATGGTCGGTCAAAAACCAAGCGAGGATGCACACTCATAATGGTGTGGAACCTTATTTATCTACATGGGATGCACTGTATCACTGGCCAGAAACCGCGACGGCTGTCGGTGCTCGCCTGGACGATCACGATCAATTGGATATTTGTGCACCGTATGGACTGGAAGATTTATTTCAGCTCGTCGTGAGAAGATGTCCGCAGTTTCCGAATCACAGCTATTATGTGGAACGGGTTAGCAAGAAGAATTGGAAGGAACAGTGGCCGCTTATTACGATCATAGAATAAATGATTGAATATGGAATTTGTGGTGAACACGACTTCGAAATCGACGAACAGCAATACGGATTTTTCGAATAGTATCCGTCTTCTTAGCTTAATTACTATCCGATGAAAAATAGTAGACTGAAAAATAAAGTATTATACCGTGTTAATTGTAGTATCGTATATAGAGGATAGTTAGTTCATTATATGAGCTACTTTCCACTATTTTTTGTTCAATAGAAATCTTAACAATAATATATTGAGGAGAAAGGCTTTCGTTAGGGGGTTGTTGTGAGCGTACAAGCAGTAATTCTTAATGATAATAAAAAGAGATTTAACGAAAATATCAGTAGTATCAAATAGAGATGGGAGCTTAAAGATGGCGAATAGAATTGTTGGAGACTTGGAAAATAAACTAATCATCTACGGGTACAGGAAGCCTCTACGTTCGCATACTTATTTACCTTTTCTTCCTGAGGCAATAGTTGATGAATTTATAGATGCTACAGTGGTACGAGAGCACGCCAGTAAAGAACAAGAGATTTATCAAATTTACTACTGGATTGAAGGGGATGGAGAATTCATTTTTCGAATAATTGTCTCGTATCTCGAGGATTCAATCACCATCCTTGCAGATGATGCTAATATCGCGGTGCGTGCTTATAAGGCTCTTTGCGAAAGTTTGGCACGATGCAATTGACGAAGAGCATGAGTTTACATACTATTTTCCCAGGGATTGCCCGCGTATTGTATTGAGAAGAGACGAAATGACAACGGATCAACAAATGCAAATTTTCTTTAATAACACGACTGCCAATATTATAGTTACAGTAGAAAGTGATTGGTATACACGGATATCAAAGCAGACCATGTTTAGATATAGCTTTGACGGGCAGGATTGTTAGAATTTTTATATTTTATAAAAGCAATGTAAAGGAGTGTTTTTTTGATTTCCAATAACATATATAAAAAAATCGTATCAAATGCTGAAATTCAAAATATCCTTTTGGAATACTTTGATTTTGAAATGATTAAAGCAAGTAGAAATACGAAAGATTATTTCTTCATAATTGATTATCAAGCAACAGTTTTAGCCCAAGATGCATCTGGAGGGATTTTTGCTTTAATCGAAGATATTAAAGATTCACCAATTATATATGTTAGTTCCGAGGGACAAGCAGGTAAAGTCGGTGAAAGGTTTGAGGACTTTATCATTGTAATGGTCACTTGTCCATTCTGGAGAGATTTATTGAAATTCTCTGGAAATGGACAAGTGTCAGAAATGAGAAGGGCTCTACCATTCTTAAAAGATGAAATATTAGAGGACTTTCCAAATATTGAGGAATATAAAAATATGATTATTTCTGAATTATCCCTTTGGACAATTTCAGACCCAGTGCAATCGCTATATAATTCGATTGTTTCAGAACCTCAAATTCCTGTTTTTTCTATCGAAGGTGGCAAATTTGATTCATTATTTAACTCATATGTAGTGACAGATAATCCTCACTGGAGAAACAAAGTTCAATAAGGGGGAGTATTAATGAAGAAGCGTGCTTATGATGGATTTTCTTTAATTAAAGAAACAGAAACTGACGGTTTTATTTATGGTGAGATAACAGACCATCTTCATTATGACGATGATGTAGGTTGCTTGACAGGAGATGGATTTGTTCAAGCACCAGATGGAAGTAGGGCAGGAGTAATCTGGCAGGTTGAGGATATTGTATCTGTTTCTGTATGTATAGAACCTGAGGAGGACAGATGGGGAGTTTATAATGTATGGTTTAACAGCCCCATAAAATCGACTGCAGATATAGTTCATAATTTCCGAAATGTGTTACCACTATTAAAAGAGGCATATCGCGAAGCAACTCGTAAGAGAAATTAAACGGTAATGTTATCTGAGTTTCTTAAAGTTAGCTCTTGATAAACTAGGAAAATAAAGTTATAGACTGGCACCGCTCCTTAAGCGCCGATTTTATATCCGTGGAACAATCCCGAAAAACGGCCGCTGTTCGCATCGTCTGCGACAGGGCCGATTTTTTGTTTTTCGCAGGCTAGCTTCAAATTGCTATTCTTGCCAAACACTCATAGGATCCCATGGCTTGATCTGATTGCCATATTTTCCGGCCAAAAAAGCTTTCATGTCTTCCAGTTTAGCAGGTACCTCGTTCCAAATTGGAAGGGGTGGTAACCCTCGTTTGCTTTTCAATAAGATGTCCACTGTAACATACAAGCGTTCTGGCTGAATCCAATGAAGGAAGCGGGAAATATCAATTTGCTTGGTTAGGGACAAGGCATCAATTTCATCATTGTAATGCTTGTTGAACTCGCTGATCAGGTTCAGGAGGTAGTCTCTCTGCTCCTTCACGAAGTCCAGGCCGCAGATGGCGCCATGTCCTGGAACAACGATTGCGGGTTTCATTTCATCAATAATGCGATCAAGCACTTTAACCCAATTGAGGGTTCCCTCTTC
>Ga0102589_1004462_pt1 | contig 13158 bp, 14 predicted proteins | sample AraplaMF_Col_mLB_FD_76858 | JGI IMG/M metagenome (GOLD analysis project Ga0102589, IMG submission 76858) | Arabidopsis root microbial communities from the University of North Carolina, USA - plate scrape MF_Col_mLB | ecosystem: Host-associated > Plants > Roots > Endosphere | place: USA... | reverse complement strand
TGGAATATAATCAAGATATGAAAAATAGATTGAAACGTATTGAAGGTCAAGTTCGTGGTGTGCTTCGCATGATGGAAGAGGGAAAAGATTGCCGAGATGTTATTACACAGTTAACTGCATCCCGTTCGGCGCTAGATCGTACAATTGGACTCGTTGTGGGAACAAATTTAGAGCAATGTTTACGTGAGCAGTTTGAAAAGGGTAATGGTTCAAATGAAGATTTAATTAAAGAAGCTGTTCAATTACTTGTAAAAAGCCGATAATCTGTCAAACATAAGTGTTGACAGATTTTCAAAAACATTTTAATATACCCATACAGGTATATGTATGTGAATTGTGGAGGAATCGACTATGAGTATAAAAGTGGATGTGAGTTTAGATTGTAAAGGTTTGGCTTGTCCGATGCCGATTGTGAAGACGAAGAAGGCGATGGAAGGTTTGATATCAGGGCAAGTGATTGAAGTTCAGGCAACGGATAAAGGGTCTACTATAGATATACAAAGTTGGGCGAATAAAGTAGGTCATCAATATATCGGTACGAAATACGAAGGTGATTTATTGATGCATTACGTTAGAAAAGCACACGAGCATGAAATGAATGAAGTAGTGAAATATCCTCATACAATTATGAATGCGGAATTGCAAGATATATTATTAAGTGGTGAAGAGTGCATCGTATTAGATGTTCGCGAAGCGGCAGAATTTGCTTTTGGTCATATTCCATCCGCCATTTCGGTGCCATTAGGTGAGTTAGACAGTGCTGTCTTAGATAAGGAGAAGCAAATTTATGTTGTTTGCAGAACAGGTAACCGTAGTGATGTAGCTTGTCAAATGTTGAAAGAGAAAGGGAATTCAAATGTGAAAAATGTCATTCCAGGTATGGTAGAGTGGCAAGGGAATATAGAGAAGTAAATTTTTTTAAATAAAAATATACCTATGGGGGTAATTATATGAGCGTTAAACCGTTATATGCAAAAGATGTTGCAGAGAAAATTTTATTCGGAGATTTGTTTATTTTAGATGTTCGTAATGAGACGGATTATGAAGATTGGAAAATTGAAGGAAAACAAATTTTTTCTATAAATAAACCGTATTTTGATTTGTTAGATGGTGTAGATCATATTGCAAGTGAATTGCCGAGGGAGAAAGAAATTTTAGTCGTATGTGCAAAAGAAGGTTCTTCGCAGTTTGTTGCAGAGCAATTGTTGGGGGCTGGCTTCCATAATGTTTTTTATTTAGCTGGAGGTATGAAAGCTTGGAGTGAATATGTGAAGCCGTTAAAAGTAGGAGATGTACAGGACGGAGGAAGCATATATCAATTTAACCGCCTTGGGAAAGGCTGTTTATCTTATATGGTCGTTTCAAACGGTGAGGCAGCAGTTATTGATGCAGTAAGAACAGTTGAAGCATATGAAGAGTTTGCGAAAGAGCAGGGCGTTACGATTACGAATGTAATGGATACACATTTACATGCAGACCATATTTCTGGAGGACGTAAGTTAGCTGAAAGAGTAGGTGGTACGTATTGGTTACCGCCAAAAGATGCGGAGGAAGTTGTTTTCTCATATGAACCGCTTGTTGAAGGATCTGTTATTACAGTGGGGGGTACCAAAATTGAAATTGACGCATTATACTCACCGGGGCATACGATTGGGAGTACATCATTTATTGTAGATGATTTCTATTTATTATCAGGCGATATTTTATTTGTAGATTCAATTGGGCGTCCAGATCTTGCTGGAAAGGCTGAGGATTGGGTGAGTGATTTGCGAGAAACTTTATATGACCGATATAAAGTATTATCTCAACAATTAATCGTGTTACCAGCTCATTATTCAAAAATAAGTGAAATGGATGAGAATGGTGTTGTGAGCGCAAAGTTAAAAGATTTATTCGCGTATAATGCAGGACTAAATATTGAGGATGAGGGAGAGTTTCGTAAAGTTGTAACAGAAAATTTACCACCTCAGCCGAATGCTTACGAAGAAATTCGTCAAACGAATATGGGGAAGATTCATCCGAGTGCGGATGAAGAGCGTGAAATGGAGATTGGTCCAAATCGTTGTGCAGTGCACGGATAATGAAAGAAATAAAAAACTGGAGGAATAGATGATGAATGTAAAACAAGTATTAGATGCGACAGGTTTAGCATGTCCAATGCCGATTGTAAGAACGAAGAAAGCGATGGATACGTTACAAACTGGAGAAGTGTTAGAAGTACATGTAACGGATAAAGGGTCAGTTAAGGATATTCCAGCGTGGGCGAATAAAGGTGGTCATGAAATCGTAAAGCATGTAGAAGAAGCTGATGTACTGAAATTTTGGATTAAGAAGGCGTAGTAGTTTTATAAATGTGGAGGGGTTGGTTATATGAATATAATATTGAGTACGCTTTTCATTGTATTTACTGCAGTGTTTGTTATTTCACGTTTTTTACCAGTGAAAGGTGTTCAAAATATAAATGGAAAAGAATTACAGAATATAGTGGGGAAAAAAGGGAAACAACTTATCGATGTTCGTACAGTAGGTGAATATAGAGGAAATCATATGAAAGGATTTCGGAACATCCCGTTAAATGAGTTAGCTAGTAGAGCAAGTCAGTTAGATAAAAATAAGGAAGTAATCGTTATTTGTCAGAGCGGGATGAGAAGTAAGCAGGCTGCAAAAGTATTAAAAAAATTAGGATTTCAGCACGTTATCAATGTTTCAGGCGGGATGAATGGTTTGTGAGGAGGAAATTTAAAATGAAAGAAATGACAGCAAAAGAATTAGAAGGAAAATTGTTACGTAAAGAGGCAGTAAATATTATAGATGTACGTGAAGTAGAAGAAGTAGCTGAAGGGAAAATTCTAGAAGCATGTAATATTCCACTAGGACTATTAGAATTTCGTATGCATGAGCTAAATAAAAAACAGGAATATATTATCGTTTGTCGTTCAGGAGGAAGAAGTGCAAGAGCAGTTCAGTTTTTAGAGAGCCACGGTTTTCAAGCAATCAATATGGTAGGTGGTATGTTAGCTTGGGAAGGTAAAGTCGTATAGTACAGAGGTAAATGATTTGAGCCTTTTTATAAACAATCAAATACCCCTATAGGTAATTGGAGGGAGAACAACATGGAACAACAGAAGAAAACAACAATCGTTTTATTTAGCGGAGATTATGATAAAGCGATGGCTGCTTATATTATTGCAAATGGTGCAGCGGCGTATGATCAAGAGGTTACTATTTTTCATACTTTCTGGGGATTAAATGCTTTAAGGAAAGATGAACATGTGAAGGTAAAGAAAACTTTTATAGAAAAAGTATTTGGAAAAATGATGCCGCGCGGAGCTGATAAGATGGGATTATCAAAAATGAATTTTGCAGGTATAGGACCAAAGATGATTAAAGGTATTATGAAAAAACATAATGCGATGCCTTTACCAGATTTAATAGACTTGGCGAAAGAACAGGGGATTAAACTTGTAGCTTGTCAAATGACAGTAGATTTATTAGGGTTAAAAGAGGAAGAGATTATGGAAGGGGTAGAGTTTGCAGGAGTAGGAGCTTATTTAGCAGATGCTTCGGATGGGAATGTGAACTTATTCATTTAAATCACCTTCTTTTTAGAAGGCGGGGGATATAAGGTGAGTTTAGTCGTATTACTTTTTATAATTGGGTTTATAGGATCGTTTATATCAGGAATGGTTGGAATTGGCGGTGCGATTATTAATTATCCGATGATCCTATACATTCCGGTATTGCTAGGATTTACTGGCTATACGTCACATGAAGTGAGTGGTATTACAGCAGTGCAAGTATTCTTTGCAACTTTTGCAGGGGCATGGGCCTATCGGAAAAGTAATGATATGGATAAAACGCTAGTTGTGTATATGGGAGCTAGTATATTAGTAGGAAGTTTCATAGGGAGTTTTGGTGCTAACGTATTAGAGGAACATACGGTCAATGTTGTTTATGCAGCGTTAGCAACAATTGCTGCTATTATGATGTTCGTACCGAAGCGAAATAATGGTGATAAAGTGAAATATAATAAATGGTTAGCAAGTTCGCTAGCGTTTATTGTAGGCGGAGCATCAGGCATTATAGGTGCTGGCGGTTCTTTCTTATTAGTACCGATTATGTTAGTGATTTTAAAATTGCCGATACGTACAACAATAGCGACATCTATTGCTATTACGTTTATTTCCTCAGTAGGGATTACGACTGGAAAAGTGATAACTGGGCAAGTAGTTGTAATTCCAGCTCTCATTATTGCGATTGCAAGTATCTTTGCTGCGCCGCTTGGAGCGCGAGTTGGGAAGAGGATCAATCAAAAAGCACTGCAATATATGTTATCGATTTTGATTGTAGGTACTGCTGTTAAGATGTGGATTGATATGATATCGAAATAAAAGGATGGGCTGCTGCAGCCCATCCTTTTATTTATCTCGCTATTTGAAGGTAGTAAACGCCCGATTGGTGCAGGCTGATTTATGCCCAAATAACTTTCATTAAGTTTTTATATTCGTCATTTGCTAATTTATATAGCATTCTCGTATGTTCAAAGACAAGTGCTGGATTAAAGTTTGGTTCTGAGAATGCAAGCGATGCTGAAATATCAATTGCATTTTGCTTGTTTAATGTGAATTTTGCAAATCGATAAGATGTGTTTAATTCATTGATAACGTGCAAAATATCATTTGTTGATGTTGCATCAGGTACGTGAGCAACATTGAAGCAGTATATATCTACAGTAGGATGTTCGTTTTGGAAAGCAGCGATTAGTTGAATTTTTGCGCCAGCTTCTGTTTCTAATCCTACTGAAAAATGAACAGAACCATCATTTTCATCTATATTTTCTTCCATGTATATATCGTTGGATTTTAAGTAGTCTTTAAAATCTGAGATGTTATGTTTTACTGCAGCTTTCATATGTATGAGCCCCCTGATAATTGGAATAGATTGCTACTATTTATTATAATTTAAAAATATTAAAAAAGATAGTTAGAAAGTTCTGATTTTTAGTTTCGGATAAATAAAAAAGAAGCAGTACTCTACCTCCAGAGAGAACTGCTCCTTTTTTATTCATTGTCGTTAGACGATGTTTCTGTGTCTTCACTGCTATTTTTATTCTTATTTTTAGATTCGTTGTTACTTGATTCGCGTTCACTTGAATTTTCGGACTTAGATTCTTTTGTTTTCTCTGTGCTTGTTTTCTTCGAATCAGAGTCTGTTTTTGTATATGCAGGTAATCCAAGGTGAGCACGAAGATCGTTTGTAACTTTTGCTAATTCTTTTTTATCTGGATTGTAGTAATACGTTCGGCCGCCACCAGCAGATTTGCTACATGTATCGTCACCTTTTTCCATATAGCAGTCTTCACCTTGAATTTGTAATTTCTCAATTTCCGAGTCCGATCCGTACTTGTAGAATGAAAGCATATCATCGAATGTTAAGTTAGTAACGAATTGTCCGTTAATATCATCAATGATGTTACCAACTTTTGTTACAGATCCAACGCTTGTTAGTTTCTTTAAAATTGCTTCAATAACGAGTTGTTGACGTTGTCCACGCATTGCATCACTATCGATGTGGCGCGTTCTAGCAAGAGCAAGAGCTTCTTCACTATTTAGCTTTTGAACACCTTTTTTCAGATGAATTGCATCAGCATTATCATTACTATCTTGTTCAGTAAATTCAACTGGTACATCGACTTCAATGCCGCCTAAATCATCGACAATTTTCATAAATGATTTGAAGTTAAACTTTACAAAGTAATCGACAGGAACATTCATTAATTTTTCAACTGCATCAATACTTGCTTGTGGTCCACCATCTTTTCCGTTTTTAGTAGAACCGTATGCATGAGCGTGTGTAATTTTATCTTTTTTCTTTTCCACTGGAATATAAGTATATGTATCTCGTGGAATGCTTAATAGTTTTACAGTTTTGCTATCTTTATTAAACGTTGCAAGTAATAGTGCATCCGTTCTTATAGCTTCACCATATTCTTTCCCGCGGACATCGCTTTCATCAACACCCATGACTAAGACAGAGACGTTATTTGCGATAGGTTTTACAGCTTTATCACGTAAATCAGATTTATCACCGCGTGCTAAATCGTGTGCGGCATTTCGAACAGCAGAAGATGCTTTATTTACTAAAAACCAAGTATAACCGCCACCTATTATTAAAAAGAATAGAATAACGCTTATAATAATTTTTGTTTTTTTCTTACCTTTTTTCGGTTTACTGCGTGTATTTTCTTGCAAAGATGGGTTTTGCTCCATTTCTTGTACTCCTTCATTTGGATTGAAATACGACACTCATATCCACTTATTATAATGAAATTTGACGAAAAAAAACATTACAAATCATTTACATTTCGTAAAAATTCAATTTATTTATAAAAAGTCAGATTTCCTATATCTTATTTTTTAGATGTAGAATAAGTATAAGGTTTTTTAGTAGAAATGAAAATATGTATTGTGAGAAAGTAATAGAGAAGTAAGATTTGTTGAAATATAGCCAAGAAGAAATGAGTAGGTTTACTTATTTCTTCTATATAATAAAGAAGAAATTTACGGATAAAGGAGAGAGCATAATGAATCATACATCATTCCGAGCAATCGTTGTGAACGAAATAGAAAGTAAGCAGTTTGTAAGAAACGTTGTAGAGAGAGAAGTAAGTAGTTTATCTGAGGGAGACGTATTAATACAGGTTCATTATTCTTCATTAAATTATAAAGATGCTCTTTCAGCCACGGGTAATAAAGGTGTTACGAGAACATACCCTCATACGCCAGGGATTGATGCAGCAGGAGTGGTTGTGAGTAGTGCAGATGAAACCATTAAGGTAGGAGACCAAGTTATTGTAACGGGATATGATTTAGGGATGAATACTTCTGGTGGTTTCGGAGAATATATTCGCGTGCCAGCATCTTGGATTGTTCCTTTACCAGAGGGAATGTCATTAAAGGAAAGCATGATGTACGGGACAGCAGGATTTACAGCTGCTTTATCAGTATATAAGCTTATTGGAGCAGGGATAACGCCTAGTATGGGAGATATTTTAGTAACGGGTGCCACAGGCGGCGTAGGGAGTGTAGCTGTTAGTATTTTAAGTAAGTTAGGGTTTAATGTAGTAGGAGCGACGGGGAAAATGGAAGAGGAAGAGATGCTACTACGTCTAGGAGCGAAAAAAGTGATTCATCGTACGGAGTTGAATGATGAATCAGGAAGACCAATGTTAAAAGGGATATACGCCGGGGTTATCGATACTGTAGGTGGACATATGCTAGAAACCGCTTTAAAAACGGTAAAGTATGGTGGTTGTGTAACGACATGCGGTAATGTGGCAGGCCAGGAATTACAAACAACGGTATATCCGTTTATTTTGCGAGGTATAAGTCTTTTAGGAATAGATTCTGTGCAATGCCCAGTGGATGTGAGAAGAGATGTGTGGACGCTCTTAGCAAGTGAATGGGAAAATAATGAGTTACTATCTTATACAGAAGAATGTACATTGGAAGAGTTAGATGAGAAGTTTACACTTATATTGCAAGGAAAGTTAAAAGGAAGAACGGTTGTAAATATGAAATGAAAAAAGAGACGCTTACATTAGCGTCTCTTTCCTATTATAATGATTGTTTTAAATTGATTTTACCTTGTTCACCTAAAACACCATCGGCAATATTTACAGCGTGATCACCGATACGCTCTAAGTTACTTACCATATCAACGAAGATGATACTTGCATCACCTGAACAGCTACGTTCGTTCAGACGTAATACGTGACGTTTACGAAGAACACGTTCCATTTGGTCAATTTTACGTTCTTTTGCAATAACAGTTTGAGCTAGTTCAGTATCGAAGTTTGTTAAAGCTTCAACTGCGTCTTGTAATGTTGAAATTGTTAACTCAAGCATTTCATTTAGTTCAGCTAGTGCTTCGTCTGATAGGGAAACACGGTTTGAAATTTGGAAATCTACAAGTTCTACTAGGTTTTCTACATGATCACCAACACGTTCAATATCTCCAACAACACCAGCTAAAACGGAATGTTTTTCAGAGTCTGAAGGTGAAAGTGGCTTTTCTGATAGTAAAACTAAATACTCAGTAATTTTTTTATCTAAATTGTTAATAGCTCCTTCTAATTGAGTAGCCATGTTTTCATGCTTTTTATCTTGTGTATTTAAATATTGATTCGCTTCTTTTAAGCCGTGTAATGAAAATTCAGCCATACGCACAACCTCTTTTTGAGCTTCAGTTAAAGCGATAGCTGGAGATTGCTCAATAAAGATTGGATTTAAATGTTGCGGTTTGAAGTTAATAGATGAATCTTCACCACGAATGATTTTTGTTACGATCCATGCTAATACTGCAATAAATGGGAACTGAATGATTGTATTTGTTACGTTAAATGTTCCATGTGCAAATGCAATTGTCATTTCTGGATTTAAGTTTAATGACGTTTGGAAATACTGGATTAAACTTGTAAATGGTACTAATAAAATTGTAAAGATAATGGTACCGATAATATTAAAGATAACGTGAACTAATGCTGCACGTCTTGCTGCAATTGAAGTACCGATTGCTGCTAATACTGCTGTAATTGTTGTACCGATGTTATCACCGAACAATACAGGAAGAGAAGCTTGTAAATCGATTGCACCTTGACCGAATAGTTCTTGTAAAATACCGATTGTTGCGCTTGAGCTTTGTACAATTAAAGTGAATACTGTACCGACAATAATTCCTAAAATTGGATTGTCACTCATGCTAACCATTAACTCTTGGAATGACTCTAAAGAACGAAGAGGTTTCATACCTGCGCTCATTAATTCTAAACCGAAGAATAACATACCAAAACCGAATACAACTTGACCTACAGAATGTACTTTTTTATTTTTAAAGAAGAATAGTAAAATCGCTCCAACTGCCATAACTGGGAGAGCGTATTCTCCGATTTTAATTCCGATAATAAATGCAGTAACTGTCGTACCGATGTTCGCACCCATAATAACACCGATTGCTTGTCTTAATGTCATAAATCCGGCACTTACAAGTCCGACTGTTAAAGCTGTTGTTCCTGAACTTGATTGGATTAATACAGTAACTAACATACCTGCTAGTACACCCATAAGTGGGTTTGTTGTAAAGCGATCTAAAATATCGCGAAGACGATCTCCAGCTGCTTGTTGCAGTCCATCGCCCATGTATTTAATACCGAATAAGAAAATACCTAATCCACCAACGAACTGGAAGATCATTTCTTGAACATTATATTCCACGCATTCCACTCCTTAAATTTCATGTACGCTGTAATTATTAACTAAACCTTGAGGTACTGTAAACGGTTTGCTAGTAAAATTTACACTAAATTTACAAAGAGATAAAAAGTTTACAAATCTTTAAAGAAACACCTGGATTTAATTGGTTTTTTAGATGATATATCTAATCAGTTTGTAAAAAAGTCACAGTTGTCACACTATTCTTGGATAGTAAAAATAGGAGAGGTTCAGCTTATTCATACTAATAGTTCTTTGCATATTTTTTGATTAAAGTTAGAAAAATATGTAGGGGAAATGGGGAGGTTTGAAATGGATTTATTTAATGAAAGTAAAAAACGATTACATTATTTTAAACTGTTTTCTTTTGAGATGCTCGCAACAATAAAAAAGAGCAATTCGCATATGAATTTGCCCTGTTTTTTTATGTTGAAAAAGTTTGAGTACTTCGTATTGTAAAACTATGTGCAGTGTTCTTCTTTTATTAGGAGTGTTCGTTATGTTTCACATTTATGACGACATTTCCCTTTTTGTGTCCTTTTTCTACATATATATGAGCTTCAACAATTTCCTCAAAAGTATATTGCCTATCAATGATCACTTTTATTTTACCGTTCTCAACAAGTTCTTTAAGGAAATTTAATGCTTCGGAAGTTTCAGGTGCGTTTTGACTTAATATGAGTTTCATGCGACTTGTCAATTTAGTCCAGAGCATTTGAGCACTTGGTAACGGTTCAACGATATTTATATAGGTACCATCTTCCTTTAACATTTTAATACACTCTGAAAAGGAGCTCCTGTTTACCGCTTCAAAAATAACATCATACGTTTCGTCTGTAGTAGAAAAATTTTTTGTGGTGTAATCAATTACTTCGTCAGCTCCTAGAGATTTGACCAATTCTAAATTGGAGCTACTGCACACACCTGTAACTGTTGCGCCGAAATACTTGGAAATTTGTACTGCATAACTTCCGACACTTCCAGAAGCTCCGTAAATAAGAACGTTTTGGCCGCTTCGAACATTAGCTTTCCTTAGGAAAAATAAGGCTGTACGTGCTCCAATTGGGATGGCTGCAGCTTCTTCATAGGTTATATTGGAGGGCTTCGTGCATACTGGTCCATCTTCAGATATACAAATATACTCAGCATAAGAACCGAAATTTGCTTGGGTAGCAGCAAAAACTTGGTCTCCTGCTTTAAAACGCGTAACGTTTTTTCCTACTGATTCAACTTCACCAGCTAATTCCATTCCGAGTATTTGTTTTTTCGGTTGTTTGAAACCAAGTGCGATTCGAGCAGGTAGCCAAACAGAAGAGGGAACTGTAAAACTTCTTGAACGAATATCTCCTGCTGTTACGGTTGTCGCTTTTATTTTTACTAGTATTTCATTGTCCTTAGGAGCAGGTTTTTCTATCTCTTTCAGTTGAAGAACGTCGGGGGGACCGTATTTTGTGTACACTATTGCTTTCATTAATATTTCCTCCAATTCGTTCTATATATTAATATCATACGAACAACATGAATAAATAGAACAGTGGTTCACTCTTCAATACAATGCAAAAAGCAGTGTGATTTTTCTTAAGAATCCACTGCTTTTTGTATTTGTGTATATATGATTTTCTTAGTCCAAGCATCTCAAAAAAGAATGAATTAGCATTATCCAACAGCTTTTTCGTTTGTTGTATCTCCCTGTTTTTGCTTCCGTAAGCTTGTGATGTAAATGAACAGGAAAGCAATAAGTAATAGAGAGGAATAACGATATACAGTTGCGTAGTTTGTAAAATGTGCAATGAATCCAAAAATAATCGCGCCAGCGCCAATTCCAAGGTCAAATGCGGAGAAGAATGTAGCTGTTGCAACTCCTCTTCGGTGCGGTGCTACTCGGTCGATCATCCATGCTTGTAGTGCAGGCTGAATCGCTCCAAAACCACTTCCGTAGCATGCTGCTGCAATAATTAAACTCGGAATTGTAGTTGTATACGACAGTAAAATAATACCTGTAAACGTAATGATAACTCCTGGAATAATAACAAATGCATGACCTTTCGCGTCATATAATTTTCCAGAAAACGGACGAGTGACAGCGATTGCAAGTGCATTAAATAAGAAGAAAAGGCTTATATCAGCAATTCCGACTTCCGTAGCAAATAATGTAATAAAGCTCCCGATTCCTCCGTACATTAATGTAATACATAATATTAATAATGAAGGAAGTAAAGCTTTGCGCTCAATAAATCCATCGAGAAAGGTACCAGATGTTTGCTGTGGTGGTTGTGGCGATTTTTTGATTTGAAGTAGTTTCGTTAATATTAATGAAACAATTGTACAGGAAAGTGCACATAAAAAAAGAATCGTGAAGTTATATGTTTGCATAAGCCAAAGTCCGATCAGTGGACCGAGCGCCATTGCAATCGTTCCGGAAAGACCGAAATATCCCATGCCTTCACCGCGGCGAGCTTGCGGAATTAAATCTGAAACGACAGTTCCATATGTAGTCGTTGTAATACCAAAACCAGCTCCGTGTAAAATTCGAACGGCAAGCAATAGGAAGACAGTTGAAGCGAAAAGATAACTACCCATAGCGAGTAAACAAATAGCAGTACCGATCATTAAAATGATTTTTTTATTGAATTTTTGCAAGGCGTTTCCAGTTAGCGGTCTAACAAAAAGTGCCGCCACGGTAAACATACCGACAACAAATCCGATATTGGAACTTGTGCCACCAATTTCTTTCACATAAACAGGTAAAGTAGGAATTAACATTTGAAATCCTAAAAACATACATAAGTTTGCTAGAATTAGCGCAAAAAACTCTTTCGTCCATAACGGTTCTCGTTTTACGAGTATTGCCTCTCCCATATATTCATCCCCTATATAAAATTTTCCCGCTATTCGCGGGCAGTAAAACTTCCACCTCAAAATCCGGCTGGAGCAAAGAAGTTAGGTGGGAGTCGATCTGCCCGTAAACGCCCGATTGGTGAATGCTAATAATCAGTGGGGGATGAACAAAACCCCCACTGATTAAAGTTTCACTTTATCTCTGTTCTTTCGAGTATATGTATTGGTCAATGTAACAGTCAAGGAAGGTGCCTTGAAAACGTACAACAATTTTCGAGGTGAAAAAACTGACAAATTTGTGGAAAGACTACACAACTATGAAAAAAAGATGTAAAGTATAGATGTATAGACTAGTAGTTGTTATGAGTGATAGAAATTGTTTTTTCTTTAACGAAAGCGGATTCAAAAGGTAGTGGAAGAGAAGGGGATATATACTTTTTCGCTACATATATTTGAAAAGGTTTACAATATGATGAAGAAAGAGGCGTGTACATATGAGACGATTAGGTATTTCTATTTATCCAGAACATTCGACAGTAGAGAAAGATAAGGAATATTTAACATTAGCAAGTAAATACGGATTTACTCGTGTATTCACATGTTTATTATCTGTAGATGGTGAAAAAGAGAAAATTATAGAAGAGTTTAAAGAAACAATCTCTCATGCAAATGCATTAGGGTTCCAAGTATTAGTTGATATTAGTCCGTCTGTTTTTGAACAACTAGGTATTTCATATAATGATTTATCGTTCTTCCATGAACTAGGTGCGTACGGTATTCGTTTAGATGTTGGATTCTCTGGTTTAGAAGAATCGATTATGACTTATAATCCATACGGCTTAAAAATTGAGATTAATATGAGTAACGGTACGAAGTATGTAGATAACATTATGAGCCATAGACCAAATCGTGAAAATTTAATTGGTTGCCATAATTTTTATCCACATCGTTATTCAGGATTATCATACGATCATTTCATTAAATGCTCGAAACAATTTAAAGATTACGGTATGAGAACGGCTGCTTTTATTTCATAATTTGTTGCAACATA
>Ga0102589_1004461_pt1 | contig 13159 bp, 17 predicted proteins | sample AraplaMF_Col_mLB_FD_76858 | JGI IMG/M metagenome (GOLD analysis project Ga0102589, IMG submission 76858) | Arabidopsis root microbial communities from the University of North Carolina, USA - plate scrape MF_Col_mLB | ecosystem: Host-associated > Plants > Roots > Endosphere | place: USA... | reverse complement strand
TTGACGAAAAGATTCAACTGTTTTTTTAAAATTAGCATAAATTAAAACCACTTTTTCTAGAAGAATGAACATAAAAAACAGCGACAATATTTTTGCCGCTGTCCATAAAAGTATACTTAATTACACCTTTTCACATAAATTCGCTTAATTGTTTGTTCGGTGCGCTTAAATTAATCCTAATTCTTTTAATTCCTCTGCGGAAAAGGCTCTTGATCTTGTTAAAAACCTCTTACCTTCAACGCCTTCCAGTGAAAACATACCACCTCTACCGTCGACAACGTCCAAGATTATTTGTGTATGCTTCCAATAGTCATATTGATTTTTATGCATGTAGAAGGAAGCACCACCAATCTCTCCAAGACAAACATCCTGGTCACCTAATAGTAAATCTCCCTCTGGATAACACATTGGCGAAGAGCCGTCACAGCATCCACCTGATTGATGAAACATTATGGGCCCATGCTTTTCTTTCAATAATTCGATTAGTGCTAGCGCTTCTTCAGTTGCTAAAACGCGCACGACCACGCTCATGCACCTCCCTACTAATTAGAAGAAACCAAGTTTGTTTTCGCTGTAGCTAACTAATAAGTTTTTCGTTTGCTGATAATGCGCTAACATCATCTTATGGTTTTCACGACCAACACCCGACATTTTATAGCCACCGAACGCTGCATGTGCAGGATAAGCATGGTAGCAGTTTGTCCAAACACGTCCTGCTTGAATACCCCGACCGAAGCGATAAGCTGTATTCATATCACGTGTCCACACACCTGCACCTAAACCGTATAGTGTGTCATTTGCGATTTCTAATGCTTCCTCTTTTGTTTTAAATGTTGTTACAGCAACTACTGGCCCGAAAATTTCTTCTTGGAAAATACGCATTTTATTATGTCCTTTGAAGACAGTTGGCTTAATGTAGTAACCATTTTCAAAACCTGATCCTACATTATTTTTCTCTCCTCCAATTAGACATTCAGCACCTTCTTGCTTACCAATATCTAAATAAGAAAGGATTTTTTCCATTTGCTCACTCGAAGCCTGCGCTCCCATCATCGTATTCGGATCAAGTGGATTCCCAACTTTAATCGCTTCAACACGCTGTAGGACGCGCTCCATAAATTTATCGTAAATAGACTCTTGAATTATGGCACGAGAAGGACATGTACATACTTCACCTTGATTTAGGGCGAATAGTACAAAGCCTTCAACTGCTTTATCTAAAAAGGCGTCATCTTCATCCATAATATCTTCAAAGAATATATTTGGTGACTTGCCGCCCAATTCTAATGTCACTGGAATAAGATTTTGTGAAGCATATTGCATAATTAAGCGACCTGTCGTAGTTTCACCAGTAAAGGCAATTTTGCCGATACGTGGATTCGATGCTAATGGTTTTCCTGCTTCTAAACCAAAACCATTCACAACATTAAGTACACCTGATGGCAATAAATCTTCTATTAATTCTACAAACACCATAATCGAAGCTGGCGTTTGCTCTGCAGGTTTCAACACTACACAGTTTCCAGCTGCAAGTGCAGGTGCTAGCTTCCAAACAGCCATTAATAACGGGAAATTCCAAGGGATAATTTGACCTACTACCCCAATAGGCTCATGGAAATGATAAGCGACTGTATCATTATCGATTTGGCTTACCGCGCCTTCTTGTGCACGTAAAGCCCCCGCAAAATAACGGAAATGATCAATAGCAAGAGGGATATCTGCATTTAATGTCTCACGTACCGCTTTTCCGTTATCCCATGTTTCGGCAACGGCTAGCTTTTCTAAATTTTGTTCTATGCGGTCCGCAATTTTAAGTAAAATGTTTGCACGCTCTGTTGGAGATGTTTTGCCCCATTCTTCTTTTGCGGCATGTGCTGCATCAACTGCAAGTTCAATATCCTCAGCAGTAGAACGAGCTAATTGTGTAAAAACTTGTCCAGTAACAGGTGTAACATTATCAAAGTATTGTCCTTTCACTGGAGGTGTCCATTCTCCACCAATGTAATTTTCATATTTCTCTTTGAATTGAACTACCGATCCTTCAGTGTTTGGAAATGCATAAACCATTTTACTTCTCCCCTTTACACAAAATAATGAGGAAATAATCTACAAAATTCATCATTTTCATCGAAATAACGATATTTTCATAGATACCCTCTTACTCAATATATTGTCAGAAACGAAATATAATTTCAACTTTTTTAAATTTTTAAAATTAATTCTGAGGTCTATTCTTGAATCAATTATTCCCCGGCATAATTACGTCCAGAATCGGATCTATGCTTAGGCCTACGAAGTGGTTTATATTTGCTAGAAAAGCTTCTAGGATTCACGGTTTGGCCAACTATAATGTATACTTAAAAATAATATAAATGTATAGGAGAACAGTATGCGGATTAATAAATATTTAAGTGAAACAGGCATTGTATCTCGTCGAGGCGCAGATAAATGGGTAGAAGAAGGTAAAGTAACGATTAATGGTGAACTTGCAACAGTCGGCAGTCAGGTTGAGGCAGGTGATATGGTTTGTGTTGATGGAAAAGAGGTAAAGAAAGAAGAACAGCTCGTTTATATTGCCTTAAACAAACCAGTAGGAATTACAAGCACCACTGAACGTCATATAAAAGGAAATGTCGTTGATTTTGTCAATCACCCCCTTCGTATTTTCCATATTGGACGCCTAGATAAAGAGTCAGAAGGGCTATTATTATTGACCAACGACGGGGACATCGTTAATAAAATTTTACGTGCAGAAAACCACCATGAAAAAGAATATATCGTGCAAGTTGATAAACCTATTACGGAGCAATTTATAAAGAAAATGGGCGCTGGTGTAGATATTTTAGATACTACAACCCTACCTTGTCATGTTGAAAAAATATCTGATAAAGTCTTTAAAATCATTTTAGAGCAAGGATTAAACCGTCAAATACGTCGTATGTGTTCAGCTCTGGGCTACTCTGTTAAACGTCTACAACGCATTCGTATTATGAATATAAAGCTTGGCAATTTAAAAGTTGGACAATGGCGCGATTTAACAGATAAAGAGCGAACAGAACTATTCAGACTACTTAAATACACACCAAAATAAAGCCATTTAAGGGGATGGGACTATGCTGTCAATTCAAAGTACTGAGCAGTTAACCGGAGCACGTATTAGCGGTGATTTTTGGGATTTAGATGAGCTGATTAATGCCATTTACAAAATAACTGGTGATGAAAACAAGTATTATGATTATCAAGGAGCGCGCTTTCGTATTCTTAACGTTTGTTATAATCTCCGTCAAGCTGCCAAGGGGGAGCATCAGCTTGAGTTTGTTAGCAACGGGCTCAATAAAAGTGTTCTGACACAGCACGAACTAATTTTCCCTAACAAAAATGCTTATTTCGCGGCAGAGATTCTTTGGCCAGAGCTCATCTTTACTGCTATCGCATTAAATGATTTCATTCGCCTACATCAAGAGCTGATTGATTCTTCTGATTGGAATATTGACGTTGCCACAATTCGTAAATTCCAGGCAGCTGTTGCTAATTGTTTAGAGCAGGAGCTCCACGAAGATGAATACTTAGTATTTTTAAGAATGTTGCACACTAAAAATCCATTAACATTCCGTTATGCAACACAGTATGTAGATGTTTTAAATCTTGAGTATATTCATTTAAATTTAGAGGCACGAAAAGCCCACTTAGCGGCATTTGCTCTGCGCTTGATGTTAGAAGACGATGAATATGTAGCGTTAAAATCGCAGCTCATGGAAGTTGCGATGACTACAAAAAAGGCGTTACATGAAATTGAAATTAAAGCTAATTATCCTGAAACTATTTTGTGGTAGATAGAAAGAGCCATCTCAATTAATTTTGAGACGGCTCTTTTAAGTATTGCTCTTGGGCAAAACGAGGGGGTGATTTCTGTTTCGGCCGGGCGCTTTGTTGTTGCTGCCGCTTCGCTTTCGCACAGTTAAAACATTTGTTGCTGCCGCTTCGCTTTCGCACAGTTAAAACATTTGTTGCTGCCGCTTCGCTTTCGCACAGAGCAGAGCTTCCTGGGGGCGTCCGATAAGCCGCTTCACTCGCGTTGCTCGCTCCAGGGTCTCGGGCCACTTATCACAGGATGTGATGGTTTTATCCTTCGTTCCTCTATATCGCTGATCCCCAAGGAGTCGCCCAGCCTACACTCCAATCAGCCACTTCATATAACGAAAACCTCTCTCATCTTAATTAAAAGATATTGCCCTATCCATTTGTTTTTCACACTATGACCGTCTCAACTAACTTTGAAACAGCTTCTTCTTTTTTCTATATAGTCGTGTAAGCCATTTTTCGAATAACTTCCTCGTGCTGTGGATAGTCAGTTAATAGCTCATCTTGTGTAAATAATTCGAAGTCTTCAAAGTCAAAGCCGGGTGCAACCATACAGCCTACTAAACTAAATGTATCTGCATCCTCTACAGATGAGCCAAATATAGTATTTTTCGGTACTGCGATTTGTGGTACTTCTCCTGCCTCTACATTTAATCCAAGCTTCTTCGCCTCATATGTACCATCCGGGAAAATCATATGGACCGTTAGTGGGCTGCCAGCATGATAATACCAAAGCTCGTCTGATTTCAAACGATGCAAATGCGATATATCCTGAGAACGTAGTAAGAAATAAATACTCGTATAAATTGGTCTCTGTACATCTCTTACAGCCATATCATCCGATGCCCGAAACGAGGATATATAGTACCCTCCTTCAGGATGCTCTGCTAAATTTAATTTTTCAATAAAATATTGTGCTGAATACTTCATAAAACATCACTCCTTTCTTCCACATTACCAAATAATAAAAGATGAAAGCTACTCCTATTTTGTCACCTTGATAAGTGATATCCGTCGTTTGGGCCTTTCTTTCCGTCATTTTGATTGTTCTATCTGTCGCTCTAGCCCTGCTTTCCGTCGCTTTGATTGTTCTATCCGTCGATATTGCCCTTCTATCCTTCATTTTAACATCTGCTCACCCTCTTCGATCATACGAAAAAAGACGTCTCAGAAATTGAGACGCCTTCTCGCTCTATAAACCGCCTAAATAAGCGGCCTTTACTTGTTCACTCTCTTGAAGTTCTTTTGCTGTACCCGATAATACAATACGTCCCGTTTCAAGTACGTACGCACGATTTGCTACTGATAAGGCCATATTCGCATTTTGCTCAACAAGCAATACAGTTGTACCTTCTTTGTTGACTTGCTCAATAATATTAAAAATATTTTTTACCATGAGTGGTGCAAGTCCCATTGAAGGTTCATCCATTAATAACAATTTCGGTTTTGCCATTAATGCTCGCCCCATCGCTAGCATCTGCTGCTCACCGCCTGACAATGTACCTGATTGCTGTTTCCGACGTTCGAAAAGACGTGGGAATAGTTCAAACACATGATCCAGATCTTTTTTGATGCCAGCCTTATCGTTACGAAGATATGCGCCTAGCCCTAAGTTTTCCTCTACGGACATATTGGCAAAAACACGGCGCCCCTCTGGAACATGTGAAATGCCCGATTTTACAATTGTCTGTGCTGCCTTCCCTGCGATAGAGAAGCCTTCATATTCGATGATGCCACCCTTTGGTTTTAATAGGCCTGACAATGTTTTTAATAATGTACTTTTACCAGCACCGTTTGCACCGATTAACGTTACGATTTCACCCTCATTTACTTCTAAAGAGAGGCCCTTTAATGCTTGAATATTACCGTAAAATACATCTATATTTTGTACTTTTAGCATTAGCTGATAACCTCCTCACCAAGGTAAGCTTCAATGACCTTTGGATTGTTGCGAATTTCTTCTGGTGTCCCATCTGCGATTAATTGACCGTGATCGAGCACATATATACGTTCACATATCCCCATAACTAAGCTCATATCATGCTCAATTAGAAGAATGGTTAAGCCAAACTCTTTACGAATAAACGCTATTAATTCCATTAAATCTTGCGTTTCCTGCGGGTTCATCCCTGCTGCAGGCTCATCTAATAATAGTAGCTTAGGTTTTGCAGCTAACGCACGAGCAATTTCTAATCGGCGCTGCATCCCATAAGGTAAATTTTTTGCAAGCTCATCCTTATAAACATCTAAGCCAAAGATTTTTAGAAATTCAATAGATTGATGCTCCATTTCTGCCTCACCTTTAAAATGATTCGGCAAGCGGAAAATGGAAGACCACATAGAATGCTTTGCAAGCGAATGGTTCGCTACCTTAACATTGTCTAAAACAGATAGCTCCTTAAATAAACGAATATTTTGGAACGTACGGCTAATACCCTTTTGTGTTACTTGATATGGTGCAAGCCCGTTCAACTTTATACCATCAAATGTAATCGTGCCCTCCGTTGGCATATACACGCCAGTAAGCATGTTAAAGCTAGTTGTTTTACCAGCGCCATTAGGCCCTATAAGACCTACTAGTTCGCCTTGATTTAGGTACATATTAACGCCCTGTACCGCCTTTAAACCACCGAATTGAATACCCATGTTTTCAACATTGATAAGAAGGTTTCCAGCCATTATTTTGTACCTCCTTTTTTACCAAACTTAAATAAGTCCGCAACTTCTTTTGTTCCCATTAACCCTGTTGGACGGTATAGCATTACGACAATTAATACTAAACTGTAAATAATCATACGTGTTTCTGGGAAGTTTGCTAGATATGCTGAGACTACTGTTAAGAAAATCGCCGCGATGACAGATCCCGAAAGACTTCCTAAGCCACCAAGAACTACAAAGATTAAAATATCAAATGATTTTAAGAACCCGAAAGTTGTCGGTTGAATAATGTAAAAGTTATGTGCAAAAATGGCCCCTGCAAGGCCGGCGAAGAAGGAACCTATCGCAAAAGCTACAACTTTATAGTAGGTTGTATTAATACCCATTGCATCTGCAGCAATTTCGTCCTCACGAATCGATATACATGCGCGTCCATGACGTGAATTCGTAAAGTTTGAGATAACTAGAATTGTTAGAACGACACCTATGAATGCATAAGACCAGTTTGATAAATATAGAACCTGCATTCCTGCCGCGCCACCAACATAGTCCGTGTTTAAAAAGATAATACGTATAATTTCCGCAAAACCAAGCGTTGCAATTGCTAAATAGTCACCCTTTAAACGTAACGTCGGAATACCTACGATTAAACCTGCTACCGCTGCTGCTAATGCCCCTAAGAAAATAGCTAATGGGAACGGAAGCAATAGTTTAGTTGTAATAATTGCAGAAACATATGCTCCAACTGCTAAAAAGCCGGCATGCCCAATCGAGAACTGACCAGTAATCCCAATGACAATATGCAAACTGACCGCAAGCATGATGTTAATACACATTGTGATCAACATATTTTGATAGTAAATATCGAGAACGTTTGTAGAAATAAGGATTTGAACAACTGCATAGATGACTAGCGCTAATACGGCATAGCCCCAGAAAACTTTAGACTTTTTCATCATTACCGCTCACCTACACTTTCTCACGGGCATTTTTACCAAAGATACCCGATGGTCTGAAGATTAAAATTAAAATTAAAATAACGAATGCCGCTGCATCGCGCCATAAAGAGAAACCAAGTGCACTTACTAATGATTCCACTACACCTAACAACATACCTCCAACCATAGCGCCTGGAATAATACCAATACCACCAAGTACTGCAGCGATAAACGCTTTAACTCCTGGAATAACACCCATTAATGGATCTATTTTCGTATAGTAAACCCCAAAGATAACACCCGCTGCACCAGCTAGAGCAGAACCAATCGCGAATGTTGCTGAAATTGTATTATCTACATTAATACCCATTAAACGTGCTGCATCTGCATCATGAGAAACCGCACGCATCGCTTTCCCGATTTTAGTTTTATGTACGATGAATTGTAAAAGAATCATCAGTACAATTGCTACAGATAAAATTAATATTGATGTACTACTGATTTGAACCCCGAAAACATCGAATGATTTATTTGTAATGACTTCAGGATACGCCGCTGGTTGCGCGCCTCTGAAGTAGATCGTTGTATATTCAATTAGTAGCGATACACCTATTGCCGTAATTAAAGCTGCAATACGGGTGGCATTTCGTAAACGCTTATAAGCAATACGTTCAATTAAAACACCAAAAATTGCACAGACCACCATCGCCAATAATAGTGCTGGGAAGAAGCCAAGCTCCCATTTAGCAATTGCGTAAAAGCCAATAAATGACCCAATCATGAAGACATCACCGTGGGCAAAGTTAATCAGCTTAATAATCCCGTATACCATCGTATACCCTAGCGCTATTAATGCGTAAATACTACCTAGTGAAATACCATTCACAAGCTGCTGTATCCATTCCATGAGCGTTCACCCCTTTTATTTTTTGAAAAATGCAAAAATAGAATTTATACTACATGTTATTATTGAAAATAGAGTAAATTGTGTCCTCTTTAAAAAATTTTTTTCATGGTCTATCTAGCAATCTCGCTTTAGAGAAATTGCGTCCCGGTTTTGAACACTGTAAAGGATATATCCTCATTCACCCCACCAACTTCAGTAGCGAGAGCCTTTACTGAATGAAGATGGAACATAAAAAGGAAGGCGTGTTTACCCGCCTCCCCTTGCCAAGAAAACATTAAGGATTAACTTTAGAGTTGAACACTTGTTTACCGTCTTTAAATTCAAGAACTGTTGCTGTTTTAATTGGGTTATGATTTTCGTCAACTGAGAAAGTACCTGTTACTAAAGAAAGATCTTTTGTGTCAGCTAAAGCATTTTTAATAGCTTCTCCATCCGTAGAGCCTGCTCGCTTAATAGCATCAGCAATGTAGTAAATTGTGTCATAGCCAAGTGCATTGAATGCATCTGGTGCTTTATCACTGTTCGCTGCTTTAAATGCCTTTACGAAGTCTTGAATTTTTTGATCTGGATCTTCTGCAGAATAGTGGTTTGTGATGTACGTGTTATTCAGCGCTTTCGCACCAGCTAGTTCTACTAAAGTTGGTGAATCCCAACCGTCAGCCCCCATCAATGGAACATCGATACCCATTTCACGTGCTTGTTTAACAATTAAACCAACCTCTTCATAGTATCCTGGGATAAAGATAAAGTCTGGCTTAGCTGCTTTAATATTTGTTAATTGTGTACGGAAGTCAGTATCCTTAGCGACATACGCTTCTTCTTCTACAACTTTCCCACCATTTTTAGTGATTGTTTCTTTAAATGATTTCGCTAAACCTTTTGCATAGTCAGAAGCGTTGTCCGCAAAAATAGCTACATTTTTAGCTTTCAATTCCCCTGAAGCGAAGTTCGCTGCTACAATCCCTTGGAACGGGTCAATGAAACAAGTACGGAATGCGTACTCGTTGACGCTATCATCATCATTGACTGTAATGTTAGGAGCAGTACCGGAACCTGTAACAATAGGTATTTTATTGCTGTTCGCGATTTGAACAGTAGCAACTGTATTACCAGAAGTTGCTGGAGCTAGCATTGCTACTACTTTATCTTGTGTTGCTAGTTTAAGAGCTGCTGCAGTAGCCTCTGAGTTTTCAGATTTGTTATCTACTTTAATAAGCTCAATTTTTTTACCGTCGATTCCGCCCTTATCATTGATTTCTTTAACTGCTAGGTCTGCACCTACACCAATCGAAGAACCATAAGAAGCTACGTTCCCTGAAAGCTCTAAGTTTGCACCGATTTTAATCGTATCACCGTCAGAGGAACCGCCACCTGATGATGACCCTCCTCCTGAACTTGAACTACCTCCGCTACCACAGCCAGCAAGAACTCCTGCAAGTAGTGAAGATGCAACTAGAAGTGAGCTAAACTTTTTAAGCTTTTTGTTCTCTCTCATAATTTTATTCCCCCTAGAATTTTCTCAAATATTAGATATTTCAGATAATTATAAACAATTAATAGCATTTGCTCAATAACAAAAATAACCAAAATTATAATTTATAACTATCTATCTTTAAGTGAATCAAAATATTATTCATTTAGGACTTTTACATTGTAAAACATTCCTTATATTTAGTCTAGAGTGATTTTTCTGTATAATTAGTAATTTGTGAATTATCTATTAATTTATTGTGAATATTCATACAAACCTATCATTTCCGATTATTTTTTTCGATAAAATTTCGTAAAAAGAAGTAGAATATTGCATGATCTAAAATATCTGGCACTAGAATGCCTGTATTTATATGAAACTACTAATAACTATTTATTACCTAGGAAATAAATAGAAGTAGAGGGGGTAATCATCGTTCGTTTACTTTTAACCGTAATCAATTTATGCCTTGGCATAATTGCGTCTGGAATCCGCTGAAAGAAGTTAAAAAAGCTTAGAAAACTGGACTATTGTACAGTTCTAAGCTTTTTTCAATGCAAACACGCAGAGGCGTTCGTTAATATTTGTTTCATTTTCAAGATGAACCTCATGGATTAATTCAAAAGGTGTCCCATGATGTAAAAACTGCAAATAATCATATGGTGGGTAGTATAAAATAATATGAATTTCACGCATATGCAGTTCAAAAGACTTCCAAATATTATGAATAACTGTACGGAAAATATTGATTGAAAACGGATTAAAGAAAAAGAAAACTGTGTCGCATGGTTGTATAGCATAGTCTTCCGCTATTGAATGAATAAAGGAAATCGGAGCTTGGGCACTCTTCTTTTGAAGATAGCTCTTTTTATTATTCTCTGCCTCTCCATAAAAACCCGCATCCATTTCTATCCCAATTGTAGGAATATGAAATTTATGATGTACATAAATAGGGACTCGCCCTTTTCCACATCCCATATCGATAAATACTGGATGATCAGGCATTTCATACGCCGAAAATAATTGTTCTAAGCCAACATACGGCGTTGGCTCATAGCGATGGTAGTGAGCTAGTTTCGGGAAGCCATATTGTTCACCTACTGTGTTAATATGTAAACATTTATCAAATTGATGTTCATTCATAATAAAACTCCTAAAACAAAGAATGATTAATTTTAGCACGATAAAAAGTAAAAACCATACCCAAAAGTTTTGGATATGGTTATTTTTAACGACCTCTTCGCTTGAATTTTAAAACAACTATCAAGATTTACAAGTGCTGTATTCACAGCAAAATAACGCAGCATTTCATCGACATCAATATATTTTTCTATATTATCGCCATTATTAATCGCTAAATCAGGCTGAACCTTTTGAAACATATCCAATGCATGTCCACCATTAAAACATTGCATAACATCGAAGCCTACTTTTTTCAAATACGCCTTCAAAACTTGGCTTATTGCATATTCGTCTTCTACTACTAATATTTTTGCCATGTCCTTCACCTCGTTACCAGCTCGTTCGTATTTTCATTATATCATCGGTTTATGTCAGTTAAATGTCAGCTGTTCATTCTTAGAGCGAAGTATATTTCCATGTATGGTTCCGACACTTCAAATATCGAGCTATTTACAATTTAAATCTATTGACAATGTCTTCCTAAGCCACTTATCATTGATTGCGAATGATAATCATTGATAATTCATTCTATAGTAGATTTTTTAACTAAAAATGATTAGGGGGGAAAAGCATGATTATTGTTACAAATCGTATTCAAGTCAAACCCGGCTTTGCTGTAAAAATGGCACCGAACTTTACAAAGCCAGGTCCTCTACAACAGTTTGAAGGCTTCCATAAAGTAGAAGTACTAGTTTCAACTGATGATCCGACTTATGACGAAATGAGCGTCAATATGTACTGGGAGACTAAGGAGCATTTCCAAGCTTGGCGTAATAGCGATGCATTCGCTGCGGCACATCATCGTCCTGGACAAAGCTCTGAGGGAGGAAAACCTGAAAACAGTCCAATGATCGGTAGCAAAATAGTTATAGCTGAATTAGCTTCTTCAATTGAAGCATTACGCTAACTATTAATTTGTATCTCCTATCCTCACTATTTCCGAGGAAACGGGATAATAACTAACATATCTTCTGATTCTATCTAAAGAAAACCTGCATTTTTAAAAATGCAGGTTTTTTTAATACTTTATCGCATAAAAACAACTAAAACATATCCAAGTATTGATAAACAAACCGAACCGATCAGTCCGGCAATAAACGCCCTTACACCTAATTGTTTAAAGGTTTTTATCTCTACATTTAAACCTAGTCCGGCCATCGCCATCCCGATTAAAATATAAGCAGTATTTACAAATGCTTGCGCTACATTAGCTGGTACAATCCCTAACGAATTAATAGCACTCATCGCTAAAAACCCGAGAATAAACCATGGAATGATCGACAGTGAAAATCCTTCCTTTTCCTGCTTCTTGTCAATTCTCCGATATAAAATACCGATGACAATGGCTACTGGTACAAGCAGTGCGACACGAGTTAACTTCACAATAACCGCCATATCAATTGCTTCATTCCCACCAGCAGAGGCTGCTGCAATAACATGAGCAATTTCATGTAAAGTGCCTCCCGCAAAAATACCATATTCAGTAGGGGTTAAGTTAAATACAGTGTATAACACCGTATAGACTAATGTGAATACAGTCCCTAATAATGCGACAATCGCCGCGCCCACTGCCGTCTCTTTTTCATTCGCTTTAATTTGAGGAGCAATAGCGACAACAGCAGCAGCTCCGCAAATAGCTGTACCACAAGCTGTTAATATGCCTAGCTTCTTATCAACATGAAATACCTTCGTTAAGCCATATACAACCAGTAAAGCAAATACTAGATTAATAAACGCAATAAGGAAGACACTCGCTCCAGCATTGTAAATATCCATTAAATTCAAACGCATACCTAATAAAATAATGCCAAGGCGTAATAATTTTTTACTTGAAAATGTGATGCCTGTTTGCCATGAATCCTGCACCTTAAAGGCTGCTCTCCAAGCCATACCCAATATAATGGCAATGACAAGCTGCCCTAATATTGAGAAGAACGGAAATGTCGAAATATACTTCGCCACTAAGGCAATAATGAATGTCAACAATATCCCCTTCATAAACGCTAGGGTCAGGAAACTTTTTAACCTACGCTGGCCATTACCCATGTTGTTCACTTCTTTCATCCTTGATGATTATTACTTTATTAGAAAGTTAATCATTAGTAAAATACATATATATAATGGTAATTATTAATATTTCTA
>Ga0102589_1004460_pt1 | contig 13159 bp, 12 predicted proteins | sample AraplaMF_Col_mLB_FD_76858 | JGI IMG/M metagenome (GOLD analysis project Ga0102589, IMG submission 76858) | Arabidopsis root microbial communities from the University of North Carolina, USA - plate scrape MF_Col_mLB | ecosystem: Host-associated > Plants > Roots > Endosphere | place: USA... | reverse complement strand
CACGCCGCCAGCGTTCGTCCTGAGCCAGGATCAAACTCTCCATAAAAGAAATTTGATTAGCTCAAATTGTTTTGCTGGCATCATGTTTGATGTCCAAAATTTTGTTTCGTTCACTAACTCAAGGTTAACTACTAAAAACTTTATTGATTACGTTTTGCTTGTTCAGTTTTCAAGGTTCATTTTTTCGCTATCGACCAGCGACAGGATTTAATTATATCAAAATATCAATGAGTTTGTCAACAACTATTTTGATATGTTTTTTCACTGCCAATGTGACAGGACTTTATTCTATCAAAATATCAATATGTTTGTCAAACCTATTTTGAACTATTTTTCACTGTCGAAGTGACAGGAATAACAATATATCATTATTACTTTTCACTTGTCAACACGTTTAATCAATTTTTCAATATAGTAGATTTAACGACAGCTAACTCATACTATTAAATACCGCTTTTGTGGATAAGATATATTTATCTCTAAATAATTAGCCTCTTAGAGGAAAACGAATATTTTTAAGCATATTCGTTTTCACGTTCTATTCCTTCATTTTAAAAGCCATTGCTATGTACATTAGCGGGTCCCCATCGTTATTAGATACACAAATGCTCCATAAGTGTCGCGTAATCCAAATTGCCATATTGTATTACTTGCCCATCCTTTTCTACTACCGGAATCATGAGCATATACTTTTCATGTATATTCTCATCTTCTTCAATATCAATAATTTCTATATCGAAATCTATATCTTCCTGTACAAGCTTTAATGTATGCAATCCCTCTACACATAATCCACAATTAGCTCGACTAAAAAATTTCACGTTCAATTACAGCACCTCCCTTAAAAGCTATTATAAAACGAAACAGCTATCTATAAGCAATTTATCGAGAAATAGCACCAATGATTAAAATGGCTCTGACTTTGCCTACCCCTGAAACAGCCAAAGTATTGGATACTTAGATTATTCCATTAGAGTTCTAACTATAAAAGACTGTGCAAGATCATACTTCCTGCACAGTCTTCTTTCTAATTATTTTTTTAGATGGCTATCTAAGAATTTTAGCATTGCATTATAGAATTCAATTCTGTTTTCTTCATTATGGAAACCATGACCTTCATTTTCCTTCAGCATGTATTCCACATCAACGCCTCTCGCACGTAATGCTTCCACAATTTGGTCTGATTCAGCTTTGTTAACGCGCGGATCATTTGCACCTTGAGCTACAAATAGCGGTGTTTTAATTTTATCCGCATGGAAGACAGGTGAAGCTGCTGTTAATAGCTCCTTATCCTTCTCTGGATGCCCTACACGCTCATAGAGCAATTCACGCATCGTTTCCCAATATGGAGGAATTGTATTTAATAGCGTAAAGATATTCGATACACCTACATAATCAACTGCTGCTGCATATAGATCTGGTGTGAAAGTGATACCTGCTAAAGTTGCATACCCTCCAAAGGATGCACCGTAAATTCCGATACGTTTTGGATCTGCAATACCTTGGTCGATTGCCCATTGTACACCATCTGTAATATCATCTTGAATTTTGAGCCCCCACTGCTTATTACCAGCCTCAAGGAATTTTTTACCGTATCCAGTCGAAGAACGGAAATTCATTTGTAGTACCGCATAACCACGGTTTGCTAGTAATTGCACCTCCGGGTTAAAGCTCCACATATCACGTCCCCATGGTCCACCATGTGGATTGACGATTAGTGGCAGATTTTTAGCCTCTTTGTTTTTTGGTAAAGTTAAATAACCGTTAATTGTTAGGCCATCTCGACTTTTATATGAAATAGAATGCATTTCTGCAAGCTCCTCTTGTTTTAACCAAGGGCTTAATGTTGCCAATTCTTTTAATTCATCTGTAGTTGAATCGTAGTAATAATATTTTCCGTAAACAGTGTCACTAGAAACGCTAACAATAAATTTTGTCATCTCTTTATTGTAATCATTAACGCTTAATTCACTTTCATGAACCCCTAATTTGTTTTGAATTTTACGGAATAGTTTTTTAAAGTCCTTGTCAAAGAATTGATAGTGTACTTTATCTGTTATATATCCACCGTATAATAATTTATCTTTCTCAGGACTATATAATACCCCCATTACATCCACTTCTGAGTTGGACATAATTACTTCTTCATTACCTTCTAAATCATATTTAACCACTTCTACTTTATCTCTTCCTTTATTAGAAGTTGCGAAAATATGTTTATTGTCTTTAGAGAAAGTAAGTGGCATTACTTCATCGCCTGCTTTCATTTCAATAAAAGGCTTGAATTCGTCTTTAACTGAGTCACGGTAAAGGATAGTTCCTTCTACACCATCTGAAGTAACTGCCATACGGACATTTCCATCATGATCTGCTAGCCAACTTGAAATATTACCTGGGTTTTTAGCAACTTGTGTAGTTTCTCCAGTCTTCACATTAAGCTTGTACACATCAAAAACCTTTGCATCTTCTTTATTCATCGTAATAAGGATTTCGTCCTTAACGCCCTGTAGTCCACTTAAAAACCCAACTGTTACATTTGGATAAGGTGTTAAATCCTTTTCCTTATTACCATTAAATGTTGTTGAATAAATGTGGAAGTTTTCATCGCCACCTTTATCCTTTACATATAGTAAATTATTATCTTTCCAGAAGGATCCACCAATATCACGATCCGTTGAGCTAGATACACGTACTGGCTCACTATCATCATTCATTTTCTTTACGTACACATTTGAACGATTTTTCCACGCAGAGTTATAAGTAATGTAATTTCCGTCTGGTGAAAGTTGATAGCCGACGCTTCCTGGGTTTTTCATGAAATCTTCTACAGAAATTTCTTTTACGCCTTTGTTATTGATTGCACTATTCTTCACATTTTTAGCATTGTTTAAAATTTTCACTGCATCTTGTTTAGTAATTGTTTTACTATTTGAAAGACCATTAAATAAACCAAGCTTATTGGCTTTTTTCCGATACTCAGCAAGTGTTTTTTCTTTTTCCTCTTTATTTAAAGCTCTTACTAAAATACGTGCCGCTTCATCACGCTTAATATTCACACTTAAATCTTTTAATTCTTTGCCCTTCACCCACGTATCAATGATTTGCTGACGCATTGTCTCTGATCCATGTTGGAATGTAAGAGCTGTTACCGTTAAATCTAAAAACTCTTTAGCAGATAGACTTTCCTCTTTTACTTCTACTTGACTGCTAGTTTCATTGGCCGCGCGCACTTCCTGCATAGATACAGGAATGACAACAGATGTCGTTAAAATAACCGCTAATGATGCTGATAAAAATCTTTTTTTCAAAATGATTCCCTCCTATTATCAATTCGCGTTATACATTTTTTGTCAATACAATGAAATTATACCAATTCCAGTATGTTTGTCAATTTTTTGGTTCACTAGATTAAAAGATACGAAAACTATTGAGTACATGTGCAGATAACCAGTTTGTATGTATTCGTCATCATAGGTGCAAATAAGACATTCCGAGCATAAGACTTTGCACAAGGCGCATTCATGTGCTTTCACTTTTCTACTATAATTAAATGTAAAATTAACCAACTACATGAAGATACAGGAACAACAGCTGACGTCGTTAAAATAACTGCTAATGATGCTGATAAGGACTTTTCTTCAAAATGATTACTCCATATCAATTCATGTTATATCGTTAGCCCTTTAAACCAGTAAAAAAGTGAACTACAAATGAGTTCACTTTTTGAATATAATAATCAATCGCCTCAGCATAATTCGTCTGGATTTGGAAAGAAGTTAAAACTTCCGACTTGCTCCACCACCAGCAGATGAGCCTCCTCCGAATCCGCCAAAGCCACTGCCTCCAGAGCGACCACTGCCAAAGCCTCCACCAAAACCACCTGGATAACCACCTCGTCGACCTGAACGTGGTCCTCCCCCTTTTCCACTTGATACAATAAGTACTATGATAACGATTAAAATAATTGCCCACGTTGGCATTCCTTCATTGTCAGCTGTATTTTCAGGCACCTCTCCATCCCAATTGTACTCTTGCGCGACATTTTGAAATACTTCAGTGTACGTTGCTTTGAATGCCTTATCCATATCTCCAGCACTTGCATTTGGATAAAAAGCTGTATCTAAAATGCGCCCCAGCTTGCCATCAGGTAATGCTCCTTCAAGACCTTGACCTACAGCAATAACAACATCATTATTGCCTTCCCCTTGCCCAAACGTTGCTAAAATTAACACACCATTATTTTTTTGGGCATCGCCAATACCCCAAGAGCGAATCATTTTTGTAGCATACATTTTTGGTTCTTGGCCATTAATATTATCTACTGTTACGACCATAATTTCAGCACCTGTACCTTTATCTAGCTGCTCTGAATAATGATTGAGCTCTTCCTTCATAGAGGCAGATAAAACATTGGCAAAATCATGAATATACGTATTTTTCATTGGTGTTGGTATTGCGGCATCTGCCGTTCTAATAAATAAAATAAATATGAAGCCAACAATAGCAAGTTGGATCATCAACCGTTTCATTATTGTTTACCTGAACCGCTAAAATCTATAGACGGTGCCTTTTCAGCACCCGCAGCTGCTTTAAAGTATTCCTTCTGTTCGAAACCAAACATCCCCGCAATTAAATTGCCTGGGAAACGTTTGACTGTTTTATTAAAAGCCTGCACTTCATTGTTATAGTCTTCTCGGGCAACAGCTAAGCGGTTTTCTGTTCCTGCTAACTCATCCATTAATTGACGGAAATTTGCATCAGCCTTTAAGTTTGGATAATTTTCTACGACTACTAGCAATCGACTAAGTGCTCCGTTTAATGCGTCATTGGCAACCGCTTGCTCCTTTGGACTTTGTGCACTTCCCATTTGTGCACGAGCCTCTGTAATGCTAGCGATAACTTCTTTTTCATGGTTGGCATATCCTTTTACAGATTCTACTAAGTTCGGAATCAAATCGTAGCGACGTTGTAGCTGATTTTCAACCTGAGCCCATTTCGAATCCACGCTTTCCTCGGCTGTTACAAAGCTATTGTATTTTGGAATAAATAGTAAGGACAATACAACTAAAATAATAACGATAATTCCGATAGGTCCAAATATTTTTTTCAATTTTAAAACCACCTTCGTTTTCTTTTAGCTATCACTCAAAATCAGAAACACTATTTATTTTGGTGATGAGCCTTTCTTTTCCTTACCACTAATGTGCAACAAAAAAAACATCTCTATTCTTTATATATGCAAACGCATTAATACCGTATGAAATTTGTCTAACGTGCCATACTTAATACTGTAACAAAACTATGATATATAGGAGGCGCTTTTTTTGACACAATCGTTTCAAAACGAATCATCAAACCAAACATCATTCAACCAGCAACAAAGCCTAAATCATGGTGGTCATGAGCTAATGGACATGCATGAAACAATTGGCGAAATCATTGCCGGAATGAATCAATCCATCTTTTTACGTCAACATGTTAAGGATCCAGAGTTACTTAGCATTTTGGATCGCCAATATAATTTCACATTAGGTATGTATAACACAATTGTGGAATCATTTAATACAGGGCATGATCCTTCTGTACCTACAGGACGCTATCAAATGGAGACAGGCAATGATTTTAAATATGGATTAAATCCTGGCCAACCTAAAAAGCCTATGCAAAATGCAAGCGAGCTCAACGATGAAGTAATTTCTGGCTTCCTATTAGGTGCTCAAAAAGGGGCAGCAAAATGTATGACTGCTGCTGCAACAGAAACTACAAACCCTGTAGTTCGACGCGTTGTTGCTGATAGTATTCCCAACTGCATTGAAATGGCATACGAATTATCCATTTACCAAAATATGCACGGTTACTATCAAGTACCACAATATTCTCAACAGGATATGAATACGATGCTTAATGCATACGGCACCACAAAAAACCCCCTTCATTAATTATAAAAAAAACAAGAGCAGTCCCATATGTGATGGATTATCACAGGGGCTGCTCTTGTTTAATGAACTATAAAACTAAATGCTTTCAATCATATTGCGGATTACCAAAAGCTTCTCTCTTCGACCGTAGCCCCATCCATAAAGACAACACAATCCCCAACTTTACAGGCAAAGCGTTACCGCGGTTGAATAAAGGAAAATAGCATCAAACATACATGTTTATGTTTGATGCTATTTTGACAAAAAAAAGAATCCCCTCAGATAGGATTCTTTTTTCCGACTAGTATAACCAGTCTTCACGTACAGTATGTTCACTAAAAAATAATTTGGAGTTGTTGCTTTTTTGAAGGTTTGAAAGGAACAGATTAGGGAATAATGCCTACTAGGTTATATTCCCATTATTTCCCCTCTCTTTCTCCACTAAGCAGGCTGCTAAACTACTTATTAGGAGAATTCGAGCTATAAAATATATCAAATAATCAGTAAAATGGCGCCCTCGGAGGGAATCGAACCCCCAGTGCAAGAACCGGAATCTTACGTGTTATCCATTACACCACGAGGGCAATAGAACACAAAAAAAAAGTACCCACTAGCTTTACGAAAAGCATGATGTAGATAATCCTCATTTGAAGCATACCTGACAAAATAGTGTACTGTACTTTAACTTATGACCTTACCAATTATACAAACCTATTGCTCATAATTCAACTATAGAATGTAAAACATTTAAACTTTTTTTATTCTCATTCAATAAATGTCAAAATACCTATTAAAAGAAGATACAGTATCCAGCGGATGTCACGCATTAGAAAGGAATTTAACGTGCGGGCACAATTTCAAAATCCGGACGCATTTTTTCTACGCGAAAGCGAAGCGGCAGCTACATATGTTTACTGTTGCGAAAGCGAAGCGGCAGCTACAATTACAGCAAGGCGAAATTGTTTTAATTTATTTCACTTTAACAGGGTTAATATTTGACCTTCCCTGACTATAATGTGTATGATAAGGATACAGCTGAATACGATGGAAGTTTTCAGCAAAAGTATTCGAATTTAGTTTTCTAAGGAGGATTTAACATGAATTTAATTCCTACAGTTATTGAACAAACAAGTCGTGGTGAACGTGCATACGACATCTATTCACGACTACTAAAAGACCGTATTATCCTATTAGGAAGTGCAATTGACGACAACGTTGCTAACTCAATCGTTGCTCAACTTCTATTCCTACAAGCAGAAGATCCAGATAAAGATATCTTTCTTTACATTAACTCACCAGGTGGATCAATCACTGCTGGTATGGCAATTTATGACACAATGCAAATTATCAAGCCACAAGTACAAACAATTTGTATTGGTATGGCTGCATCTATGGGTGCTTTCCTACTTGCAGCTGGTGAACCAGGTAAACGTTTCGCATTACCAAATGCTGAAGTAATGATTCACCAACCACTTGGCGGTGCACAAGGTCAGGCAACTGAAATCGAAATCGCTGCAAAACGTATTTTATTCTTACGTGAAAAGTTAAACGGTATTTTATCAGAACGCACAGGTCAACCACTTGAAGTCATTGCAAGAGATACAGACCGCGATAACTTCATGACTGCTGAGCGCGCAAAAGAGTACGGCTTAATCGACCAAATTATGGATCGCAACGACCGTAAATAAAAAAAACGAAAGGCATCACAGATTTATTTCTGAGATGTCTTTTTTTGTTTTGATGAGGCCCGCCTTCTCATTGGCTCTTCTTTTCATCATTTTGGTGGTTCTATTCGTCACTTTTGCCTTTCTATCCACGATTTTGGCTCTTCTATCCACGATTTTGGCCTTTCTATCCATCATTTCGGCTCTTCTATCCACGATTTTGGCCTTTCTATCCATCATTTTGGCTCTTCTATCCACGACTTCAGTATTTCTATGCGGCGCAGCCTTTTCTTTCCGTCGCTTTGACCCTTCTTTGCGTCGCTTCGGCTTTTCTTTCCGTCGCTGGCTCTTCTTTCCGTCGCTTTGACTCTTCTTTCCGTCGCTTCAGCTTTTCTTTCCGTCGCTTCAGCTTTTCTTTCCGTCGCTTCAGCTTTTCTTTCCGTCGCTTCAGCTTTTCTTTCCGTCGCTAGCTCTTCTTTCCTTCACCTTGGCTCTTCTTTCCGTCGCTTTGACTCTTCTTTCCGTCGCTTCAGCATTTCTTTCCGTCGCTGGCTCTTCTTTCCGTCACTCTACCTTTTCTTTCCTTCACTCTACCCTTTCTATCCGTCACTTCGTCCCTTCTATCCGTCACGTCGACAATCGATGCAAGTTTGCATTGACCTTCATCTTAAGTTGTAATAGGACCTGTTATTTCAATGCGAAAGCGCAAAAAAACTGTCCGAGATGTAGTTTTACCTCTTGGACAGTTTCTGCATTATGCGTTTTATTAATCTTCTTTTTCGATTAGTGCTGCTAATGCTGTAACCGCTTGCTCAGCATCGTTACCATTACCACTTAGGACAACTTCTGTTCCTTTTGCAATGGCTAAGCTCATAACACCCATAATGGATTTAGCATTTACTTTTTTCTCGTCTTTCTCAAGAAAGATGTCTGCGCTAAAGCGATTTGCTTCTTGTACAAATAGCGCTGCTTGTCTAGCTTGTAGTCCTAATTTTAATTTTACATGGACTCTTCTCTCGGTCATTCTCAAAACTCCCCTTTACTACCGTTCATCTTATTATTTTTATCTTACCTTACTTTCTAGCAAAAGAACAATACGTACCTGAAAAGTATGAAAATTTAACCACCAATTTTTTCTCCACTTCTTAATGCATCGGCAATCTCATCAATTTTCCGTAATCGATGATTGACACCTGATTTACTAACCGTTCCGCTTGATACCATTTCACCAAGTTCTTTCAGTGTTACATCTTGATATTCTACTCGTAATCGTGCTATTTCACGAAGTTTTTCTGGTAATTGATCGAGACCTATTGAACTTTCAATAAATCTGATATTCTCTACCTGACGTAATGCGGCACCTATTGTTTTATTTAAGTTCGCTGTTTCACAGTTAACAATGCGATTAACACTATTTCTCATATCTCGTAATATGCGAACGTCTTCGAACTTCATCATTGCTTGATGAGCTCCAACGATATTAAGGAAATCGGAAATTTTTTCAGCTTCTTTCAAATAGGTTACAAAGCCTTTTTTTCGTTCAATTGTTTTTGCATTTAGCTCAAATTCATTCATTAAATCCATTAAAGCCTCGCCATGCTCTTTATATAATGAATAAATTTCTAAATGGTAGGCTGAAGTTTCTGGATTGTTGACAGAGCCCCCAGCTAAAAATGCTCCACGTAAATATGCTCTTTTTTGGCCACTCTTTTTAATGAGCTTACGAGAAATAGTATGATTAAATTGAAAGTCGTCTGAGATGATTTCTAAATCAATTAGTAGCTCACGCGCACCTTCTCTAACACGGCAAATGTATACGTTATTTTTTTTCAAACGCATTTTTTTTCTAACAAGTAGCTCTACATTATATGGATACAGTTTTTTCATAATCGTATAAAGTCTTCTTGCGATTGCAGCGTTTTCAGTTTGTACGTCTAAGCTTAACTGCTTATTAGCAAAGGATAATGAACCATTCATACGAATTAGGGCAGATACTTCTGCTTTCATACAATGATTGTCCGCTTCTATTTGAGTCAATTCCTTTTTCGTTTCAGAAGCAAAAGACATATCACGCCCTCCTTTCAACCTTTTGTTCTATGTATATGCCATCTTATCATATACAATAAGCGCTTTATAATTCACTAACTTCTTGCCTCATAGATTTTTGCATAATCAACAAGCCAACTTGCAACATTTGCCGCATTATGACGAACCGTTCCATCTGAACGAATCGTGGCAATATCTCGCTGAATAACCTCTAATCGCATACTTTCGAGCTTGGCAACGTCGAACGTTACTGGCTCAGCACACTCTTCCTTATAAAGCTCTTTTACAGGATGAGGAAGCTTTACATCATTTACTAAAATAGAATCAATGAAGGCGTCTCCAACATGATCATATAAAGCTTTAACATGATCACCTGCTGTATAGGAAATGGTTTCACCTTTTTGAGTCATTAAGTTACAAACGTAAATTTTTCTTCCTTTTGCCTTTACAACAGCCTCTCCAATTTCTTTTACAAGAAGGTTTGGAATTATACTTGTATATAAACTTCCCGGACCAATTAAAATATAGTCAGCACGATTGATTGCTCGAATAGCCTCTGGTAGCGGTTGCACGTCTTCAGGCACTAAAAAAACTCGGCTAATTCGTTTCTTACCCAAGGGAATTTTAGATTCACCTTCAATGATAGAACCGTCCTCAAGTTCAGCATGTAAATTTATCTTTTTGTTAGCTGCTGGTATGACGCGACCGTGCACCTTTAAAACTTTTCCCATTTCACTAATAGCATGGTTAAAGTCACCAGTAATATCTGTTAAAGCTGTCAGCATTAAATTACCTAATGAATGACCACGTAAATCTTCCGATGCTAAAAATCGATATTGAAACATTTGCTCTACAAGCGGCTCAACATCCGATAACGCTGCGATCACATTACGGACATCACCAGGTGGTGGAATATCATAGTCATCTCGTAAGCGTCCTGAAGAACCACCATCATCTGCTACTGTCACAATGGCAGTAATATCAAATGGGTGGTGTTTGAGTCCTCGTAATAAGGTAGAAAGCCCAGTGCCACCACCTATTACAACAAGCTTTGTTCGCTTCTTTCCCATTCACTCAATCCTTTCTATGATTGATGTCGCGATGCGTAATAACGGTATTTTCCTTCCCAGCTAAATATGCCCCGAAATATTCCGCTAATGTTACCGAGCGATGCTGTCCTCCAGTACATCCAAAAGCAATGACAAGTTGTGATTTGCCCTCTTGTCTATATAGTGGAATCATAAATTCAAACAAATCCGTAAGTTTTTGAATGAGTGTTTGCGTATCATCAAGTGCCAGCACATAAGAAGATACCTCGGTTTGTAAACCTGTTTTATGACGTAACTCCTCTACATAATATGGATTCTTTAAAAAGCGGACATCAAACACTAAGTCGGCATCAATCGGCATTCCATGCTTAAATCCAAAAGACATGATATTTACTGAGAAAATATTATTGGCATCATTTGCAAACTCTTTTGCGATTTTTTCACGTAACTCTTTAGGTTTCATATTAGATGTATTATAAACAAATTTAGCGCGACCCTTTACTTCTGATAAAAGATTACGTTCTTGTTTAATGCCATTTAATAGCAACCCATTTATAGCCAATGGATGTGCACGTCTTGTTTCCTTATAACGTCTAACTAAAGCTGCATCATCTGCATCTAAAAATAAAATTCGTGCAACTATATCGCCTTCTTTAAGAATATGGTCGAGGGCGCCAATAAGAGAATCAAAAAAGTCGCCGCCACGCATATCCATGACAGCTGCTATACGTGTAATATTTTTACCCGAATCCCTTAGTAGGGTTAAAAATGTTGTAAGTAACGCTGGTGGTAAATTATCAATACAGTAATACCCTAAATCTTCAAAGCTTTGAATAGCTACTGTTTTCCCAGCTCCAGACATTCCTGTAATAATAACCAATTCATGTGTACCTTTTGGGCCTTCATCCACCACTGTCATGCAGCTCCTTTATTGTTCTATTGATATTTGTATTTTCTCATGAAGTAATTCAAAATCAGTCGTATATTCAAATGTACCGTACTGAATGCCTGTTTGTGAGATAGCAAATTGCAAGTTTGTTCGATCACCTTCAGCCATTGGCAAATGATTTAAATCCTCTACTGGGTGCCATGCGAGTTTGCCTTCTCTAGTTTCTTTAAACGGTATGCCTTCTATATCCTTTGCAACAAATGTATAAAGCATCCATTCGTCCACTACCTCATTATTTTCTTTAATAACCATCGTATAAACACCCTTTAAATGAGCATTTATAGGTGTGACATTTGTTTCTTCTTTAAACTCACGTACAGCAGCCTCATAAATCGACTCACCGCTCTCCATTTTACCGCCAGGAGCTACGTACCAGCCACGTCTCGGCTTCTGAAGTAATAATACTTGACCGTCTTTTACGGCTATTAAATTTGCAATTCTTTGCATAGGCACACCTCTAATCTCTTTTGCATTCTTCCTTTTATTATAGCAAGACTAAACAAGGTTTGTCCTCAATTCTAAACTTTAGGTGCATTGCAATATTAACTTCACCGACACATGTGGAGAAACCTGTTTTTAACCTTTACTCAAGCATATGAAACTCTGCCACAAGAAAATTCAAAATTTCCGTTTACAACAAAAATAGGTTGCTCCACCTTATTTGGTGGAAACAACCTACTCAACAAAATAAAAGGGGGATTGCTAATTACACTTTTTATCTTACACCTTTTATATGTCATTCAAGTTACAACTATATTAAGACCGTATTAAAATTGTATTTTTTTCCTTAAAAACTAATCAAGAGGATCATACTCACAACGTGGAGTTGATTTAGTATACATTTCAACAAATGTCATCCACAAGTTTTGGGGATGATCCATCCAAAAACAGATTTTAATCTTGGTCCATTTTAAGCATTAATTTTTTCTAATAATTCTTCCACATAATGCTGTACCGCTTGTGCTGCAATACTTCCGTCACCTGTAGCTGTAACGATTTGACGAAGTGATTTTTCACGTACATCACCAGCTGCAAAGATACCTGGTACTGTTGTTTCCATATTATCATTTGTCAAAATATAACCAGCATCATTTAAAATACCTAGAGATTCAAATGGTTTTGTTAATGGTAGCATTCCAATGTAAATAAATACGCCATTAGTATCAAAATCAGATTCTGTACCATCTACAGTTGATTGTAATGTTACACTTCCAACTTTACCATCAGCTTCATTAATTTCTTTGACTGTTGCATTCCAAATGAAATCAATTTTTTCGTTAGCAAAGGCACGATCTTGGAGAATTTTTTGTGCACGTAATTTATCACGACGGTGCACAATTGTTACTTTATCTGCAAAGCGAGTTAAATAAACACCTTCTTCAACAGCAGAATCTCCGCCACCTACGACAACAAGATTTTTTTGCTTGAAGAATGCGCCATCACATACTGCACAATAGCTGACACCACGGCCTCCAAGCTCTTTTTCGCCAGGCACGCCCATTTTTTTATACTCCGCGCCTGTAGAAATAATAA
>Ga0102589_1004458_pt1 | contig 13161 bp, 9 predicted proteins | sample AraplaMF_Col_mLB_FD_76858 | JGI IMG/M metagenome (GOLD analysis project Ga0102589, IMG submission 76858) | Arabidopsis root microbial communities from the University of North Carolina, USA - plate scrape MF_Col_mLB | ecosystem: Host-associated > Plants > Roots > Endosphere | place: USA... | reverse complement strand
CAGGAATTCTATTGAGAAATAAGTTAAAATAGATCCGAATGAGAGAGTAATAGAGCAATCGCTCTCATAATCTTGTAAGAAATGAGGGAGCTTTCTTGAAAAAGCGATTTCTTATCTGTTCGCTGTTGTCTATGCTATTGACCTCTACGCTGCTACTTCCGCAGCAAGCAGGCATCGCAGAGGCGGCTGGGAACAGTCAATCTATGAAGACGAAGATTATGCTGGATAACTATCCGCTAGATTTTCAGGCAGAGCCCATTATTGTACAGGGGAATACGATGGTTCCATTCCGTGGAATCGCAGAAGCGCTCGGCATCGAAGTGCTGTGGAATGCGAAAGATAAGACGGTAACGGCGAATCAAATGGCTGCAGATGGGAAGAAGGTAGTAGTTCTGCAATTGAACCAGAAGATAGCCAAAGTGAATGGACAGGCCGTGCAGTTGAGTGCAGCGCCGTTTGCCCGTACCGGAACGACCTATATTCCGCTCAGCTTTTTCAGTAAGCAGTTCGGTGCACAAGTATCCTGGAATCAGAAAACGAAAGTCGTCTCCTTGCAGTCACCGCCGAAGAAGATGTACAGTATGGCCTTTTATGCGGTAAAAGCTTTCGGCGAGCGCCAGTATATCCCTCAATTTGATACTGTGGGATTTGGCTGGGCAAGGCTTCAAGAAGATGGAACGATCACAACGAGCGGCAAAGACTTCTATTGGCCCCAAGCTGCAGGAGAAATAACACCTGAGGGGATAGTGGATCAGGCAAAGCAGGAAGGAACTAGTCCGTATCTCATGGTGTTTGCTTCAGATCGGAAGAACGAGCTGACGAAAATGCTAGAGGATTCGGCGCTTCGCGATAAGGCGATTGCGGATATTGTGCAGCTTGCAACGGACAAAAATTTCTCCGGCATCGTGCTTGATTTTGAAGGGTTGGGCTTGTCTGGAGATATTGGGAAGGCAAAGCGGGACTTTAATGAGTTCGTTACACGTTTGGCCCAGAAGACTAAGGCATCTGATCTCAAGCTCTCTCTTGCGCTTCATCCATTGAATGGAGCCTATCAAGGATATGACTATAAGACATTGGCAACAGTGGCGGATGATCTCATTATTATGGCGTATGAATATACGAGAGGGAAAGTGCCGGAGCCATTGGACAAAGTGAATGAGGCCATTACGCTTGCTTTGAAGGAAGTATCGAAAGAGAAGCTGGTATTAGGCATTTCGACATGGAGCGAGAACGAGAAGACGATTAGCAGTGTAATTGGGCTTGCGAAGCGCCATCAGTTGAAAGGGACAGCATTGTGGAGATTAGGACTCATTGGGGAATCCTCTAAAGCACAGATCGATAAAAATGTGATTCCATTAAAATCGTAGCTTGGACAGCACTTTTTTATATCATTGAATAAGTTGTGTACGGTGTATGCAATTCCATAAGTAACCACTCTGTAAGGGCAGCAACCATATGAGTCAGTCCCTTAAGAAGGGCGAAGACGCTCCAAAACCACTGAATTGTGTGGGAATAGGGGCGTCTGCCTTTTTTATGTGCGTTCACACCAATGTGGGAGGCAAAAAAGTTCAATCGAATAGCGAAGCGTCTTACGTTATTGACGAAAGAGTTTGATTGTGACATCATCATTATAGATACCAACGGTCGGTATTAAAATGGAGGAGGAAAACAGTATGGCAAGAAACAAATATCCAGAACAGACGCTGGAGCAGATTATGGCGGTATCAGCAAAACTCTTCATGGAAAAGGGTTATGACAAAACGAGTATTCAAGACATTATTAATGAAGTAGGAATGTCCAAGGGAGCGATCTATCATCACTTTATGTCCAAGGAAGAGATTTTGGAGGCGGTTATGAACCAGCGCTCAGATCGTACAGCAGACATGTTCCAGACCTTAATACAGAGTACTCAAGCAGCGAATGCCCGCGAGAAGCTCATTTCCCTATTGGAAGCTCTTGCAGTCGATCACGATGCGCACTCTCTTGATGCTCTCCTATGCTCACAGATCCATAATCCACAGTTTGTCGTGAATGGGATCAAGGATTGCGTTCTGCAGGATGCGACGCAGCTTGCTTCTATTATGAAGCAAGGGATGGAAGATGGATCGATTAGGACGGAATATCCCGATGAATGCGCAGAAGTGTTCTTGCTGCTGTTGAACGTATGGATGAACCCGGTACTGTTCATGCGAGACATCGAGGGAACCGTTCGACGTCTCCAATTTCTGCAGCTAATGATGAAGCAATTAGGCGTGGATGTCGTCAGCGACAGCTTGATTCAGAAAGCGATGGAGCAATACAAGAACATGGGGGCTTTCCTGAATGTAGAGTGAAGGAGGAGATGACATTGCAAATGCATGTAGGATTTATCGTTGGATCTGTCATCGCGAGTGTGGTTCTAATAGCGGGAACCATTGGACTCGTGCTGAGCAAGCGGCGTGGCGATACAAGCACTTGGGCAGTCTGGGCGGTTCTGTTTGGAGTATGTGCTTTAGCAAGTGCAGTCATTAACTTAGGAATTGCAAAGTGAGAATGAGGGGGACCTGTGATGAAGATGAGGAAGAACTTGGAGAGGGGGAGAGCATGAATATGAAAAATAAGAGGCTGCTTGAATCTACGAAGAGGCTGTCTGACAGCACCTACAAGAGAGCAATGAATCAGGCTTATCAAGCTGCACATCCATCTCGGAAGGCGGCATACAGAGGTGCTATAATAAGTGGTGGTATCGGACTGCTGCTGCTGACTGTAGGAGGAGTCCTACTTGGGCTTGGTCAGACAGGATGGGGATTAAGCTTGCTCGGCTCCGGAATTGTGGTTGCAGGTATCAATGGATGGAATGTCCGCCGAATTTCAAGTAAGGGGTAGAACAACTTTTTTTTGCACAAATAGATACCAACCGTCGGTATATTACTTATGATTAAATCGATTCCTTACCCTGTAATTGATTTTTTATCTTCATTAGACTGGGGCCGGGAAGGGAAGGAAGACTGCCTTTCCCGGCCTAGTAGCATTACTATTGTGTGTCAATGAAACGTAACTTCGGGATATTCACTGCTGGCGCCGTTCATCAGCGCTCCGCCAGTACCCTTCAGGTTCTTATTGAAGAAATCCAGAACATAGTGATTGACGACAGATGCTCCTCTGTACCCGTCGATTGTTCCTGTAATACCGGCGTATTGCAGAAGATTCGAATAGAGCTGCAGGTCGGTGAAATTATAATGCTTCGCACCTTCCAATTGAATGATGCTTCCACCGTGCTGCTTTACTTTCTCCATTATGGCAAGCTCTTGTGCGATGATGCTCATCTTCGTATCTGTAATAAGCCCCTTACGCTGCTGCTCCTTCATCTCGGTGAACTTATCAGCCTTCAGGAACAGGGCGGGCTTGTCGGCTAGTCTATTGATGTCTAATTCATAGAGAGAGCCATCCATATTGACCGCCGCCTTGACGCGGGGGTTTGTGTTCAAGACGTTAAATGCGGTCGCGCCCCCGAAGGAATGGCCCATGACACCAATCTTGTCCATGTCGATTGCGCCCGTAAGTGGGCTTGGCATGTGACCAGCATTCAAGCCATCCAACTGGCGAATGACGAAATTCACATCCTCCGTCCATACCGTTCCGATGGATTTGCCTACCGTATAGAAATTATCCATGTTGAAAGTAGTTCGATAGTCTGTATTTGTGCCATCTGAAAAAGCTGTAGCTACTGTGCTGTACGGATGGTCGATGGAAGCGACAATATAACCGTGGCTGGCCAGCTGCTCGGCTTGAGACACATGAAGCAATCGGGTTGTCCCCATTCCATGATTGATGATTATTAATGGATAGGGAACGGAAGTAGGCTGTACTGCTGCTTCTTCATAGGCATTGCTGCGGATGTACTTCCAATAATCGAATATCGGTTCAGGGAGCCTGATAAATGATGATAATCCCTTTTTATAGGCAGTGAGCATCTTTGGATCCTCAGGAAAGACAGGTACGGTCTTCTGCACATTATCTACTTGTGCGGGGTACCAGAATTGCACAAGGATTTTACGTTTATCTCCACCATTCTCTGTATAGATCTCCTCTCGACCTTCATCCGTTAGCGACATCGTAAATGTGCCTACTTGATAGGATCCCTCCGGCTTCGGCAGCTGAAAAACAGGCAAGCATGACGACAACAAGACGTTCAATGTGATTACGACGCAGGATAGGACAAATAAAGTATAGCGCACAGATTTCCACAGACTGAACGTGCTAGATGACCGCATACTTTTCCAACATAGACTCCCCGTTACTACGATAGTTAGGCTGTACACACCGAACATCTGCCATCGATAACCCTCTTGCCACAAGTGCAGCGTGAGAATGGACATGCTGATTGTACTGGCTACGATGCCGGATAGCCGGGGCAGTTTGCATGTAAATAGAGTACTCATCAATAATGCAAAGCAAGAGAGAGCCAGCAATATTTCATAGAGCCGCATAACGTTCCTATTCCTCCCGTTCTTCAGAGCGTACTTTCCTCTGTCTATTGAGCGTAAAGGGTGGAGATTAAAGAGAGGTCGATCATACGTTTAAATTTCGTTTAAAGAGTGAACCGCGTATGTTTCAGTTTTTGTTCAGAATCATGGATTATTCTGTAAGGAGACTCTCGCCTAATCGTTGAAACAGAAGCAGCCTATACATAGAGCCGGTAAGGAAGGGAGGAGCTGCACTTTATTAACCGATTACGGGAAATGAAGTTGAAGCTCGAACTAAAGCTGAAGAGGTGAATGTTACGAGACATGAAAGAACGTAGAAAGACCTTATATGTATTTTTAGTAATTGCGTTGCTATTAAATCTTGTGTTCCCACCTACTATGGTGAGTGCATTTGATGGATTGTTAGATGATAGCTCTAATAGTCTGGCGCAGAGTGTGACAGATGCAACTTACGGCATTGCCCCTAGTGTAACGAAGGCAACTTATGGGGAGATCAAGGATAATATTATTACGAAAGTAACCATAAAGGATAAGGCAGGTAACAATATTACCAAAGTCCGCCCTGATATCGACGATAAGGTACAAATCATTTTTGACTGGAAGCTCGATGATGGACATAAGTATGGAAATGGTTCGACATTCAAGTTCAAATTGCCTGATCAATTTGGAGTGGATCGGGAGTTAGTTGGTGAACTTGAAGGAGGAAGCGGAACTGTAGGTACTTACGTTGTAACGAAAAATGGTGAAGTGACATTCACCTTTAATGATGAAATCGATAATGGTCAAGGTTTGAACGGTTTCTTCGAAGTTTGGCGAGAATTTGACGAAAGCAAATTCGATGGAGGAACGAAGCAAGAAATCAAATTTGATGATATCGGATTTTCCTTCGTTATTAACTTCAAAAGTAAAAATGAAAGCAATATGACCAAATCTGGCTCACCAGATAAGACGAGAAATCCGAAAAATATCAATTGGAATATCGAAATGAATCGAAACAGTGAAAAAATGATAAATGCAGTATTGGAAGATGAGTTTCCAAATGGCTTAGTATTAGACAAATCCTCCATCAAAATATACGAAATCAACGTTCGTCGTGATGGTGGTGAAGCGATAAAGGGAGCCGATGTTACTAGCAAGTTTACGATAAATCCTGAATATTCCAAATTCAGTATAGCGTTTGGCGATATTGATCAGGCTTATCGAGTTGAGTATGCAACGATAATTACTGATTTGTCGGGCTATAAAGATGGTACAGACTATCGAGCAAAATCATTTAAAAATTCAGCGAAGCTGACAGGAGATACGCTTCCCAAGCCCTATGAAGTTACAAAAGAAGTGGAAATTACATTCAGCAAACCGTTGAACAAGAAATCAGTTCATTACGATTCTAGTACACAGACGATTACATGGACAATTGAGTACAACTATAATGAGCGAACCATTGATCAAAAGGATGCGTGGATTAAGGATATCTTCGATAAGAATAATCCTCAAAAGCTGAATGAAACGTCATTTGTCGTTAAAGAGATGACAATCAAGGATTCAGGCGCAGCTGTGGAGAAATCAGTCCCTGCACTTGATCAAGGGAAAGATTACATCGTCGTATCAACAGCGGACGGTTTCGAGTTGAAATTCAACAAATCGATTAGCAGTGCCTATAAAATTGAATACAAAACGAAATCTGTTAACCGCGTGTACGACAGCACAGAGGTTACGAATAGTGTGGAAATACATGATGGTACAACAGAAGTCGGAAAACAACCGATTGTTCAGGTCATTTTCAGCAAATCTGACGGTGTTGTTGACTTTAAGAATAAAGAGGTTACTTGGATATTAACAATTAACTCTGATAGTAAAGAAATGAATAAAGTTAAAATTGAGGACACGTTCAGTACGAATGTATTTGATTTTGTACCAAGCAGCGTTGTAATTGAAGAGGTTGGTACACAGAAGAAGCTGGTAGCTGGGAATGATTACACCGTAACAAAGACGGCTGCAGGCTTTGAAATTCTCATCGAGGAAATCAAAACAAAGCATAAAATCACATATGTAACAAAGTTTGATCCTAATAAATTCACCAAGGAAGAAATCAACACGGCAAAACTTGTGGATTGGAATGAAAAAGATCCTCAGGTTCCTTACATCAAAGTAACTGGAAAAGCGAAACCGGATAAATATACGGTTGCAAATGGAGACAAAGCAGGCAGCTACAATACGATAACAAAAGTGATCACATGGCAAATTGACTTCAATTACAATTTAAATGAGATTAAGGAAGCAGTCGTTAAGGACTTCTACACAGAGGGGCAAGATTTTGTAACGGGTTCCTTGAAGGTGTATGAATTAAATCTTAATGGCGGAGAAAATGACGTTAAGCAAGGAACGGAGATCTCCGATTATACGTTCCAAAATGTGAGTGAAAACGGTCTAGACGGTATCGTCATTACCTTCACGAAGAAGCCGATCAATACGGCATATCGTATTACGTATGATACTAGTTTGAAAGGTAAACAGGTATATAAAACTTATAAGAATAATGCAAAAGTGTATGATATGGGCGATGCCGGGAAGAAAGTATTCGAGAAGTCGGCAGAAGTTCCACCGGCATTTGGCGGAGAGTATGTATCCAAGAAAGGCGAGCAAGGGAAAGGTGAAAAATCTGATCTTGCATTATGGAAAGTTTCCATTAACCGAAGCCAGTCCTTTATTGACAAAGGTGCGGTTCTAACAGATACCTTATCAAAGGGTCACACATTGGATCAAAAATCGATTAAGCTCTATAAGCTAGGAGCGGGAGAGGCAGGAGCACAGACTGGCGGGACACTGGTTGAGCCTCTGGACAGTGTAGCGAAGCTTGAATTTAATGGGCAAACCTTCACACTTACGTTCCTTGACAGTCTGGAAACATCGTACCGATTGGAGTATCAATCCTATATTGATGCTAATGACGGTGATGTCATTACCAATGATGTGTCTTTTAAGGGGCAGACAGTTGGTCAAGGTAACAAAGAGGCACAAATTCAGGTGAGTCTCTCTGGAGCTGGAGGGGGAGCAAATCCTTCTGGACGCGGTAAATTAATTATTAAAAAAGTAGATGCAAACAATGAAAAAATCACGCTACCAGGAGTTGAATTTGAACTCTATGATCAATCGGGAACTGTCTTACTAGAAAAATTGGTTACTGATAAGAATGGTGAGGCAACTTTTACAGATAAGAGATTTAGAAAATATAAGCTCAAAGAAGTAGAAGCGCCAAAAGGATATTTTATTCAAGGTAATGGTTGGAGCTCTGTTTCGTTCAAAAAAGACGAGCAAATAGAAGTCATCAAGAACACGAAAGGCGTATGGGAATTTGAGCTGACCAAGGTCGATGCGGATTATCCATCCAAAGGGCTGCAAGGCGCCATCTTCAAGCTTCAATTAAAGGATGAACATGACGTGTATCAGGATGTTCCTGGTAGAACGGATGAGCAGACGGATAAAAACGGGAAGCTTAGGCTGAAAGATCTCCAACCCGGAGGCAAATACCAACTTATTGAGGTAAAGGCTCCTGAGGGATATAAGTTGGATTCAAATCCAAAGCCGATTCAATTTGATATTAAAAAGGATCAGACAACACTAGCAACGCGTACGGTTGAGAACACACCACTTCCTGGCTCCATTACTGTAACGAAGAAAGATGCAGCTAGCGGTGCGTTGCTCTCTGGTGCGGAATTTGTCCTTAAAGATGCGAAAGGAAATATCATTGCCGCGAAGCAAACTGTTGCAGATGGTATCCTGAACTTCGACAATTTGAAGAGCGGCACCTACTATGTAGTAGAAAAGGAAGCGCCAGAAGGGTATGTGCTCAATACTCAGCCGATTACAGTTGAAGTCAAGAACGGAACGGACACACCGGTTACCGTCTTGAACAAACTGGTTCCAGGATCGGTGAAAATCATTAAAGTGGCGGCAGGCACGAATACTACACTCCCTGGTGCAGAATTCCGTATCCTTGATGCACATAAGCAGCCAGCCAAGGATCAAACAGGCAAAGAATTGACACAGTTGGTAACGGATGAACATGGCCAATTAATCATTACCAATCTGAATCCAGGCCAATACTTCGCGCAAGAAACGAAGGCACCGGTAGGGTATGTGTTGAACGGTGATTTATTTGAATTCACAGTAAGCAAGAAGGCAGTAGCTGAAGTGAAGGTACCGAATACACGTGAGCCTGAAGTGCCTAAGACCGGAACTGCTAAGTTGGTTAAAGTTGATGCGGCCAATGAAGAAAGGAAATTGCCAGGTGCGGAGTTCCGTTTGCTGGATGCGAATAAGCAGCCAGTCAAGGATCAAGCAGGCTTGGAATTGCCGCTGCTAATCACGAATGAGCATGGCGAAGTCACGATTCCGAACCTGAATCCGGGCAAGTATAATGCAGAAGAAACAAAGGCGCCAGTCGGATATGTGTTGAACTTGGAAATAATCGAGTTTGATGTGAACGCTGGCAAGGAAGCAATAGTCATGGTACGTAATACACTTGATTTGCCGCCGACGGGTTCAGTGAAGGTGATTAAGATTGCATATGAGAATAAAGAGAAAAAGCTGTCTGGTGCTAAGTTCCGCCTTCTGGATGAGGAGAAGCATCCGGTTAAAGATGAGGAAGGAGCAGAGCTTCCGATCTTAACGACGGATACAAACGGAGAAGCATCCCTTCCAGCCTTGAAGCCGGGTAAATACTTCTTCGAGGAAACAGAGGCGCCGAGCGGCTATATTCGCAATACTACATGGATTGGGTTCGAAATTACGAGAGGACAGTTGACTGTCGTTACGGTTGAGAATGTCCGTTATACCGATGGAGGGGGCAAGACGGATCCTTACAAACCGTGGGAGCCAAGCAAGCCAGGCGACAAGACACCTCCCAAGACAGATCCGAACATTCCAACGATCCCTGGGCAGATCGTCGATCCTACAGATCCAAAGACGCCAACAAATCCTGGAACGACGACTGACCCTGATCGACCAACTGTACCTGGTGAGACAACCGATCCAGATACAGAAGATACGACGGAGCCGGGCGGAAGCAAGGGCAATCCAGACGGTGACAAGGATGATGAAGGAAGTCCTGATGATGAAGGAAATCCGGATGATGCAGATCTAGGAGCCAAGACGGATTCGAAGAAGCCGAATCCTAAACCGGGCGGCAAGCTGCCGCAAACTGGTGAAGAAGCGCCTGTATCGCCAATCGTCGGTATGATTCTAATTACTGCCGCAGCACTCATGTGGATTGCTCGGAAGCGATTATTTGTAAGACGTTGATGTGATGAACCGCCAAGGAGAGTTCCTTGGCGGGCATCCTACTATTCTGTCCACATACAGAAGATTACAATCGTTCAGGTGTGTACAAGCAGTTCTGTTGCATGTTACCATAGACATATAACGGTTACATTTGGATAATGGCAAACCCTCGCGAAAGCAGGGGACGCAAAGCCACGGGTCTAATGCATTTACACAATGCGATGACAGCCGGGTTGCCCTAATTGCGACAATACGAGCGTCTATTTAAGTGCGCCGCCATTAGGGTGGCGCTTTTTTGTATATACAAGAAGCGCCCCTGGTGTTCATCTCATTCGAGCGGATAACGTCAAAGAATGGGAGATGGTAAGAATGGGGACACGTTGTATGGCAACAACTGACAACAACGCAAACTGGCAAGTAGAAGAAAAACAATCATTAGTAGGCACCAAGCGACGAATTGCAATAGGGCTTAGTGCTGCATTGCTGTTCGGCATGTTCATGCCACAGCCAACTCTCTATGCAGCGGATGCAACTAGCGGAAGCGGGGCTGCTGCATCAGAATTGAATGCGCCACAGGCGGCAGGAGTCAAGGTTCAAGGCATTTCGCTCGGTATGAGTGAGAAGCAGCTCTTCGAGCGACTGGGACAACCAGCACGCAAAGACTTAAGCGAGTACGGGTTCGAGTGGTACATTTATAACAAGGACTATAAGCAATATGTGCAGGTCGGTGTGCTCAACAAGAAAGTTGTAGCCCTATACTCGAATGCTAAGGCTGATTATGGCAGCATTGGATTTGGTTCGACGAAGCAGGAAGTCGCAGTAGCCTACGGGTCTTCTATCAGCCGAATTAAGAAAGGGAATACCATCTACAATTACAAGGATAACGGCGGAACATACAGTATGCACAAGGTGGGCGACGCTTATGCGACGGTGTTCTATGATTTGAATCAGCGCGGTACAGTAACAGCTGTCCAATTCATTGCTGAAGCTGTGGAATTGTCGTTCAAGGGCTACTTCGGAACGCCTAGCGAGCAATTGCGGACAAGCTTCGAACATCAAATATTCGATTTAACGAACGCGGTTCGCGTACGCAATGGCAAGAAGCCGCTGCAATGGAACGATAAGATCGCGGGAACAGCACGCGAGCATAGCGGTGATATGGGAGTAAGAAGCTTCTTCGATCATAATAATCCGGATGGCAAGTCGCCGTTCGATCGAATAAAGGCAGACGGAATCATATATAAGTCCGCAGGAGAGAATATTGCCGCTGGCCAGACGAGTGCTATCTTCGTTCATGAGAACTGGATGAACTCGGAAGGGCACCGTGCTAACATATTAGGAGATTATTCGCGAATGGGTGTGGGCGTATTTTTCGGAGGTAAATCGAAAGTCTACTACACGGAAAACTTCTATACACCACGAAGCTAGCAGGCCGTGGTAAAAAGACGCCTTCAATCCCACAGAAACAGTGGTGTTGGAGGCGTCTTTGATTGATGCGGCGTTATGGAGTCTTCTCCATGACAGCCTTCACAATAAGCCGGTGTGTGGCTGTGTCGATTGGATCACAGGTGATGAGTGTCAGCTCCCGGTCTGTTGGATTCTGATCGAGAACGGACAGGTCTTCTGGGGTCACGACGGATTTCGATTGCACGGTATACGTGTAGGTCTGATCTGATGTTTCTAATTGAACTTTATCGCCTTTTTTCAACTCATCGAGCCTGTTGAAGTGTCTGCCGAATGTCAGACTGCGATGGCTCGCCAATACAAAGTTGCCAATCTCGCCTGGCATTCGGCCGGGGACAACGATTCCACTTCCAACCTTGAGAGAAGCAGGTGTGGCTCCTTCTACCATAGGTTCTCGCAGATCGATTTTGTCGATCGATATTGCCCCATATACTAGGAGACCGTCAATGGATTTAGGCTCCCGTTTTTTTGGTGGGGTTGAATCGGTTTGTGTCTTGGAGATTACTTGAATGCTGTCTTGCGGCAAGTTGTCCCACTCAGTAAGGAGACGAAGCTCTCTTTGTTGTTCGTTGTATTGATTCCACTTCGGATATAGGATAAGAGCTAACCCAGCAAGGAGAAACAATAGAGCCGTGAAACCAAGCAGTCTGGACATGATTTGATTCTTCTTCGTAATAAGAGGCACCCCCTTAACGCACTATGTCTGTGCCTCTATTGTACCGTATGTAGCAATATGTTTTCCATAACCCACCATGATGGTAGGTGCGGTTTCGTAGGGAATCGGATAGCAGCAGTGAAACTCAAATGCAGCAATCGGATGCTGGAAGGTGGCATTAGCAAAATCTAAGGTGATGAGGATCCTTCTTTAGAGGAAGCCTGCTGAAGGATTGCTTTATGCATCCAAATGGCAGCTTGTGAACCTTCCGCCATCGCAATCGTAACCTGTTCCGAATGCACACATACATCTCCTGCTGCCCATACGTTGGGGACATTGGTCATTTTCGTACGTGGATCCACCATAATGTGTTTATTTTCATGACGCTCTATCCCAAGCTGCTCTGCGAGGGAGGACTTCACCTCATTGCCTCCGAAGGCAATAAATCCACGCTCTCCATCGATGATCCTTCCATCGGAAAGTCTCACGCCACGGAAGACACCTTCTTCCTTACATACTACTTCTTCAATCCGTGCTTCAATTACTTCAATTTGCTGTGCGTCCAAATGGTGCATTTGATCAGCAGACAAGGGCTTCTGCTCGTGATTTACATAGACGATGTCACGGGTCCAATACAATAGCGTTAGCGCCATATCAGCTCCGGTAGAGCCAGAACCAAGCACAATGGTTCGCCGACCGCTTACTTCATAACCATCGCAATCAGGGCACACATACACCGTAAGGCCTAGGCAAGGCATGAGATTGGGCAAGGATGGAAGCCGATCCATGATTCCAGTGGCGAGCAGGAGTGTACTTGCTGTGAAGAGGCCATTCTCTGTTGTCGTCACGGTGAAGCCATGCTCGCCATTATGAGCGAGACTCGTTACGGTATCTTCAAGCAGATGTATGCCTAACGATGTGGCCTGCTGTTTACCCAAAAGACGAAGCTGAGTACCGGATACTCCCTCAGGCCAACCGAGCACATTATGGTAGGAACGGCATATCGTCGATCTGCCATAACCACTATCGATCACCAGCACGCGGTGTCGATATCTCCCCAGCTGAATGGCAGCTTGCAGACCGGCAATGCCGCCACCAATAATAATGCTCTCATAGCACATAAGCAGACACTCCTACCGTTGCTGAATGATTATTTCATGAAATAATGCCTGGCATGCCAAGAAAGAGATCTTATCTTACTTCCCCTGCTGCTTCGTTAAATTCTCCTGAGCAAGGCGAATCATCTCCCGCACCATCGAGCCGCCGATTCGTCCGCCAACGCGACCTGCATCTTCC
>Ga0102589_1004451_pt1 | contig 13177 bp, 9 predicted proteins | sample AraplaMF_Col_mLB_FD_76858 | JGI IMG/M metagenome (GOLD analysis project Ga0102589, IMG submission 76858) | Arabidopsis root microbial communities from the University of North Carolina, USA - plate scrape MF_Col_mLB | ecosystem: Host-associated > Plants > Roots > Endosphere | place: USA... | reverse complement strand
CCTCGTTGCCCGCCATCAGTGTGATGTAGCAATAAATGCCCTGCCCCTTGATCGGGTGTGGATAGCCGACGACGGCCGCTTCCGAGACGAGATTGTGCGAGACGAGGGCGGATTCAACTTCCGCCGTACCGAGCCGGTGGCCGGAAACGTTCAGAACGTCATCGACGCGGCCGGTAATCCAGTAGTAGCCGTCCTCGTCGCGACGGCAGCCATCGCCAGTGAAATACTTGCCCTTGTAGGTGGAGAAGTAGGTCTGGATGAAGCGCTCATGATCGCCATAGACCGTGCGCATCTGGCCCGGCCAGCTATCGGTGATGCAAAGATTGCCGTCGGCCGCACCCTCCAGCACTTTGCCCTCGTTATCGACGAGCTGCGGCTTGACACCGAAGAAGGGCTTCGTGGCCGAACCGGGCTTGAGATCCGTGGCGCCCGGCAATGGCGTGATCATATGACCGCCGGTTTCCGTCTGCCACCAGGTATCGATGACGGGGCAACGCTGGTCACCGACGACATTGTAATACCATTCCCAGGCTTCCGGATTGATCGGCTCGCCGACCGTGCCGAGCAGACGCAAGCTCTCGCGGGAAGAACGCGTCACGAAATGGTCGCCGGCGCCCATGAGCGAACGGATCGCCGTCGGCGCCGTATAGAAGATATTGACCTTGTGCTTGTCGATGATTTCCCAGAAGCGGCCCTGATCCGGAAAATTCGGCACACCTTCGAACATCAGCGTGGTGGCACAATTCGCGAGCGGCCCATAGACGATATAGGAATGGCCAGTGACCCAGCCGACGTCGGCCGTGCACCAGAAGATATCGCCGGGGTGGTAATCGAAGACATATTCATGCGTCATCGCTGCATAGACGAGATAACCACCCGTCGTGTGCAGGACACCCTTCGGCTTGCCCGTCGAGCCCGAGGTGTAGAGGATGAAGAGCGGATCTTCGGCCTTCATCTTCACCGGCGGGCATTCCGGCTTCACCTTGGCGATCTCCTGATGGTACCAGAGGTCGCGGCCCGGCGCCCAGCCTGTCTTGCCGCCGGTGCGGCGCACGACGAGAACCTTGTTGACCGCCACATACTGACGGGCGGCAATGTGGATGGCGGTATCCGTATTGTCCTTCAGCGGCACCGGCTTGCCGCCGCGAATGCCTTCGTCGCAAGTGATGACGAAGGTGGATTCACAGTCGACGATGCGTCCTGCCAGCGCTTCCGGCGAGAAGCCGCCAAAGACGACGGAGTGGACCGCGCCGATGCGGGCGCAGGCAAGCATCGCATAGGCCGCTTCCGGGATCATCGGCATATAGATGGTAACGCGGTCACCCTTCTTGACGCCGTGCTTTTTCAGCACGTTCGCCATGCGGCAGACATGCTCGTAAAGCTCGTTATAGGTGATCTTCTTGTCGATATAGGGGTTATCGCCCTCGAAGATGATGGCAGTCTGGTTGCCATTCGTCTTCAGGTGACGGTCGATACAGTTATAGGAAACATTGGTCTGGCCGTCTTCGAACCACTTGATCGAGACTTTGCCGGTAAAGGACGTGTTCTTGACCTTGGTATAGGGCTTGAACCAGTCGATGCGCTTGCCGTGTTTACCCCAGAACTTGTCTGGGTTTTCAATGCTTTCCTCGTACCATTGTTCGTACTTGGCCTGATCGATCAGCGCACGGGTCTTCACCGGTTTGGAAACCGGATAGATCTTCTCCGACATGGGAACTCCTCCTCACAAGGCTATGCAACGGCCGATGGTTTCGACGCAGCGACCGGGACTCGAATTGCGCAATTCATATCAGGTAGTCTGATGACGGCAATTAGACAAAGGTCATTTCATTTCTGAAGAATTGCAATTCTGCGACAGTGCGGTTATATAGCGCCATATTTCCCGGACATTGTGGTGACAATCCACGGACCGCGACCGGCGCGGACGATAGAAGGACTATATCCATGGCTCAACAGCTGCTCATGCCGAAGGCGACTGCCATCTGGCTCGTCGACAATACAGCCCTGTCTTTCGACCAGATCGCTCAGTTCTGCAAACTGCATCCGCTCGAAGTCAAGGCAATTGCCGATGGTGAAGCCGCGCAGGGCATAAAGGGCCTCGACCCAATCGCCACCGGACAGCTTTCCCGCGATGAGATCGCCCGCGCCGAAGGCAACCCGAACTACAAGCTGAAGCTCTCCGAACCGAAGGTCCGCGTGCCGGAATCCAAACGCCGCGGCCCGCGCTATACGCCGGTTTCCAAGCGCCAGGACCGCCCGAACGCCATTCTCTGGCTGGTTCGCAACCATCCGGAATTGAAGGATGCGCAGATTTCGCGTCTCGTCGGCACCACCAAATCGACGATCGAGCAGATCCGTGAACGCACTCACTGGAATTCGGCAAACCTGGCTCCGATGGATCCGGTCACGCTCGGCCTCTGCAGCCAGATCGATCTCGACATGGAAGTGGAAAAGGCGTCCAAGGGTCGTCCGCTGCCGACCGCTGCCGAACTCGGCGCAACGCTGCAGTCCGCTCAGGAAACAGAGCGTCTGACACCGAGCTACGAGCGCGAGGAAGAAAAGGAAATCGACGCCGATGCCGTCTTCCGCAAGCTGAGTTCGCTGCGGTCGGCCCCGAAGGACGAGGATGAAGACGATCAGTTCTGAGATCGCCATATCCTGAAATGAGAAAACCCCGCCAATGGCGGGGTTTTTTGTTACCCTTCTCCTGCGCGCTATTAGCTGCGGAAGAGCGAGAGAATGTTCTGCGCCGAGGAATTGGCGATCGAGAGCGACTGGATCGCGAGCTGCTGCTGTGTCTGCAGGGCGGAGAGCTTGGAGGACTCTTCTTCCATGTCGGCATCGACGAGGCGGCCAACACCGGAGTCGATCGAGTCACCCAGAGCGCTGACGAAGGTTTCCTGCAACTGAATTCGCGTCGAAATCGAGCCGAGCTGCGAGCCTGCATTCGTCAGAGCCTGGAGCACGAGTTCGACACCGGAAAGCGCTCCGTCGAGCTGGCCTTGCGTGAAGTTGGTGATATCGAGCGCGTAGATCGACGGCATGACGATAACCGTGTTGCCATAGGTGCCGTTGAATGCGGTGCCGATGATGCCGCTCGTCGTCTGGATCGTGCCATTGCTGTTCATGCCGAACAGGACGTTACCCAGCGTACCGGCGTCGAGAACATAGTCCGTCATCTTGACCGAAACGGCATTGGAACCGTCGCGGACGAAAGAGGAAACGACGCTCTTCGTCCCCGAAGCGCCGGCAACCCAGTTTTCACCGGAGAAGGAAGCCGACTGGGCGATGCTCACCAGCTGGTCCTGCAGTTGGTCGAGTTCTTCCTGAATCTTGGTTTTGTCGACGCCCTTTTCCGTGGCGGCGACGATCTTCGCCTTGATTTCCATAACAACGTCAATGGCGTTGTCCATCGCGGTATAGGCAGTGTCGACTTTGGCAGCACCAAGGCCGAGGGCGTCGGAAACGGCCGAAAGGGCCTTGTTGTCCGAACGCATGGTCGTCGCGATCGACCAGTAGGCAGCGTTGTCAGCAGCTTTGTCGATGCGATAGCCCGAGGAGACGCGGCCCTGGGTATCCTTGAGACTGTCATTTACGCCGCGCAGGGTCTGCAGCGCAGCCATAGCAGCGTTGTTGGTGAGGATGCTTGTCATGTTCCGTTTTCCGCAATCAAAGTGAAAGGGGTCATCCGGACAAGTCCGGTAACGGCGACGCTTCATGCAAAACCCGAGAGAGCTGGGGTCATTGCCGTTAACGAATGGTTGCGCCCCACATAGTTAATAATTCCTCAATTAGCTTTGCGGAAAATTTAATTTAAGCTCTTGTTAGGGCTTGCGGCAGCAGTCGATCAACGTCGGAAAAGCGCAGGGAAACGACAGAAATTCATTAATGATTTAAATAGCTTAAGGAAGCGTCGCGGGCGCTGCACAGTTCGGTGTCAACCGGAGGAACCGCCCGCTAAAACTTTTTTTCATATTAACGAATATTATCGCTTTCCAAACAACGGCCGTCGGCTACCCACTCGAATCATGAGGAATCCTCTGATTCGGAGAGTTCCTTTTCCGTTATTCGTTAACGTGCTCCGAAAATCGCCGAGCCAACACGCACATTGGTGGCGCCGAATGCAATGGCAGTCTCGTAATCGCCGGACATGCCCATCGAAAGCTTTGTCACACCGCATTTTTCGCCGAGCTTGGCGAGCAGGGCGAAATGCGGACCGGGATTCTCTTCCGCCGGCGGAATACACATCAGCCCTTCAATGGTAAGACCGAGCTCATCGCGACAGAAATTTACGAAAGCCGCCGTATCGTCAGGTGCTATACCAGCCTTCTGTGTCTCCAGGCCGGTATTGACCTGCACATAGAGACGCAGCACCTTGCCCTGCCGCTTCATTTCCTCGGCAATGGCACGCGCGATCTTCTCACGGTCGATGGTTTCGATGACGTCGAAGAGCGCAACCGCTTCTGCAGCCTTGTTGGATTGCAGCGGGCCGATGAGATGCAGCTCGATGCCGGGCGTTTCCTCTTTCAGCTCCGGCCATTTTCCCTGGCTTTCCTGAACGCGGTTCTCTCCGAAGATGCGCTGGCCGGCTTTGATCGCCAGGCGAATGGTATCGGCCTCGAAGGTCTTCGAGACAGCCACAAGCTCGACGGAGCGTGCGGAGCGACCCGCATCCCGCTCTGCCGCAGCGATCTTGGACCGCACTTCGTTCAACCGCTCTTGAAGTTCCATCGCGCTGCCCCGACATCACACATAATTCACTGGCAATGCACTAATCACCTGCAGTGGCCTTGCCAAGACTTCTCTCCACGAAATCACCCCAAAGCCGAGATCGAACGCCTGAAGCGCCCGCAAAACTTGACGCTTGGTTGGTTTCATGGTGAAGGTCTCGACCAACCTCCCCTGATTTTCCGGAAATTCTGATACCATGGCTACCGAACGTTACAATCCGCGCGATGCTGAGCCCCGCTGGCAGCAAAAATGGAATGAGGAAAAGGTCTTCGAGACCGACAACTCCGATCCGCGCGAGAAATATTACGTCCTGGAAATGTTCCCCTATCCGTCGGGCCGTATCCACATGGGCCATGTCCGCAACTATGCCATGGGTGACGTAGTGGCACGTTACAAGCGCGCCCGCGGCTACAACGTCCTCCATCCGATGGGCTGGGACGCTTTCGGTATGCCGGCAGAAAATGCGGCAATGGAGCGCGGCGTACACCCCGCCTCCTGGACCTATCAGAATATCGGCTCGATGAAGGCACAGCTGAAGGCGATGGGCTTGTCGCTGGATTGGTCGCGCGAATTTGCGACCTGCGACGTCGAATACTACCAGCAACAGCAACACCTTTTCCTGGACTTCCTGGAAAAGGGTCTCGTTTACCGCAAGCAGTCCAAGGTGAATTGGGATCCGGTCGACAACACCGTTCTCGCCAATGAACAGGTCATCGACGGCCGTGGCTGGCGCTCCGGCGCACTGGTGGAACAGCGCGAATTGACGCAATGGTTCTTCAAGATCACCGATTTCAGCCAGGACCTGCTGGACGCGCTCGATACGCTCGACCAGTGGCCGGAAAAAGTGCGCCTGATGCAGAAGAACTGGATCGGCCGCTCCGAAGGTCTGACGGTCCGCTGGGAAATCGTTCCGGAAACCGCACCCGCCGGCGAAACTGAAGTAACGGTCTATACAACGCGCCCGGATACGCTGTTCGGCGCTTCCTTCCTGGCGATCGCCGCCGATCATCCGCTCGCTAAAGAAATGGCGGGCAAGAATGCCGATATCGAAGCCTTCTGCGAGGAATGCCGCCGCGCCGGTACTTCTCTTGCCGCACTCGAGACGGCCGAGAAGAAAGGCATGGATACGGGCATCCGCGTGAAACATCCGCTCGATCCTTCCTGGGAGCTGCCGGTCTACGTCGCCAACTTCGTTCTGATGGATTATGGCACGGGCGCCATCTTCGGCTGCCCCTCCGGCGACCAGCGAGACCTGGATTTCGCTCATAAATATGGTCTGCCGGTCGTGCCGGTCGTCATGCCGAAGGACGGTAATGCCGCAAGCTTCATCGTCGGCGATATCGCCTATGACGGCGAAGGCGTAATGATCAACTCGCGCTTCCTCGATGGCAAGTCGACTGACGAAGCCTTCCAGGTCGTTGCCGACAAGCTGTCTTCCACCCTGCTCGGCAATGCGCCGCAGGGCGAACGCAAGGTCAATTTCCGCCTGCGCGACTGGGGTATCTCCCGCCAGCGCTACTGGGGCTGCCCGATCCCGGTCATCCATTGCGATGACTGCGGCGTCATCCCGGTTCCGAAGAAGGATCTACCAGTAGAGCTGCCGCAGGATGTGACTTTCGATCAGCCGGGCAACCCGCTGGACCGCCACCCGACCTGGCGTTACGTCTCCTGCCCGCAATGTGGCAGGGATGCGCGTCGCGAGACGGATACGATGGACACCTTTGTCGATTCGAGCTGGTACTTCACCCGCTTCACGGCACCTTGGGAGAAGCAGCCGACAGACCCGGCCGCAGCCAATCGGTGGCTGCCGGTCGACCAGTATATCGGTGGTATCGAACACGCGATCCTGCACCTGCTTTATTCGCGCTTCTTCACGCGGGCGATGCGCGAGACCGGCCATGTAGACGTCAAGGAGCCATTCAAGGGCCTCTTCACCCAGGGCATGGTGGTCCATGAAACCTATAGCCGCGGCACCGGCATGCACCGCGAATGGATTTCGCCCGCCGATATCCGCATCGAGGAGATCGATGGGAAGCGCAGCGCCTATCTGCTGGAAGGCGGCGAGGAAATCGCCATCGGCTCGATCGAAAAGATGTCGAAGTCGAAGAAGAACGTTGTAGACCCCGACGATATCATCGCCTCCTACGGCGCCGATACTGCTCGTTTCTTCGTTCTGTCCGACTCTCCGCCCGATCGTGACGTCATCTGGTCCGAAGCCGGGGTAGAGGGCGCTCATCGCTTCACGCAGCGCCTCTGGCGCCTGGTTTCTGAAGCGGCGGAGGCACTGTCCGCCGTCGAACCCAAGCCGGCAAAGGAAGGCGAAGCACTGGCGATCTCGCAGCTTGCCCACAAGACGCTGAAGGCCGTCCAGAACGATTACGACAGGCTCTGGTTCAACAAGGCAGTCGCCCGCATCTACGAACTCGTCAACGCGCTGGCAGGCCCGCTGACGAAGGTGGCAAGCGGCGAGGGCGATGTAGCTTATCGGGCTGCCATCCGAAACGCGGCCGAGATTCTGGTCCAGCTTGTTGCACCCATGACGCCACACCTGGCCGAGGAATGCTGGATGACCCTTGGCAATAAGAACCTCATCGCCCACGCAGCCTGGCCGGATTATGACGAATCGCTCGTCGTCGAGAACGACGTGATCCTTCCCGTGCAGATCAACGGCAAGAAGCGCGCCGAATTGACAATTTCGCGCGACGCAGATCAGAATGCCGTCACCGAAGCCGTGCTGGAATTGGACGCGGTGAAGAATGTCTTGAACGGTCAGGCACCGAAAAAAATCATCGTGGTTCCACAGAGGATTGTAAACATTGTCGTCTGATTTCGCCCGCAAGCTTGCGCGCCGCGCCGGCATCGTCACGATCCTTGTGTCCACGGCGTTTCTTTCCGCCTGTCAGGTTCGGCCGCTCTATTCCGAAAACACCGGCGTTACCGAAAAGCTCGGCTCCGTCGGCTTTTCCGAAGCGGGCACGCGCGTCGGACAGGTAGTTCGCAATCGTCTGATCTTCATAGCTTCCCGCGGTGCCGGTGAACCTGAGAAGCCGGATTACATGGTTGATATGCAAGTTTCGTCATACGTTGCCGATACTTTGCTTGTTCAGTCCTCGGATACGTCTCGCGCAGGCCGCGCGAACGTGACGGTCAGCTATACGTTACGGACGACGAAGGACAATCAGGTCATCAAGGCAGGTAGCCGCTCCGCAACGTCTCTGGTTGACTTCCCGAGCCAGGAATTTGCCAAGCAGCGAGCAATTCTCGATGCGGAAAATCGCGCCGCCAATCAGGCGGCCGAATTCGTGGGAGCGGATCTCGCCGCCGCACTCAGCCGCTAAGGGAGCGGTGGCGTGGCAGAAATCAAATCCCATGAGTTCGAAGGGTTTCTGCAGAAATCCGCACGCCTGTACCGCATCTATCTGATCTATGGCCCAGACCGTGGACTCGTTTCCGAGCGCGCCGGTATGATTGCCGGAAAAACTGGCGTAGATCAGAATGATCCGTTCTCCGTCACCAAACTTGATGTTGGCGATCTGCAGAAAGAACCTGGCCGATTGGTTGACGAAGCCCAATCTATCGGTCTTTTCGGCGGTGAAAAGCTGATATGGGTAAGGGGTGCTGCGAACGAGAAATATCTCGTCGATGCCGTCGCGTTTCTGTCCAGCGCTTCCCTTGAAGCGACCAATATCATCATCGAAGCAGGTGACCTGAAAAAAGGATCCGCCTTACGCAAGACGGTCGAGGCTGCTCGCAGCGGAGCAGTTGCCATCCCCTGCTATGCTGACGACGGCCGGGCGCTGAACGCGCTGATCGACAATGAACTTTCCGCCGAAGGGTTGGGCATAACGCCTGCTGCCAGGCAGGCCCTCATCGCACTGATCGGTGGCGACAGAATTGCGTCCAGAAATGAGATTCGCAAACTGGCGCTCTATTGCCGGGGCATGGGAACGATCGACGATCATCACGTTACCGAAATAATTGGTGATGCCAGTGCCATTTCAGTCGACGATGCTGTTGATGCGATATTAAGTGGCAACAGCAACAGTTTCCTGCATGCGATGCAGAAGATCACCAGTTCCAAAACGTCGGTTTTTCTGGTTCTCCAAGCCTGCCTTAGACAATTTCAGCTTCTCGATACGATGCGCGCGGAGATGGATGACAAGAAACTGCCGCCCGCTCAAATCATGCAGACGCTGGGCAGACATCTTCATTTCCGCCGCAAGCCGATTATAGAGCAGGCGTTAAAAAGCTGGAGCGCAGACTCCATCTCTCGTGAAACAAAGCGCCTGCAAGCAGCTGTCCTGCAAACGAGACAGCGTCAGATATTGGAAGACAGCATCGCCATGCAGACGTTGCTCTCCACGACACTGCAGTCGGCAAGACGCCCCCAAGCCTGATCAGCGGCGTTCCAGAAGCCGGCAGACTTCCTCGAGCTGCTCCAGAGATTTGTAGGAGATGCGGATCTGACCGCCACTGGCCTTGTGATTGATGGACACATCAAGCCCGAGCGTGTCCGAAAGCGTGCGCTCCAGAGCCAGCGTATCGGAATCCTTCTGGTTCTTTTGAACCGGCGCGTGTGGCTCTGACTGAGCCTTGATGTCGTTCTGCGCAAGCTTCTCCGCATCGCGCACCGACATGCCCTTGGAAACAATAGTACGCGCGAGTGCGGAGGGGTCTGATGTCGAAACCAGCGCACGCGCATGCCCCGCAGAAAGGCTTCCAGCAGCCAGCATGTCCCGAACGGGCTCGGGCAGCTTCAACAGGCGCAACGAATTGGCGACATGGCTGCGGCTCTTGCCGATAATTTCACCGAGATCGTTCTGGGTGTATCCGTATTCGGCGATGAGCTGCTCATACCCGAGCGCCTCTTCGAGAGCATTGAGATCGGAGCGTTGAACGTTCTCAACGATCGCAATTTCCAGCGCCGTCTTGTCATCAACATCCCTGATAATAACAGGGATTTCAATCAAACCAGCGAGTTGGGCTGCCCGCCAACGTCTTTCCCCAGCTATGATTTCATAGCGGTCCCGCGCGAGCGTTCTGGCGACGATTGGCTGCACGATCCCATGCTGGCGGATCGAACTCGCAAGGTCGTGAAGCTCGGCGTCATCGAAGAAACGACGAGGGTTGCGAGGGTTGCGCGTGACGAACTCGATAGGGATCATCCGGTCCGCGCTGACCGTAGGCCGCTCCGCCTCGGCCGGAACAGGCTGATCCATTTCACCTATAAGGGCTGCGAGGCCGCGGCCAAGCCGTCTTTTCGATGTATCGTCATTCATGTTCAAAACTCGCCTACTCTGTCATACAGTCTTTCAAGCTGCCAGTCTCTGCCGCTCCCGCTGGATGACTTCCGATGCAAGCTGCAGATAGGCCTGGCTGCCGGCGCACTTGAGATCATAGAGAATAGCCGGCTTGCCGTATGAGGGCGCTTCTGAAACACGGACATTCCGCGGGATAAGTGTGTGATAGACCTTTTCACCGAGATGAGTCCGCACGTCGTTGACGACCTGCTGCGCCAGATTATTACGAGCATCGAACATCGTCAGCACGATGCCTTGAATATCGAGCTGCGGATTGACCGTTCGGCGGACCTGGTTGACGGTCTCCAGAAGCTGGCTCAAACCTTCAAGCGCGAAGAACTCGCACTGCAGCGGTACCAGCACGGAATGGGCAGCCGCCATCGCATTCATCGTCAGCAGGTTGAAGGAAGGCGGGCAGTCGAGAAGAATGTAAGAAAAAGACACCGCTTCGGGGGAAGATAATGCCTTTTTGAGCTTGAAGACGCGATCATTCTGCTGGGAGATTTCCATCTCGACTCCGAGAAGATCCATCGTCGACGGAACAATAAAGAGATTAGGAACTGCCGTTTCCAACGCGGTCTCGGCGACACCAGCTTGCCCGACCATCAGATCGTAAGAGGAAAGCTTACGATTGCGTCGATCAATACCCAAACCAGTGCTTGCATTGCCCTGTGGGTCCAGATCGATAATCAACACCCGCTCGCCAATGGCGGCGAGAGCGGTTGCCAAATTGATTGCGGTGGTCGTCTTGCCGACGCCACCCTTTTGATTTGCGATGGTGATAATCCGATTACGTTCGCCCGCCATTGCCGCAATATCCGTTTCGTTAAACCAGGCGCTGGAGACTTGATATTTCGAGAATTACAGAATCTTGCTCAACAGCGCTATTGTGTTCTAGCAGATCAAAAGTCCAGCGGCCATGTGCTTTCTGGATCTCTCTTTGGTAATCCCGGCCTTTATGAAAATATGCGCGATTATTTTCCTTTCCAACCATCCATGGCGCCGCGTATTCAATCAGCTTATCGAGATCGGCTAGCGCACGGGCAGAAATAGCATCACAAGCAGCTATTGCTACCGGCGCATCTTCAATCCTGATGGCATGTACCTCGCCTCGCGCGCCGGTCTCTCGCAAAGCGGTACGCAGAAATGCCGCCTTCTTATTGTTGCTCTCCACCAAGTGAACCCAACCCTGTTGCTGCTCGGCCAGGAAGATCGCGGTGATCACACCGGGAAAACCGCCACCGCTTCCGAGATCGATCCAGGTTTGAGGGTGAGGGGAGATCTGAAATATCTGCGCACTATCCGCGATATGCCGGTTCCACATATCACCCATGGTCGAAGGAGCGACGAGGTTGATCGCCTTGGCCCATTTGGTGAAAAGCTCTGCGAAATATTGCAGACGTTCCTGTGTTTCACGTGAAACACGCAATCCGTTTAATTCCATTCCCGAAGACTCTCAAACCTTGCAGCGACTATGCGACCTGCCCACGAACACTTTCACCGCGACGCAAGTGCACGAGCAAGAGCGAAATCGCCGCTGGCGTCATGCCTTCCACTTTCAGAGCCCGAGCGATATTAGCAGGCTTTTGTGTGTTAAGCTTGTTCTTTAGCTCATTCGAGAGTCCCGATAGACTGCTGTAGTCGAAGCTCTCTGGAATCAAGCGTGCCTCATCTCGCTGCTGTGCCTCGATGGCCGCGGTCTGACGATCCATATAGACCGAATAGACCGCCTCGATCTCCAAAGCCTCGACAACCTTTTTGGAGAAGGACTTCAGATCTCCCCACACCTGTTCCAACTGCGAAAACGCATATTCGGGATAGGACAGAAGCTCATAGGCAGTTCGGCGCTGGCCGTCGAGATTAAGATTAAGTCCTGCCTTACGCGCCTCATTCGGCGTAACGGATAGGGACTGAAGAAGTGTTCGACCGCTCTCCAACTCGTCTTGATATGCCGAAAAACGAGCCTGGCGCTCACTGGAAACACACCCTAGTTCGATCGCACCTGGCGTAAGCCTCGCGTCAGCATTGTCGGCGCGGAGTGTCAATCGATACTCCGCGCGAGATGTAAACATTCGGTACGGCTCCGTAACACCCCGCGTCGTCAGGTCATCAATCATGACACCGATATAGGAGTTCGTACGACTGAATATAAAAGGTTTGGAATTCCCACTCGACAATGCGGCGTTCAGACCTGCAGCAAGACCCTGGGCGCCGGCCTCTTCGTAACCTGTCGTCCCGTTAATTTGCCCGGCCAGAAAAAGCCCCGGAAGTTTTTTTACTTCCAATGTTGCCGTCAACTCTCTCGGATCGACATGGTCATATTCAATCGCGTAGCCAGGATGCAATATCTCTACGCGCTCCAGACCAGGAATCGTCCTGATGAACGCGGCTTGAACGTCGGCCGGCAGCGACGTCGAAATCCCGTTTGGATAAACGGTATCGTCGTCAAGCCCTTCAGGTTCCAAGAAAATCTGATGTCCGTCCCTCTCACCAAATTTAACGAGCTTGTCTTCAATCGATGGGCAATATCGTGGACCGACACCTTCGATCTGTCCAGAATACATCGCCGATTTTTGCAGGTTATCGACGATGATACGGTGCGTCGCCTCTGTTGTTCGCGTTACACCGCATTCGACCTGTGGATTCACGATCCGATCTGTCATGAAGGAAAACGGCACCAGCTCATCATCGGCAGCCTGACGCCCGACAGATTCCCAATCAATCGTTTTCCCGTTCAAACGAGCCGGTGTCCCTGTCTTAAGACGGCCCAGCTTCAGACCCGATCGCAGGAACGTCGTTGAAAGCCCCATCGAAGGCGGCTCTCCGGTGCGGCCTGCAGGTGTCTTCTCATTTCCTATATGGATAAGGCCCCGAAGGAACGTGCCTGTCGTAATAACAACGGACGGTCCTACGATGAGCCTTCCGTCTTTCATTATTACGCCAGCGACTCGATTGCCTTTGATATCCAAATCAAATGCGTCGCCTTCGATCACATCGAGGTTCTCAATTGCCTCGATGGCATCCAACATGGCGAGGCGATAGAGCTTGCGATCGGCTTGGGTGCGCGGGCCACGAACCGCTGCACCCTTCTTCTTATTCAACATACGAAACTGGATACCTGCGGCATCAGCAATACGGCCCATAAC
>Ga0102589_1004445_pt1 | contig 13187 bp, 17 predicted proteins | sample AraplaMF_Col_mLB_FD_76858 | JGI IMG/M metagenome (GOLD analysis project Ga0102589, IMG submission 76858) | Arabidopsis root microbial communities from the University of North Carolina, USA - plate scrape MF_Col_mLB | ecosystem: Host-associated > Plants > Roots > Endosphere | place: USA... | reverse complement strand
CCCCATGAGCTTTAACCTTCACAACCGCAGCCTGCTGGACCTCAAGGATTTTTCCCCGCGGGACATCCGTTTCCTGCTGGACCTGGCCGCCGAGCTCAAGCGCTCCAAATACGCGGGCAATGAACTGGCGCGCCTGAAGGGGAAAAACATCGCGCTGATTTTCGAGAAAGCCTCCACCCGCACACGCTGCGCCTTCGAAGTCGCGGTGCACGACCAGGGCGGCCATGTCACTTACATCGACCCGGTCAGCTCGCAGCTGGGCCACAAGGAATCCCTGAAAGACACGGCGCGGGTGCTGGGCCGGCTGTACGACGGCATCGAGTACCGCGGCTTTCACCAGACGGTGGTGGAGGAGATCGCGCGCTTCTCGCACGTGCCGGTGTGGAACGGGCTCACCGATGAGTCGCACCCGACCCAGGTGCTGGCGGACCTGCTGACCATGCAGGAGTTCGGCGAAAAGCCGCTGCATGAGCTGTCTTTCTGCTACCTGGGTGACGCCCGCTTCAACATGGGCTGCTCCCTGCTGGTCGGCGGCACGCAGATGGGCATGGACGTGCGCATTGCCGCCCCCGCCGCGCTGATGCCGCCGCCCGCGCTGGTCGCCGAAATGCGCGAGCTGGCGAAAACGACAGGCGCGCGCATCACCCTCAGCAGCGATCCGGCCGAAGCCGTCAAGGGCGCGGATTTCCTTTACACCGACGTCTGGGTCTCCATGGGCGAGCCCGAGGATGCCTGGAAGCAGCGCATAGCGCAGCTGCTGCCCTTCCAGGTCAACAGCGCCTTGATGAAGGCCACCGGCAAGCCGCGCACCCGCTTCATGCATTGCCTGCCGGCCTTTCACAACCTGGACACCGAGGTGGGGCGCCAGATCCACGAGCGCTACGGGCTCAGCGAGATCGAGGTGACCGACGAGGTCTTTGAATCCGATGCCTCCATCGTGTTCACGCAGGCGGAAAACCGCATGCACACCATCAAGGCCGTGCTCGTGGCCACACTGGCATGAGGCTGGTCGTGGCGCTGGGCGGCAATGCCTTGCTGCGCCGGGGCCAGTCGCTCAGCGCGCAGCACCTGCTGGAAAACATCCGGGGCGTGGCGGCCCAGTTGGCCCGCGTCGCGCTGCACCATGAGCTCGTGGTGACGCATGGCAACGGGCCGCAGATAGGCCTGCTGGCCCTGCAGAACTCGGCCTACGCGGCGGTGGCGCCCTACCCGCTCGACATGCTGGGCGCGCAGACCGAAGGCATGATCGGCTACCTGCTGGAGCAGGAGCTCGCCAACCAGCTTGCCCCCAACCGCCCTGTGGTCACCCTGCTCACGCGCGTGGAAGTCGATCTCAATGACCCGGCTTTCGGTCAGCCCACCAAACCCATAGGGCCTGTCTATACCCTGGAGGAAGCGCAGCGGCTTGCGCAAGCCATGCACTGGCATGTCGCGCCCGACGGCGCAAGCTTCAGGCGCGTTGTGGCTTCGCCCCTGCCGCTGCGCGTGCTGAGCGCGGACCCGCTGCGCTGGCTGCTGCAGCACAAGGCCGTGGTCATCGCCGCGGGCGGTGGCGGCATCCCGGTGGCGCGCACGGCCGGCGGGCGGCCCCTGGAAGGCGTGGACGCCGTGATTGACAAGGACCTGACCAGCGCCCTGCTCGCGCTGGAGCTGGGCGCCGACTGCCTGGTGATCGCCACCGATGTGGACGCCGTCTACCTCGACTGGGGGCAGCCGACGCAGCGCGCCCTCGGCAAGGTCAGGCCGCAGGAGTTGCTGGAGCACAGCTTCCCCGCGGGCTCCATGGGCCCCAAGGTGCAGGCCGCCGCCAGCTTCGTCCTGAAGACGGGAAAGAAGGCCTTGATAGGTTCGCTGGACCGGATAGAGGAGATGCTGGCGGGCCGTGCCGGCACCGAGGTCAGTCCCGGCGGCGGCCCGGCGGCATAAGCCGGCGTGGAAGGGCCCCGCCCCGCCCCGCCGCATCGCGCAGGGCTTGCGCGACAAGCGATCGCTTGAGGAATATCAAGACAGGCACTGCCTCGCCTGCCTACAGTGGCATCACCACCTTGTGGTGGTGACCACCTCATCCAAGGAACAAGCCATGAAAACCGATTTTCAGCTCAAGGCTGATGTCACCTCCGAACTGGCCTGGGAACCCGCCGTCAATTCAGCCGGCATAGGCGTTCTCGTCAATGACGGTGTCGTGACGCTCACGGGGCACCTGAACAGCTTTGCCGAAAAAGTCGCGGCGGAACGGGCTGTTCGCCGTGTGGCCGGCGTGCGCGGGCTGGCCATCGAGCTGGACGTGAAGTTGGTGGCGGCGCATCAGCGCAGCGACTCTGAAATTGCCTCGGTGGCCGCCTCCGCGCTGCGCTGGAGCGTGCTGCTGCCGCCCGACCGCATCCGGGTCGAAGTGGAAAAAGGCTGGGTCACCCTCACGGGCGACGTCGACTGGGCTTACCAGCGCAACACCGCCGAGAAATGTGTGCGCGGCCTGGTCGGCGTGCGCGGCCTGTCCAACAACGTTGTCGTCAAGCCTACCGTCAGCACGAGGGATGTGGCGGCGGAAATTTCAGCCGCCCTCGAGCGCCAGGCCGACCGCGAAGCCCGGCATATCCAGATTGACGTGGAGGGCGGTGTGGTCACCCTGCACGGCAAGGTGCATTCCCTGGCCGAGCGCGAAGCGGCCGCCGGCGCGGCCTTTGCTGCCAGGGGCGTGACGCGCATCGTCAACAAGCTCGAAGTCGGCGCGTAAAACGGCGCGGTGGCCCATGGCGGCCGGTGTCAGCCTTTCACCACCAGCACCGGGACCGGTGCATGCCGCACGATCTGCTCGGCATCGCTGCCCATCAGCATGCGCGCAAGGCCGCGCCGCCCATGCGAGCCCAGCACAATCATGTCGGCATGAGCCAGGCGGGCCTCCTCGGCGACCTGCTCGCAAACCCGGCCGGTGCCCGACTCCACCAGCACGCTGTCGCACACCAGGCCCAGGTCGGTGGCGCGGCGCCGCATTTGCGCCAGCATTTTTTCACCGCCGGCGCGCATCAGCGGGAGCAGGTCCTCGCGATACGCCTTGGGAGTCTCAAAGCCGTTGACATGGTCCAGCTCGTCGATCACATGAAAAAGCCTGATATGCGCGCCATTCAGGCGCGCCAGTTCAATGGCGGTATCCAGCGCCTTGGTGGAGGTCGGGCTGCCGTCAACCGGCACCAACAGTTGGTGTATCGAGGCCATGCAATCAAGCGGTCGCTCGGACATGGTTCTGCTCCTTGGAGGGTTGCGCGCAAACAAGGCTGCGGCCGGCCGGGCGCTGCGCGGGCATCGGCCACCGGCAAAGGGTATGGCCAATGGCGGCTTCAGCCCTTGAGCTAGGTCAACTACATCGCTGGGCACCACGCCTAAGCTGGCGCCATGAAGATCCAATTCCTGGGCGCCACCGACACCGTCACCGGCTCCAAATACCTGGTCCGGCATGTCAAATCCACCCTTCTGGTCGATTGCGGCCTGTTCCAGGGCTACAAGCCGCTGCGCCTGCGCAACTGGTCGCCGCTGCCGGTGGATCCAGCCGGCATCGATGCGGTGATCCTGACCCATGCCCACATCGACCACAGCGGCTACCTGCCGCTGCTGGCGCGCGAGGGTTTCAAGGGCAAGGTGTTCTGCACCCCGGCGACGGCCGACCTGTGCCGCATCCTGTTGCCCGACGCCGGCCACCTGCAGGAGGAAGAAGCCGAATACGCCAACCGGCACGGCTTTTCAAAGCACGCGCCGGCCCTGCCCCTGTATACGCGCGAGGATGCGCTGCGCTGCCTCAAGCTGCTGCACCCGGTGCCCGCCGGCAAACCCTGGCACCCGGCACCGGGCCTGAACGCCAGCCTGACGCCCTCGGGCCATATGGTGGGCTCGTCCTTTGTGCGCCTGGACAACGGCTCGCGTTCCATCCTGTTTTCCGGCGACATAGGCCGGCCCCATGACCTGGTGCTCAAGCCGCCCTCCCCCATGGACGGCGCCGACTACCTGGTGGTGGAGTCCACCTACGGCGACCGGCTGCACAAGGACTCCGACCCCCTGCTCGCGCTGGGCCAGGTCATCAAGCGCACGGCGGCACGCGGCGGCGTGGTGGTGATCCCGGCCTTCGCGGTGGGGCGCGCGCAAAGCCTGCTGCACTGCATCGAGGTGCTCAAGACCCAGGGCGTCATACCGCGCAGCCTGCCGGTCTACCTCAACAGCCCCATGGCGGCCAAGGCCACCCAGGTCTACCTCAAGCACAAGGCCGAGCTGCGGCTGAGCTCGGCGGAATGCGAAGCCATGGCCCACACGGCCCACATCGTCGAATCACCGGAAGAGTCGCGCCTGCTCAATGCCAAACACGGCCCCATGGTCATCATTGCTGCCAGCGGCATGGCCACGGGCGGGCGTGTGGTCCACCACCTCAAGGCCTTCGCGCCCGACAAGCGCAACACCATTGTGTTTGCCGGCTTCCAACCCGGCGGCACGCGCGGCGCCCTCATCGCCGGCGGCGCGCCCACGGTACGCATCCACGGCCAGGAGGTGCCGGTGCGCGCCGAGGTGGCCATGCTGGACGACCTGTCGGCCCATTCCGATGCCGCCGAGATCATGGGCTGGCTGCGCGGCTTCAAGTCCGCGCCCCGGCAGACCTTCATCACCCACGGCGAGCCGGCCGCGGCCGACGCCATGCGCCAGCGCATAGAACGCGAGCTGCACTGGCCCTGCAAGATCCCCTGCTACCTGGAGACGGCGGCGCTGGCTTGATGCAGGTCAAGATCGCCGCCCCCAAACCGGCCAATACTGTGCGTATCGCAACTCCAGATCGAGGCACTGACAATGTTCAAACGAATCCTGATCCCCGTGGACGGCAGCGAAACCGCCAACAAGGCCCTGGTCGCCGGCCTGCGCATGGCGCGCGAAACCAGCGCCAGCGTGCGGCTGCTGAATGCCATCAATGAACTGGGCGCCATGGCCGCCGACGGCACTTACTCCGGCGACCTGGCCGGCATGCTGCGCGAAGGCGGCGCCAAAGTGCTGTCCGATGCCACGGCCATCGCGCAGTCGGCCGGCGTGGCGGCCGACCAGAGCCTGTGCGAAGAGCCCGGCAAGCGCCTGGGCGAAGTCGTGGCCGAGGCCGCCAAACTCTGGGGCGCCGACCTCGTGGTGGTCGGCTCCCACGGCCGGCGCGGCCTGGGGCGTGTGCTGCTGGGCAGCGGTGCGGAAGAGATTTTGCGGCTGGCACCCGTGCCTGTGCTGGTGGTTCGGGATGCGGCTTCGCAGGACGGTGATCACGCGAAAGGTTGATCCCGTGGAATGGGGTTGACCGTGGAAGCTGCGAGGCCGCACCCTTCCCTCGCGGTATCTCACTCGCCAAGCCTGCGCCCGGATTCACGCTGGATGGCTTGCTGATGTTCTTCCGAATGTTTCTTGCCCTTGCGCAAGAATCGAACAAACCAGACAAGAAAACCCAGAAGCAGCAGGGTGGCGCCGCCAGACACGGCGCCAAAGAACAAAAGGTAAGTGCCTTCCATTGGGAGCCCTCACCTTCTTCAAGGACGCAAAACTTTGAGGAAGCACAAAAGAAACACCCCGGCAATTCCCACCCCCATAAAAACCTTGGTGCGGAACACCACGGTCTTTGCCAGGGCATCCCCTTGCCTGGCCAGCTCGATGAAAAATTTGCTGGACTTGTCGGAGCCATGCAACTTGATCAGCTTGAGTTTTAGGGGTGTGATCCAGGCAAGGCCCAAAATCAGCCACGCAAACAGTCCACCGATGACAACAAGGTCTCTCATAAGAATCCTCTTTAACGCGGTTCTAATAGGCGCATGGAGATAGCCGCCGCTTCTTTCTTGATCACAGTCCTGGGTGTCTTCCCGGTCATAGCGCTGGTTGTGCAGGTATACCGCGACTCACGTGGAAAAAAACGCAACCTGGCCATGCGCTGCTATGCCTGCGATTCCGGCGGGTATTTGTTGCCCGTTCCGCACTACAAAGGGGATACCTTTCTCTATTGCCTGCCTTGTACAAAAAAGCAGTATAGAAGTGAACGGGTTTTGGGCTATGTGGCGCTATTGGTCGCCGCTGTTGGCTTAGTTGGCTGGGCGATTCTTTCCCGCGGATAGTCCATGTTGACATAGATCAATACCCGAATCGCTGCAGCCTCTAAATTACAGACGCTGCAACAGCAATTTTTCTGCATTCAAGCCATGAAGACCCTCTTCAGCCGCCGGAACACACGCTACACCGCTATCGTGATGCTATTCGCCTGGCTGATCACTTTGGGTGCAGGCATTGCCAATGCATGCCTGCTGAGCGATGGGCACGGCCATCCCGGGTCAGTGCAACACCTTCAAGCGACCGCGCACGTCGAGGCAAATGAACACGCACAGGACCCCGACGAGGCGATTTGCCTGACGGTGTGCGCTGCGGAACAAACGGCCGCCATCAAAGTCAAGCCTTTTGACAATGCCGCTGATTCGCAACTGGCGCTCGTTGCGTGGGCGCCTGCGCTGACCGTTGCGCTTGTCGATCTTGATGATCGATCCGCACCCTTGAAAGCTGAGACCTGGCGCGAGCCGCCGGTGTCTATCCGCTTCCTGCGGCTCACCCTTTAAATCCTCGCCCCCCGGGCGTGGTGGCTCAGCGCGCAAGCGCTGGGGATTGCGCCTGCTTCATCTGTTCCGACGCCCTGACCGGCCCTGTCGGAACCTCCTCCCATCCAGCCTTGTTCCTTATTTTCCAAAGGAGTCTTTATGACTACGCCTCGCCATACCGTTCTGGCCATTGCAATGGCAGCAGCATCCTTCGGTGCCTTTTCACAGACCGATGCGGAACACACACAACACCATGCACCCGAAGCCGCAAAAAGGGCCCTCATGGCTCCAGCGGCCAAATCACCTTCCATGCCCCGGGAATCGATGCGGGCGATGGATGGAACGATCAAGGCCATGCGTGAGATGCACGAAAAAATGATGGCCGCGAAGACGCCTGAAGAGCGCAAAGCGCTGATGGCCGATCACATGAAAACCATGCAGGACGGCATGTCCATGATGGAAAAAATGGACTCCACGGGGGGCATGCCGGAGATGGGCGATATGAAGGGGACCGGCAAGGGACCAGGCACCATGAAAGGCGGTATGCCCATGAACATGATGGCCTCCCACGAGGCGATGCAAAAGCGCATGGAAATGATGACCACCATGATGCGGATGATGATGGATCGATTGCCCTCAGCCCCCGCTCAATAGTTCCAGCAAGCCGCCTGAGTCTGAACGCCTGGCCCTTCGCACCCAGGCACAAAGGAGTTTCAAATGAACGATACCCACGGGAATCCGCCCCAACACACGCCCCCACACACGTCTCCGACGCCGTTCTGGCGAACACGCTACGGCGCGGGATTTCTGGTGTTTGGCGCCATCGCAGCCTACTTTTTACTGACCGAGCATCTGGCGCACGTGGTGGGTTTGCTCCCGCTGCTGTTGCTGCTGGCCTGCCCATTGATGCACGTGTTCATGCATCACGGCCACGGAAGCCATCACCATGGCGACCTTCCGTCCTCTCCTGATGCCGGCAAGCCAAACCAACCCCAAGGTGGAGACGCATCATGAGCCAGGACCAACCCGCCTACGGCCTGTGGACGCTGGTGATCTTCAACTCGGCGATCTTCATCATGTTTGCCTACAGTTTTTTCAAACCGGCAACGGCCCGGGATTGGCGAACTTTCAGTGCCTTCTCGGCATTCATCGTGGCCTTGTTTGTGGAGATGTACGGCCTCCCGCTCACCATCTATCTTCTGTCCGGATGGTTGCAGACCCGATATCCAGGCCTGGACATCCTGACGCATGATGCCGGCCACCTGTGGAGCACACTGCTGGGCGAGAAAGGTGATCCCCATTTCGGGCCCTTGCATATTGCAAGCTACGTATTCCTGGGTCTCGGCTTCTACCTGCTGTCCAGCGCATGGAATGTGCTGTACCACGCACAGCGCAGGCACGCCCTGGCGACCGCCGGACCTTATGCCCGGATCCGGCATCCGCAGTACGCGGCATTTGTCCTGATCCTGCTGGGTTTTCTGATCCAGTGGCCTACCCTGCTGACCTTGCTGATGTTTCCGGTCCTGCTGCTGATGTACGGGCGTCTGGCCTTGGCTGAGGAAGCAGAAATGCGCGCCCGGTTCGGCGCTGAATTCGACGGCTATGCGAAACGCACGCCCCGGTTCTTTCCACGCTTCGGCCAGCCGGCCTCGGCGGGCTTGAGCCCATGAATTCGCAGTACCCGTTTCACCGTGAGGCCACGGTTCAGGTGGCGGCGAGTCCCCAGGCGGTATTCGCGCTGCTGGACGACCCTCAACGGCTGGCGGCGCACATGGAGAAGCCCTCGCTGATGATGGCGGGAGCCGCCATGAAGATCGAGACCGACGGCAACAAGGGAAAAGCGCTCGGTTCGGTGATCACCATCAAAGGACGGATGCTCGGCATGGCCCTGTCGGTGTCGGAGAAAGTGACTGACTATGCGCCGCCGCTGCGCAAGTCGTGGGAAACCTTTGGCCAAACGCATCTCCTGGTCGTGGGCGCCTATCGCATGGGTTTTGTGCTTGCGCCGGACGCCGAGTCGTCGCAGGAGTCGTCACGGCTGCGTGTGTGGATTGATTACGACTTGCCCGCGGGACCATGGGCGCGCTTGCCTGGGAAACTTTTGGGGCGAATCTATGCCGACTGGTGTGTGCAACGCATGGCGACCGATGCAGCGCGTGCATTTTTGAAAGAGGAAGCCAGGGGGCCTTAGCTGCCTGGCTAAACGCCTTGAACCAAGGCGGCGCCTGTATCTTTGAAAAAACGCGCCGGGGTGCTTTATTTACCCAGCCCGATCGCCGCTCGCATCTTCTCCAGCTGCTCCGCCGTCGGCACCACAAAGGAGAATTGCGGGCCCAGGTCCATGGCGACGGCGAGTGGCTTGGACGGTGCCGTCAGGCCCTGGAAGGCGGCAACGGCCTTCTTGGCGGCGGCATCGGGCACGCTGGCGTGCAGATACAGGCCAAAGCCGACGCTGGTGGCCTTGGTTGGAACCACCACGAGGCGTGCCTGGTGCACCTTTTCGGAGCGCCCGGCAAGGCCCTTGAGGCTGACGCCCAGCGCGGCGGGCTCGCGGGTGACGACGCCTGCCCAGGACTGCTCTTCCCACGCAAAGACGGCTTTGGCAATCAGGCCCTGCTGGCCGACGGTGGCTTGCGGTGCGACGTCCTCCACATTGCCGCACAGGCCTTCGGCTTTGGCGATGGCCGCTTCCACGCCGGCGGCGGTGCCAAAACATTTGGAGCGCTGAAGCTGGTCCAGCACGGCTTTCTGCTCCGCCGGCGGCAGGGTTTTCAGCGCCACGGCGCCCGCATCGGTGGCGGCCTTGCCGGCAGTGGTGATGGCCAGCACGGCGGGCTGGACCACTTCATTGTTGAATACCGCGAGCTTGTAACCGCTCATCAGGCCGGTAACCTGGTTGGTGTAGACCCAGCAATAAGGTGTACGCCCCGAGGCGGTGATGTCGTCCACTTTCTTGATGGCATACAGCGGCGCCTGCGGCAGGCCGGCGCGGCCTATGAAGGCATGCATTTCCTGTTCGGCCACGGCGCTTTGGTAGGCGGCCTCACCGCGGAAGAGCTGGGGGTTCATATAGGCCCCTCCCTCGCAGTTTTGTGCCTGGGCGGCCGGTGACAGGCAGGCGGCGGCCAGTGAAAAGGAAATGAGGGACAGATAACGCATGTTGGGCTCCCGAAGCAGTGGCGTTTGGCGTTGAGATAACTGGGCTGTGGCTACCCGAATTGGTAACCAAACGTCACAAGCATGCTTTGGGCCATCATACTGACGCCCTGGCTGAAAATGCTAACTTTTTACTGCGGGTTGACCCGAGTATTAGGCTGAAAGCGTAGCCATCAGTTCTACAGTTTGACACTCCGGCACCCGAGCTCCCCCTATCAAGGCAGCGCCTGTATTCTTGAAAAAAACACATGCATCAGGTCCGTGAACGCATCCGCCGGAACGGTTTCGTGCCGGCGGGCGTCCAGTTCGGCGATGTGCTCCATCTCCAGGGGCTGTGCTTCAAGCGCCGCCATGGAGATGTCCTTGAAGATGCGTTCCTGGGTGGTCGTGATGTAGACGATGCGGCAGTTGTGGTGGCGCATGTCGGTCGCGATCTGGACGTACTTCCTCAGCACCGCCTGCTCCGGGCCTTCCAGGATCTGGGCGAACACGCCGCCCCCAAAAACCAGCAGGCCGGTGATGCCCAGGGGCGGGTTGTTTTTGGCCGCGCTTTTCAGGACGCCGTTCACGGCTTCTTCCTTGATGCCTTCATGGGCGTCGCTGATGTAGAGCAGTCTGATCATGATGCGTGCCCCCTGAACTGGATTTGCAGTACCCGGATATGCAAGAGCTGGCTTGCCTGCCTGGTCTGAACCCCATCATCCCCTTATTCCAGCTTATTGAACAGGTGAGCCGTTCAGGCAGAAAAAAACCCTCCGCTCAGGGGAGGGTTTGTTGGCCAGTACGGAGATCGGCGTTCTCCGCGCAGGTACCGGGCAAAGGCTAGCCCAGGCGCCCTTCTTGCCGCAGCCGCGCTCCAATCCGCTGGATCTCCGCCTCCCCCTGGGCCAGCGCCGCCCGGCTGGTGTGCACCGAGTAATAACCCATGACCAGTTCATGCGGATGTTTGACGGCCGAGCCCAGCACAAAGGCCGTGTCGCCCTGGGCCGTGAAGGCTATGGCCTCGCCGGACTCTTCGAACACCGCGAGTTCGCCGGTGGCTATGGGGCCGCCGCTGTCGTCGCCCGTATCCAGCCGTCCCTGGTTAACCGCGACCCAGCCCACGGTGTGGCCTTCGGGCGGTGTGTAGCGCCACTGCTCGCCGTCCTTGAGCTTGACAGCCAGGTAATTCATCTGGGCCGGCGCGGGAATCAGGCTTTGCGCCGCGCCATAGCGGCCCAGCAGCACACGCGCCGGGCCTTCTTGCGGCAACTGTTCGGGCGAAAGGTAAAGGCTTTCGGCCGGCGCGTTTTCTTCGGCCGCGGGCAGCGCGACCCAGAGCTGGAAGCCCTGGACCGGTGAATCACTGACGGGCGCGCCCGTGTGCCAGACGCCGTTGCCGGCGCGCATCCATTCGACGCCGCCGGCCGGCAGCACGCCTTTTTTGCCGGTCGTGTCTTCGTAGCTGACCTGGCCTTCGACCATATAAGTCAGCGTGGCGATACCTGAATGCGGGTGCATGCCGAAGCCTTTGTGGCCGGCCGATGGCTTGAAGCCGAACAGGTCCAGGAACACAAACGGCTTGAGGAACTCGCCCAGGTCGCCGGGGCTGACCAGCCGCGTGATGGGCCCATGGGCGCTGCCGCGCGTGCGGTACACGATGGCGCGGGCGGCGCTTGCAACAGCGGCGCTGCTCATACGGCCTCCCTGGCGGTCTTGAGCGCCCTCGCCCACCAGGCCATGTCGTCCAGCAGGCCGGTGGCGGCCTGGGCCAGGTGCGGGAAGTCTTCAAAGCTTTTGCCCTGCTTCCAGATGCCCATGAACTCCACCATGCCGATGTGCACCGCATTGCGCACGGGCGCCATCTGCAGCTCGGTGGCGACCAGGCGCAACTGCTCGACGGCACGCGCAGCGCCCACGCCGCCGTAGCCGACAAAACCTAGGGGTTTGCGGATGAATTCCTTGTAGGCATAGTCCAGCGCGTTTTTGAGCACGGCGCTGGGGCCGTGGTTGTATTCGGGCGTGACGACGATCAGGCCGTCCAGCGTGGCGAGTTTTTCAGCCCAGCGCTGTGCGGCCTCGTTCTTCACGGGCGCCCAGGCAGGCGACATGGGTTCGGCGAAAAAAGGCATGGGGTAGTCGCGCAGGTCTATCAGTTCAAAGGCCAGGTCTGTGCGCTGCTGGGCAAGGCTGTGTATCCACTGCGCGGGCTTGTCGCCGAAGCGGCCTTCGCGGGTGGAGCCGATGATGATGCCGATGCGGGGTGTGTTTGAGCTCATGGGATGGTCCTGGAAAACAAGGTGGGAGGCCTGGGCGGCCCATGGACTGAAGATTAGGGCTGCACTCATTCATTGACTAGATGGCAGAATCGGATTGCACTGATCCACTCAAAGAAGGAATACGCCATGCTGGACCTCAACGACATCGCCCTGTTTGTGCAGGTGGTGCGCTGCGGCAGTTTTGCCGAGGCGGCGCGGCGCCTGGGCCTGCCGGCCAATACCGTGAGCCGGCGCGTCCAGCAGCTGGAAAGCCAGCTAGGCACACGGCTGATGCAGCGCTCCACGCGCAAGCTCACCTTGACCAGCGCGGGCCAGGCTTTTTATGAGCGCTGCGCGGGCGCGGTCGACGGGCTGACCGAGGCTGGCCAGGAACTGGTGACGGGCAGCCAGGAGCCCAGCGGCCTGGTGCGTGTGGCGGCGACCGCCGATTTTTTTGATTTTTTCCCCATGGAATGGGTGGCCGAATTCCTGGCCGCGCACCCGCGCGTGCGGCTGGATTTTGTGCTCAGCGACGCCCACGCCGACCTGATTGCCGAGCAGATCGACGTGGCCTTCCGTGGCGGCCCGATGCGTGACTCGGGCTATGTGGGCCGCCAGTTGCTGGGCGCGCGCAGCGACGGCATGGTCGCCAGCCCGGCCTACATCGCCGCGTGCGGTGCGCCGGCCACGCTGCAGGATTTGCTGGAGCACGACTGCGTGACCTCGCCCCACCCCAGCGGCCGCACCACCTGGCGGCTGGCAGGCCCCGGTGGTGTGGAAGAAGAAGTGCAGGTAGCGGGACGCTTCAGCGGCAACACCGCCCAGGCCCTGCGCAAGGCCACACTGGCCGGCCTGGGCATCGCACTGCTGCCGCCCGCCATGGCCAGGCTGGACGTGCAGGCCGGACGGCTGGTCCCCGTGCTGCCGCAGTACCAGCGCACGGGCCACGGGCTCAGTGTGCTTTACCCTAGCCGGCGGCAGTTGCCGCTGGCGGTGTCGGCTTTTATTGCGCTGGTGATGGAGAAGCTCAGTGAAGTGGAGACGCTTCTGGAGATATTTCGTGTCGGGGGGTGACCCGACTCCCCCTTTTGTTTTGAGTTCCGGAGCCGGGGGTAGCCCGGCAGCTACTCACTTTTCTTTTGCTTCGCCAAAAGAAAAGTAAGCAAAAGAAAAGGCGACCCTATTTGCTGCGTCCCTCCGCTGCGCTGCG
>Ga0102589_1004444_pt1 | contig 13189 bp, 12 predicted proteins | sample AraplaMF_Col_mLB_FD_76858 | JGI IMG/M metagenome (GOLD analysis project Ga0102589, IMG submission 76858) | Arabidopsis root microbial communities from the University of North Carolina, USA - plate scrape MF_Col_mLB | ecosystem: Host-associated > Plants > Roots > Endosphere | place: USA... | reverse complement strand
GAAATGGAAGGTTTCAGGCTCGATCACCGGCTCGGTGACCTTGAGCGGCGGCACGCTCGGCGGCTCGGGCACGGTCGGAACGCTCGCGGTCGCCAGCGGCGGCACGGTCGCGCCGGGCAACTCGATCGGGACCTTGAAGGTCTCCGGTAATATCTCGTTTGCGAGCGGCTCGGTCTACCAGGTCGAGGTCAACGCGGCCGGCGAGGGGGACAAGATCGTCGTCACGGGCTCGGCAAGCATCACCGGCGGCACGGTCGCGGTGCTGGCCGCGAGCGGCAACTACGCGGCCTCGACCAGCTATACGATCCTGACTGCAAACGGCGGGGTCAGCGGCCAGTTCAGCGGCGTCACCTCGAACCTCGCCTTCCTGACGCCGTCGCTGAGCTATGACAGCCGGAACGTCACCCTGACGATGACCCGCAACGAAACCGGCTTCGGCCCGGGCGGTGGCAATACCGGCGGCGACACATCCGGCGGCAGTGGCGGCACCTCCGGCAACTATGTCGCCGCGACCCGCAACCAGGGCTTCATCGCCAATGCGGCCGAGCGCCTCGGCGTCGGCAATCCGATCTACGACACGCTGCTCTCGGCGACGGTGGACGAAGCCCGCGCCGGTTTCGACCTGCTCTCGGGCGAGGCGCATGCCCAGGCGGTCGGCGTGATGATCGAGGAGAGCCGGCTGGTGCGCGACACCATCCTGGGTCGCCTGCGCGGGCCGCTGCTGACGCAAGCTGGCCAGCAGGTCGCGGCCTCGTTCAGCGCCGACCTGCCCGGCCGCAAGAGCGCGGTCGTGATGAATGCGCCGGTCCCGCAGCCGCGCTACGCGCTCTGGGGCGAGGCCTTCGGCGGCACCGGCAATACCGACGCCGATGGCAATGCTGCTTCACTGAGCCGGCGCACGGGCGGCGCCCTGCTCGGCGCCGAGTTCATGGTCTACGACGCTCCCGGCTCCTCGTTGAAGCTCGGCGTCGCCGGTGGCTACAGCCAGTCTCGCTTCGATCTCGATGCCCGCCTGTCCTCCGGCAAGGTGGAGAGTGGCCATGCCGCGCTCTATGCCGGCGCTCGCTTCGGCAGCCTGCGCTTCGATGCCGGCGCCGCCTATTCCTGGTCGGAGAGCGACATCCGCCGCCAGGTCCAGATCCGCGGCTTCGGTGACCTGCTGAGGCTGCAGCGCCCGGGATCGGTGATGCAGGGCTTCGCCGAGCTCGGCTATGGCTTCGCTTTCAGCGGCTTCGCGCTGGAGCCCTTCGCCCAGCTGGCACTGATCCGGGCCTCGACCGATGCCGGCACCGAGCAGGGTGGTGCCGCGGCGCTGCGGGTGCTCTCCTCCGAGCAGACGCTCGGTTTCAGCACGCTCGGCGTCAGGGCCGAAGCGCAACTCGGCAGCGCGCCGCTCTTCGCCCGCGCCATGCTCGGCTGGCGCCATGGCTTCGGCGAGCTCACCCCGCAGGCCCGCACCGCCTTCGCCACCGGCACGACGCCGTCCGTGGTCTTCGCCTCACGAATAGACCGCGAGGCCCTCGTCGCCGAGGCCGGGCTCGACTGGCGCATCTCCTCCTCGACTGCCCTCGGCCTGACCTACTCCGCTGCCATCGGCGAGCGCTCGCGCGATCACGCCCTCAAGGGCAGGGTCGAGATGAGGTTCTGAGTCCGCCAAGGCGTTCATCATCGATGTCTTGCTGCGGTGGCGCCGCGGCGGTCGAGGCTGGTCAGGCCGCCACCTTCCTCGCTAGAACAATCGGGCAGATCCTGCTCCCGGCGACCCAAAGGCAGCGCTGGCTTGCTGGAAAAGCGGTTCCGTATACTGCATACGCTGCTATGGTACGGCATCTGAAACGGTTTAAATCACGGTAGGGACGAGGAAGCGCATGTCTGGGCACAACAAGGTCGCGATCATCACCGGTGCCGGCTCGGGCGTCGGCCGGGCTGTCGCCATCGCCTTCCTGAAGGACGGCTATCGCACCGTGCTGGCCGGGCGCCGCGCCGACGCTCTGGAAGAGACGATCAAGCTCTCGGGTGTTCCGGCCGAGCGGGCGCTGGCGGTCTCGACCGACGTGACCGACAAGAAATCCGTCGAAGCCCTGTTCGCCGCCACCAAGGCGAAGTTCGGCCGCGTCGACGTGCTGTTCAACAATGCCGGCGTCAATGCGCCCGGTGGCGTGCTGCTGGAGGACCTCTCGCTCGAGGATTGGCAGAAGGTGGTCGACACCAACCTGACCGGCCCGTTCCTGTGCACGCAGGAGGCTTTCAAGGCGATGAAGTCGCAGGAGCCGCGCGGCGGGCGCATCATCAACAACGGCTCGATCTCGGCGCAGGTGCCGCGGCCGAACTCGGCCGCCTATACCGCGACCAAGCACGCCTTCTCCGGCCTGACCAAGACCGCCTCGCTCGACGGGCGCAAATACGACATCGCCGTCGGCCAGGTCGATATCGGCAATGCGCTGACCGAGATGGCCAAGAAGATGACCACCGGCGTGCCGCAGCCGGACGGCTCGATCAAGGTCGAGCCGGTGATGGATGTCGACCATGTCGCGACCACCGTGCTGCACATGGCCGGCCTGCCGCTCGAGGCCAACATCCTCTTCGTCACGGTGATGGCGACCAAGGCCCCGCTCGTCGGCCGCGGCTGAGGGATAAGCTCCCGCAAGCGCCGGCGCCGTGAGCGGCGATCCGCTGTCGTCCTGGTCGAGCCAGTCCCGGCCAGTGACGTCTTGCGACGGGCAAAATTTGCGCGACACTGTCCGGGGTGGCTCGGGAGTGCCGCGTTTGTCAGCCTTCGATGCGTCGGAACGCCGTGAAGAGGTGGATGGTCGGGGCAAGCCCGGCCATGACCGCGAAGGCGAGCCCGGCCATGCCGCGCCGGTCGATCCCAAAGTTAGCCGCGCCTATCGATTGACGATCTGGGGCATTGCGCTCGGCATCCTGATCTTCGCCGGCAATGTCGTGCTCTGGGCTATCGCGATCGGCAACAACCAGCTGTTCAAGGACGGCGTCGACTGGGTCTACGACGTTGCGCTCTACGGCATCGCGGCGCTGGTCTTCGGCCGCGACGAGCGGGCCGAGAAGCTGGCGGCGCTCGGCATCGGCGCGGTGATGGCGGTCGCGGGGCTGCACACACTCTACGACCTCTGGGACAAGATTCTGCGGCCGCGGCCGATCGAGCTCTTCACGCTCGGCTTCTCCGCCGCGAGTGCGATCCTGATCGCCTACCTCATCATCGGCGTGCTCTGGCGCTTCCGGGCCGAGCGCAATCCGGTGATCAAGGCGACCTGGCTGTCGAGCCGGAACGATGCGATCTCGACCACCGGCTTCGCGCTGCTCGGCCTCGCCGCGCGCCTGCTGCCGGTGCGCTGGCCGGAATACCTGTTCGACGTCTTCGTCGCCTTCCTCTGCTTCCAGGCGACATGGGCGATCTGGCGGGCGACGCGTGCTGATGCGAAGCCCAGCGTGCGCAACAAGGCAGAGACAGGCGCGCAAGCCGGGCTATAACGAGGCATCGGTCGAAGGATGCCCTCATGTCGATTGCCGCCAAACTGCCCTCCATCCTGATCGCCAATCGCGGCGAGATCGCCTGCCGGGTGATCCGCACCGCCAAGCGGCTCGGTCTGCGCACCATCGCGGTCTATTCCGACGCCGATGCCGAGGCGCTGTTCGTCGAGATGGCGGACGAGGCCTACCGGATCGGCCCGGCGCCGGCGCGCGAGAGCTATCTCGATGCGCAGAAGATCCTCGCCGTGGCGAAGCAGGCCGGCGCGGCCTGCATCCATCCGGGCTATGGCTTCCTCTCCGAGAATGTCGAGTTCGCCGAGGCCTGCGCGGCTGCCGGCGTCGTCTTCGTCGGCCCGCCGGCTTCCGCCATCAGCGCCATGGGCCTGAAGGATGCGGCCAAGGCGCTGGTCGAGAAGGCCAATGTCCCGGTCGTGCCGGGCTATCACGGCGCCGAGCAGGGCGTCGATTTCCTCGCCAAGGAGGCCGAGCGCATCGGCTATCCCGTGCTGATCAAGGCGGTCGCCGGCGGCGGCGGCAAGGGCATGAAGAAGGTCGACCGCCCGGAAGACTTCGCCGACGCGCTGTCGAGCGCCCAGCGCGAGGGCAAGAACGCCTTCGGCGATGCGCGCGTGCTGGTCGAGAAATACGTGCTCTCGCCGCGCCATGTCGAAATCCAGGTCTTCGGCGACAGCCATGGCAATGTCGTCCATCTCTATGAGCGCGACTGCTCGCTGCAGCGCCGCCACCAGAAGGTGATCGAGGAGGCACCGGCGCCGGGCATGACGCCGGAGGTGCGCGCCGCGATGGGCAAGGCGGCGACGGAGGCGGCCAAGGCGGTCGGCTATGTCGGGGCCGGCACGGTCGAGTTCATCGCCGACGGGCGCGACGGCCTCAGGGCCGACCGCTTCTACTTCATGGAGATGAATACCCGCCTTCAGGTCGAGCATCCCGTCACCGAGGCGATCACCGGGCTCGACCTGGTCGAGCTCCAGCTCAAGGTCGCGGCCGGCGAGCCGCTCGGCTTCACGCAAGAAGATGTGCGTGCCGAAGGCCATGCCGTCGAGGCGCGGCTCTATGCCGAGGATCCGGAAAAGGGCTTCCTGCCCTCGACCGGCAAGCTCTGGGCGCTGCAATTCCCGCAGAGCGAGGACATCCGCATCGACACCGGCGTCGAGGCCGGCGATTCCGTCACGCCGTTCTACGATCCGATGATCGCCAAGGTGATCGCGCATGGCCGCACCCGCGACGAGGCGCTCGACCATCTCGCCTTTGCGCTCGGCGAAACCGTCGTTGCCGGCCCCCGCACTAATCTCGCTTTCCTGAAGAAGCTGGCCGAGGCCGAGGGCTTCCGGAAGGGGCCGTTCGACACCGGCTTCATCGAGCGCAACATCACGGCGCTCGGCGCCGAGCCGCAGCCGCTCGATGCGGCCGCGGTCGCGGCCGCGGCCCTGCAACTGGAGGAAGAGCGCCAGCTGGCGACGCTCGACCTCGCTGTCGAGCGGACTGGCGATGAGGCCAAATCGCCCTGGCTCGACGCCGATGCCTTCTCGATCATGCCGCGCCCGGCGCTCGGCCTGCCGCTGCTGGTCGATGGCGAGCGGATCGAGGCCAGGATCGAGTGGAATGGCGACGATGCCCGCGTCTCGCTGCCGGGCCACCCGCTGCCTGAGGGCGAGCATGAGGTGACGTTGGCCCGCGCCGAGGGCGGCACCTACCTTGCGCTGCATCGCGGCCGGCAGACGGCGGTGGCGCTGTTCGACCCGTTCAGCGTCGATCTCGACGCCGTGGCAGGCGCGGGCGGCGTCATCAAGGCGCCGATGCACGGCAAGCTGATCGCGCTCTTCGTCAAGGCGGGCGAGGCGGTGGTGAAGGGCCAGCGCCTCGCCATCGTCGAAGCGATGAAGATGGAGCATGTCCTGACCGCCCCGCGCGACGGCACCGTCACCGAGCTCGGCGCCGAGCCGGGCGCGCAGGTGGCGGAAGGCGCGAAGGTGGTCGTGCTTGGGGAGTAAATCGGCGGGGGCGCCAGACGAGGCTTAGCTCTTCGGGCTCGGCGTGAAGCGGTAGTGGATCAGGTCCATGACCACGGCCTCTTCGCGCGTGCGGTTGCGATAGCCGTGCCGGCGGTCGGCCGGGAAGCGCAGCGACTGGCCCTGCCTGAGCGGCCGCCACTCGTCCTCGATCAGCAGTTCGACCTCGCCGTGCTGGACGGTGATGTGCTCGACGACGCCATTGTCATGCGGCTCGGAGATGCTCTCGAAGCCCGGCGCGAAGGTGAGCTCGTAGAGCTCGAAGCCGAACCGGGCCTCGTAAGGGAAGAGCAGTGCCCGCTGCATTCCTTCCCGTGCTGGGCGCACGCGTAGGTCTGCGGCGTCGCGTAGGAGCAGCACATCGTCGTCGCTGCGAGCGGCTTCCAGCAATGCGGTCATCGGCACGCCGAGGCCGGTCGCGATCTTCCAGAGCGTGGCGACGGTCGGCGTGGATTCGCCCCGTTCGATCTGGCCGAGCATCGCCTTGCTGACGCCGGTGCGCGCTGCCGTCTGATCGAGGCTCCAGCCGCGCTCGCTCCTGATCGATTTGAGCAGCTTCGGTGTATCGACCGGGCCGACGGGCTTCATGGCAGGTGTTCTCCAGGTCGTGCGTTATTGCGCACAGGCAGCTCGTGCGTTAAAGCGCACGAGGCTTTCCTATCACCCTGCCGGAGGTTTGTCCCATGCAGCCGAACACCAGGCTCGATCTCGACCGCATCCGGCAGGCGCGGCGCGAGATCGCGCCGCTGTTTCGGGATACGCCGCAATTCGACTCTCCAGCGCTCAGCGAAACGCTCGGCTGCGAGCTGATCATCAAGCTCGAGACCGCCAACCCGATCGGCTGCTTCAAGGGCCGCGGCACCGAGGTCGCGATGGCGCGGCTCGCTCGAAGCGCCGGCCCGCAAGCCGCGGTTTGTGCCAGCGCCGGCAATCTCGGGCAGGCGCTCGCCTATAGCGGCCGGGCCCGCGGCATCGACGTGAGCGTGATCGCGGGGAAGGGCGCCAATCCCGGCAAGATCGAGCGCATCCGCCGGCTGGGCGGGATCGTCGAGCTGGTCGAGGGCGACATCGAGACTGCCCGCGAGCGCGCCCGGGAGATCGCGGCACGTGGCGAGGCGTTCCTGATCGAGGACAGCGAGAACCTCGATACTTGCGAGGGCGCGGCGACGATCGGCCTCGAACTGCTGGAGGGGGCAGGGCACATCGATGTCGTCCTGCTCGCGCTCGGCGGCGGCGCGCTGGCCACCGGCGTCGGCCATGTCTTCAAGGCGCTGTTGCCGGTGACCGAGGTCGTCTGCATTCAGCCCAAGGGCGCGCCGGCCCTGGCCTTGTCCTGGCGCGCGCGGTCGGTCGTGACCACGCAGAGCACCGATACGATCGCCGACGGCGTCGCCGGGCGGTTTCCGATACCGGAGGTGCTCGACGACCTCATCGCCGTCGCCGACCATGTCCCGCTGGTCGCGGAGGAAAGCATCGTCGAGGGCATGCGGCTGCTCTACCGGCATGCCGCCCTCGTCACCGAGCCGTCGGCGGCGCTCGGCATCGCGGCGCTGCTGGAAGACCCGGAGCGTTATCGCGGCAAGCGCGTGGCGACGGTGATCTGCGGGGCGAACGTCCTGCCCGATCGGTTCAGCGCCTGGATGCGGGGCTAGCGCGCATCGAGCGCGACGATTGCCCGCTCCGCTACGGCGAGGTTGATCTGCGCCAGCGGGTCATCGTCGCCGAGGAACCAAGCGGCCGAGAGCCCGCACCAGGCTAGTATCCATTTCAGCAGGCGCTCGCGCTCCAGCCCCGACTTCGCCAGCACGATCTCCAGTCGCCTCTCGAAACGGCCAGGCAAGACCGCAACTGGCGGCTCGGGATCGGCGAGGTCGGGATCGCAGAACAGGATGGTGAATTCGAAGGCACGGTCGCCGATCACCGATTTCGGATCGATGGCGAGCCAGCCTTTGGCTTCGAAATCGAGGACGTTGTCGTGGTGCAGGTCGGCATGGAGCGGCATGATCTCGCGCTGTGCCGGCAGGAGCTCGTTCGCCACGGCGGCCGAGTGGGCAAGGATGCCGCCACGCTCCTGCGCCATTGGGAACAGATCCTTGAACCAGGTCTCCAATGGGATCAGGCCGGACGGCGCTGGACCGCGCGGCTTCTGCAAGATGGCGATGGCGTCGCAGAGGATGGCGGTCGCCTCATCGTCGCCGGCCGCGCCGCTGCGGGCCATGGCGGCGAGCGAGCGTTTGCCCGTCGCACGCTCGATCAGCATGGCGCTGCCATCGTCATTGCAGGCGAGCAGGCGGGCGGCACCGTCGCCGGCCCAGTAGTCGAGCGGCAGGTAGCCGAGCCGCTCGTCCTCGACCTGGGGCAGCTTCAGCATGGCCGGCTGGCCTTCGTGCAGGACAGGCAGTAGCTGGCTGGCATGGGTCCTGATCTGCTCGCCGGCGGGTTCAAGGTTCCAGCGGATCAGCCAGGGCGAAAAGACATCGGCAGGCATCGGCATCGTCAATCTCGGTTGGTCGGCGGTGTGCTCCGGGAGGATTCGCGCTGCCTCCCCGGATGCGTCGTCGCCGAGGTGCCGAGCAATTACGTCGCGAGTTAGTCCGCAGCCCGGCCGCGGCCCATCAGCGGGTACTGCTCGACCTCGTAGATCTGGCCGGAGACATGGCCGCTCTCCTCCGACAGCCAGAAGGCGGTGTGGGCAGCGATCTCGGCCGGCTGCATGATCTGGCCGAAGGGCGCGAATTCGAGCGGCACCTCCTTCTCCCAGCCCGGCTTCTTGCCCTCGCGCTGCTGCGTCGCATCCTCATTGGCGGTGAAGGTCCAGCCGACATTGAGCTGGTTGACCCGGATATGTTCGCGCCCGAGCGTGTTGGCGAGGTTGCGCGTCATCGTCATCAGCGCGCCCTTCGACATCGAATAGACGGTGAGGTTCGAGTTGCCGCACCAGGCATTGATCGAGCCGACGGTGAGGATCGAGCCGCCGGATTTCTGCAGGCGGAAGGCGCGGATCGCCGCCTCGGCACAGAGCAGGGGGGCCCGGGTGTTGATCGCGATCATGTGGTCGAAGAAAGCAGCGGTTGTTTCGCCGAGCACGCCGCGCGGATAGATGCCGGCATTGTTGACGAGACCGTCGATGCGGCCGAAGGCTTTTCGCGTCGCATCGACCAGCGCCTGGCCTGTGGCCGGCTCGGCGAGGTCGCCGATCGCGCCGGCCGTGGACGGGCCGAGCTTGCGGCAGGCGGTGTCGACCTCGTTCTGCTCGCGGCCATGGATCAGCACCTTGGCGCCCTCGGCGATCAGGCGTTCGGCCATGGCGTAGCCGATGCCGGTCGAGGAGCCGGTGACGAGAATGGCCTTGCCTTGCAGTCCGCGCATGTCGTGTCTCCGTTCGGGGCGGCAGCCTTAGTAGCCTGCGAGCGCGGCGCCGTCATGGCCGCGCCTTTGCGGGTCACCCCGGCGCGGTTGTGGAGAAAGGCTGCCGGCTCTGGCGAGCCGCGCTGCCGAGGATTAGGTTGCCGATCATGCCGCTTCACATCCTCAAGCTCTGCGTGGGCGCCGAATCGATCAGCGATCTCGAAGAGTGGATCGCCGAGCGGCAGGCGCAGCGTCGCGCTCGCGGCGAGTCGGCCGAGCAATTGCACACCACCCGCATGGTGCCGAAGCGGATCGAGGAGATCGTCAATGGCGGCTCGCTCTATTGGGTGATCAAGGGCCAGGTCTCGGCGCGCCAGCGCCTGATCGCCATCCGCCCCTTCACCGATGGCGAGGGCATCGGGCGCTGCCATCTGGTGATGGAGCCGGTGGTGGTGCCGGTCGAGCCCCGTCCGTTCCGGCCGTTCCAGGGCTGGCGCTATCTCCAGGACAAGGACGCGCCGCGCGACATCTCCGAGCGCAGCGGCGATCTCGGCGTGATGCCGGAGCAGATGCGGCGCGAGCTGGCGGAGCTGGGGCTGCTGTGACAGCGCTCGTTCTCTTCATGTCCACGGAAGTATTTTCCGCCGACTGACACTATTAGCTAGACGATGCCAGAGCGAAGATGGCGCGCATTATGCGCGGCTGCCGTTCGATGGCGATTTTCGTCAGTATGCTGTCGTGGAGCTTCAGTCCGACATCGCAGACCTCTCGATCATCGCTGCGACTGGTTTCGGCTAGCACTTTCATTTCCGCTTCAGTAAACCCGAGGGCAGAAAATAGCTCTGCCCAATCCTGTTGGCTCAAAGTAGTAGATTCTGCCGGCTTTCCCTTGCCGTCGAGATAACCAGCTTCAAGCTGCCTAAGGACGGCATTGAATAGCTCCTTGCTAGATGGGTCGAGTGCATTCACGTCGCGGATTCCACTTTCGAAGAAGTCGCGGCAAAGCTTGAGGTCCATCTTTTCGAAATGGGCTAGCAGCGCATACTGTGCCTTCCAGATCGCGATAATCTTTTCGTTCTGCGCGACCGCAATCGAGGGCCAAGCTAGGGTCTTGGCAAGTTCAGAGGCCTTGATGCGCGACTTGTCGGTCGTTTTATTGTCGACGTCTCCGTTCATAGCCTCCTTTAAGGCTTTGACCGCGCTCGGGTTGTCGCGAAGTATCACGCCGATCAAGGGAGCTGCATGCAGTTTCGTGATCTCGGTTTCGATACGCTTGGCTTTTCGATATTCACTCAGCCCCCACTGCATCAGGTGTCCGGAGGCAATGGCAACAACAACGATCGGAGTGACGAAAACTACGGTCTTGCGAATTTCTTCCCAGAAATTGCCGGAACTCATCACTGCCTCTCAATAATAAAATCAGATTTACGTGATTCCAATGCTATTTTCAGGATTTGGTGCCTGCGTTTTTCACACCCCGATATTGTCGATCAGCCGCGTCCCGCCGATCCGCGCCGCGATCAGCAGGCGGATCGGGCCGTCGGCATGCGAGGTCACCGGCGCCAGCGTGTCGGCATGGCGGGCTTCGAGATAGTCGAGCTCGAAGCCGGCGGTGATGATCTCGTTCTGCGCGTCGGCGACGGCCTGGAAGAGCGGGTCGTCATTGCGGATGCGGGCGGCGAGGGCCTGCATCACCCTATGCAGCGTCGGCGCCAAGGCGCGCTCCTCGGCAGAGAGGTAGCGGTTGCGCGAGGACATGGCGAGGCCGTCCGCTTCGCGGAAGGTCGCCAGCGGCACGATCTTTATGCCGAGATCGAGATCGCCGGCCATGCGGGTCACCACCTTGAGCTGCTGGTAGTCCTTCTCGCCGAAGATGGCGAAATCGGCCTTGCTCTGCGTGAACAGCTTGCAGCAAACCGTTGCGACGCCTTCGAAATGCGTCGGGCGGAAGCGGTCTTCCAGGCTCACCGCAGCGGGGCCGAGCAGCAGCACGCGGCTGGCGAAGCCCGGCGGGTACATCTCCTCGACGGCGGGGAAGTAGATCGCGTCGGCGTTGACCGCTTCCAACTGGGCGCGATCGCTCTCGAAAGTCCGCGGGTACTTCTTGAAGTCCTCATGCGGGGCGAACTGCGTCGGGTTGACGAAGATCGAGACGATGACGCGGCGGGCATGCTTCTGCGCCTCGGTGACGAGCGCGATATGGCCCTCGTGCAGTGCTCCCATGGTCGGCACCAGCGCGACCTTCTCGCCTGCAGCATGCCAGGCCGCGACGGCCTCGCGCATCGCCTTGACCGTCTCGAAAACCGCGACCTGTGACATAGCGTTCCTCCGACCCGCTGGACGGGTAGCAAATGCCGGCGGCGCGGCCAATATCTTCGGCATGGGCGAATCCCGGCGAAGAGCATGATGCGCGACAACGGCAAGGCGGTGGGCAAGGCGGGCGAGACGCGCCCTGCCGAGAGCGCTGCGCGCTCGAAACCCGGCGAGATCGACCGCTTCCTCGCCTCCGCCAAGCAGCTCGCGCCGCTCGCGACCGGGCAGGCCGGGCGGCTGGTCTTCGCGCTCGATGCGACGATGAGCCGGCAGCCGACCTGGGATCTCGCCTGCTCGCTGCAGGGGCAGATGTTCGAGGTCGCGGCCAGGACCGGCGGGCTCGCCGTGCAACTGGTCTATTTCCGCGGCTTTGACGAATGCCGCGCCTCGGGCTGGCTCGGCGAGCCGCAGCGCCTGACTGGATTGATGAACCGGATCGATTGCCGTGGCGGGCAGACGCAGATCGCCCGCGTGCTCAAGCATATCCGCGACGAGGAGCGGCAGGTGCCGATCCGCGCCTTCGTCTATGTCGGGGATGCGATGGAGGAGGATATCGACCGGCTCTGCGCGCTCGCCGGCGAGCTCGGCCTGCGCGGCGTCAAGGGCTTCCTGTTCCAAGAGGGCTCCGATGCGGATGCCACGGCTGCCTTCGCCGAGATGGCGCGCCTGACCGGCGGCGCCCATGCCCGCTTCGACGTTGGCGCGCCGCACTCTCTGCTCGACCTGCTGCGCGGGGCCGCGGCCTATGCCAGCGGCGGGCGCGAGGCTTTGCTGAAGCTCGCCGGGCAGAATGCTGCAGCGCAAAGGCTGCTCACGGCGATGGAGGGCCGCAGATCGTGACGCTGCTTTATGGCATCGCCACGCTGATCCTGATCTGGTGGCTGGCCAAGCTCTTCGCCGGGGCCGATCCGAAGCTGCTGGTCAGGTTCGGCAAGATCGTCGGCGGCACGCTCTCGCTCGGCGTCGCCGCCCTGCTGATGCTGCGCGGCCGCGCCGACATGGCGATCTTCCTCGGCGGCCTCGGCGCCTGGTTGCTCGGCTGGAGCGCCTATGGCCCAGGCGGCCTCAAGATGCCGGAATGGGCGAGGGACTGGGGCGGAACCGGCTCGGCCGGGCGTTCCAAGGTCGCGTCAGCGCTGCTCGAGATGGAACTCGACCATGACAGTGGCGGCATCAAGGGTAAGGTCAGGGCGGGTGCTTTCGCCGGGCGCGATCTCGATGATCTCGCGCCCGCCGAACTCAGTGCGCTGCTGCGCGAATGCCTCGCCGGCGATCCCGACGGGGCCCGCCTGCTAGAGGCATATCTCGACCGCCGGGCGCCCGGATGGCGTGAAGACGCTGATCGTCACCGCGACGCGGGGCAGCGCGGCCCGGCGCGCTCGGGCGCGATGTCGGACGAGGAGGCCTACGAGATCCTGGGGCTTCAGCCGGGGGCGGGCCAGGAGGCGATCCGCGAGGCCCATCGGAGCCTGATGAAGCGCATCCATCCGGATGCCGGCGGCACCAGCGGGCTTGCCGCTCGCGTCAACCAGGCCAAGGATACCTTGCTGAAAAAGCATGGTTGATCTCCTTTCCCGATCGGTCAGCCGCGGGTGGCGAAGCAGGAGAAGCCGCCGCGCTTGAGCTGGGCGCAGGCCTTCTCGGCGTCCTTGGACTCCTCGAAGCCGGCGAAGCGGGCGCGGAACAGGGTGGCGCCGCCCTTCTCGACCTTCTCGGTGAAGGGCGAGGCGTCGGCGAGCGAGCCGGAAGCCTTGGCGCGGGCGCGGCTGAGGATGTCCTTGGCCTTGGCCTCGTCGTCGGTGGCACCGAGCTGGATCACCCATTTCGAGGCGATCGCTGTCTTTTCGGCCGGCTTGGTCTCCGGCGCCTTGACCTCAGGCGCCTTGGCGACATGCGCTGCCTTGACCGGAGCCAGGGCCGGCTCGGGCAGGCGGGCCTCGACCTTCTTCGGCATGGGCTGGGCCTCGTCCTTGGTGGCCGGCTCGGCCAGCTTGGCGATCGAGGAGGTC
>Ga0102589_1004442_pt1 | contig 13194 bp, 5 predicted proteins | sample AraplaMF_Col_mLB_FD_76858 | JGI IMG/M metagenome (GOLD analysis project Ga0102589, IMG submission 76858) | Arabidopsis root microbial communities from the University of North Carolina, USA - plate scrape MF_Col_mLB | ecosystem: Host-associated > Plants > Roots > Endosphere | place: USA... | reverse complement strand
ATAAAGTATTCGTGATGTCCATAGCAGATGGACGAAGTGCAACGGTGAATGCGCTGTCCACTGCATCCAACGAAATGACAGTTGGTGACGGATATTAATCCTCATGATGTGGGATAGAGAAGATAAATAGATGGCATTCAATAAGAGCCTCGGAATGATTTCCGAGGCTTTTTATGTATCACCAAGAGTACAAGAGAGTTGTGTAATGAGTAAGAAATGACTTCAGTGCTGTCGATTAGGTAATTGGTAGGGGAGAGGGGGCTAAGCAGTAGTGGCTCTAAAGGAAAATCGACAAATGTGTCGAGCAGTTGGAGGGAATTGCACGAATCTATGGGAGCAAGGATAGAGAGGATAGGGGTGTTTTTGTCGGAAATAGGGTGAAACCACCTTGAAAATGACTATAAAATGACAAAAAATGATTTTTCGTGTCGAAAAATTGAAAAGTGTTATGAAAAAGTATTAATCTTTTCATTCGAGCAACCGATATAAAATATGGGTCTTGAGTTGGATAGGGAATGCGACCGTCCAACATGCTGATATGTAATATGTACTTTAGACCTATTCACGCGATACATGTCACAAGAACTAGTGCGTAACATTGCTATGACATTCTTGCCTGATAATCGATCTGCAACACGCAATGGATACATCAAGAAGAACAACATCAGGATTGAAAGGCAAACTCTTCGAAAGATGAGGACGCAAAGCCGCGGGCCTAACATCTTCACGGATTACGGCGGCCGGGTTGCCATTAATGTTGCGGTAACTACACAACGGTTATTCGGTGACAAGGCTATGCAGAATGGCCTTTTTTTTGCGCACAGAAGCTGGGGTAAATGATGGAAATTGTGTTGCTAAAATGGGACGAGTGTACTTCCTACGAAGACATAGATTCATTGATGGATCGATTTATCCCGTTCGTTACACCTGAAAAATACAAAAGGTTAGATAGACTTCGGAACCGTGAAGATCTTTATTGCACGGTTGCGGCTGACATATTGGCACGCATGCTGCTATGTCGAACCTTGAAATGTTCGAATAACGAACTTGTTATTCACACTCATCCCTTCGGCAAGCCATATGTGGAGGGTGATCCAGTATTTTTCAACATCTCTCACGCCGGTGCGTTCATAGCAGTGGCATTGGATGAAGCGCCAATCGGGATTGATATAGAGCAAGCAGGAGAATGGAACATGGACGTGGCTAGGCTGATATGCTCGCCGCGTGAGTTGGAATTGCTTGCAAATACGAACGACAGTCGTGCGCGTCAGGAATTGTTTTTTTACATATGGACGGCTAAGGAAAGTGTTCTGAAGGCATTAGGAACGGGTCTCAGCCTGCCTCCTAGCACATTCGAGATTGTGCAGGAGACAGCTGTACCTATACAGCATAATCAATTATGGAATGTTGATCATAATTATGTAAAGCAATATGTCGTTCCTGTAACAGGCTATAGTATGACTGTGTGCGCACAGCATATGGAATTTGCCAAGCAAATAGAGTACATCACATGGGAGCAGTTGACTCATAGGTTTACGAAATGGGTTGGATCGTATAAAGGAGAGGACGAGAATTGGCTTTCATGGAATTGACAGTAGAACGATTGGCAGGCTATGACGTACATTCTATCGAACTGCCTGAGGAGACAATGCGTCTTCTAAAGAAGCATTCGGCCGAGCATTCGGTCAAGTTGGAATCCGTCATGTTCAGTGCGTGGGCAACGCTGTTGTCCCGGTTCTACAACTCGCAGCAAGTAACTCTTCATGCCGTTCAAGCGGGACACGGCAATGGCAACCATACAGTAGTCAGTCAGGATGACGTAACCTTGCAAGGAATTATGAGCATTCATAACAGCTTGTCGGCTTGCGCAGAAGGACGTAACCTGACTTGCTCTGAAATAGCTTCTGACAGTGATGTGGCAACGTATTGCTGGTACGGAGAAGATGTTCAGCCCGTGCTTCCAGAGGGAGAGCAGGTATGTGACCTGCACGGCTGCATTCAGCATGCTGCTGGAACGGGCGCATTACCAATGTTTACAATGTATTACAAGGAAAATCAGTTCCAGTTATCGACGGTAGAGAAGCTGGGGGAGTACTTCTTGCAGCTGCTGGATGAAGCTGTGAAGCATCCTCAGAAGCGTATTGGCGAGCTGGAAATGCTGACAGAGCAGGACAAGCGCCAGTTAATTGAGGGGATGAATCAGACGCGAGCTGAATATCCTCATACATTCACGGTTCAGGCGCTGTTCGAGGAACAGGCTAAGCTGCATCCGGATCGAGTAGCTGTCATCGAAGATGATCGCGAGTTGACCTATTGCGAGTTGAATGCTCGTGCGAATCAATTGGCGCGCAGGCTGCGGAAGCTTGGCATCGATCGGGAACAGTCTGTTGGTATTATGGCAGAGCGCAGTGCAGAGATGGTTGTCGGTATCTTAGCGATTCTCAAGGCGGGAGGAGCTTATGTTCCACTTGATCCCGATCACCCTCAGGATCGCATTCAATATGTCCTGGAAGACAGTCGTACGAAGCTGGTACTGACTAGCAGATCGTCAGATATAGATTTGCCGAATACCATCGAGCAGGTTCATATGGATGACCCGAGCCTTGCTGATGAATCTAGCGATAATCTGGTATCTGTGAATCAGCCAGAAGATCTTATATATATCATTTACACATCCGGTTCGACAGGAAGACCTAAGGGCGTCATGGTTACTCATCGTAATGTCATTCGCCTAGTAAAGCGCACGAATTATGTGAAGTTTGGCGAAGGCGACCGTATTTTGCAGACGGGATCACTTGTCTTCGATGCCTCAACCTTTGAAATCTGGGGCTCCTTGTTGAATGGCTTAGGGCTCGTGCTCATCGATAAGACGACGATACTGGACGCTGAGCAGCTGGAGGAAGCGCTCATCCGCCATCAGGTAACGATTATGTTCTTGACGACGGCGCTGTTCATTCAATTGGTTGATCGCAATCCGCGCATATTTGCGCCGCTTCGCCAATTGCTTGTCGGTGGAGAGCTGATGTCGCCAAAGCACTTCTATCGAGCGGCTAAGGACTGTGCACCGATTGAGATTTCGAATATTTATGGTCCTACTGAAAATACAACCTTCTCTACTTCTTATCTGATGAAGGAAGAGGGAGACGGGACAATTCCTATCGGTACGCCAATTACGAACTCAACCGCTTATGTTGTCAATGATTACGGCATGCTGCAGCCGATTGGCGCTGTAGGAGAGCTGTGGGTCGGCGGTGAAGGCGTAGCACGTGGCTACTTGAATAAGGATGAGATGACGCGTGAGAAGTTCGCGGATAGTCCATTCGTAGCTGGCGAACGAATCTATAAAACAGGTGACCTTGTGCGCATGTTGCCAGATGGCAACTTGGAATTCGTCGGACGCAAAGATCATCAAGTGAAGATTCGCGGCTATCGCATGGAGCTCGGTGAGATTGAAGCGCAGATTCATACGCACGAGCAAGTAACGGAAGCACTGGTTGTAGCTTTTGAAGAGTCGCCTGGCCAGAAGGCTCTCTGTGCTTACATTGTAGCGGAAGAAGGCATGACAGCGAGTGCAATGCGAGAGTACTTGTCTTCGCATTTGCCTGAGTTCATGGTGCCGGCATACTTCATGTTCTTGGAGCGCATGCCGCTTACGATCAACGGCAAGATTGATCGGGCCAAGCTGCCTCAGCCTGAGAAGCAGGAGCGCATCTCTACCGAATATCAAGCTCCTGTAACGGATACGGAGAAGAAGCTTGCGGCGATATGGGAGGAACTGCTTGGCATCTCTCCAATTGGCACAGCGGATCACTTCTTCGAGATTGGCGGGCATTCGTTGAAGCTGGCACAGCTGCAAGCACGTATCGCAGCTGACTTCCATATCTCATTGTCCTTCAAGGAATTGTTCTCGAATCCATATGTCGGCAAGCTTGCTGCAATTATCGACGGAGGAGCGCAAGAACAATACGAATCGATAACGCCAGCCGAGAAGAAGGCGCATTATCGTCTCGCACCTGCACAGACACGTATGTTCGCGCTGCAACAACGGGGCGGAGTTGGCATGGCCTACAACATTCCACTCGTGTACGAAGTGAAAGGCCATTTGGATACCGGCCGCCTGAAGAAGGCTCTACACCAAATCGTAGAGCGTCATGAAGCATTCCGTACTTCATTCCATTGGGAAGAGGAACAGATCGTACAGAAGGTGCATGAGACAGTTGATATGGATGTGCCGATTATAGAGGCCGAGGGCCGTACTGCTGCTGAACTGGCGAATGAATTCGTCCGTCCATTCCAGTTGGAGGAGCAATCGCTTCTACGTGCTGCGATTGCGAAAGTGGCAGCAGACAGCTACATACTGATGCTGGATATTCACCATATCGTCTTCGACGGAACCTCGCTCAGTGTGTTTGCAGAAGAACTGGCTGCAATCTATAAGGGCGAGGAGCTGGCCTCAATCAAGCTGCAATATAAGGACTATGCGGAGTGGCAGTCCAAGCGTGCACAAGATGAACAAGCACATGAACAGTATTGGCTGAGTGTGCTTGAAGGGGACATCCCACTGCTGGATCTTCCATACGATTATATTCGTCCGAATGTGCAGTCATTTGAAGGCGATATGGTGCGTATAGCATTGTCTGCCAAGACGGTGGAAGGATTGAAGCAGCTGGCTCTCCGTCAAGGAACTACACTCTATATGGTGCTGTTGTCGGTATATAATGTGCTCTTGTCCAAATATGTGGACAAGGAGGATATGATTGTTGGCTGTGCGATTGCTGCTCGAACACATACTGATGTAGATCGAATGATGGGCATGTTCGTCAACACCTTGCCGATTCGCAGCTTCCCAGAGGGCGGCAAGGCCTTTGCTGATTATTTGAATGAGATGAAGGATACGCTTCTACTTGCCTATGAGCATCAGGAATACCCGCTCGACAGCCTGGTTGAACGCCTGCAGCTGAAGCGGGACGTAAGCCGCAATCCATTGTTCGATACCGTATTCGTCATGCAGAACATGGGGGATCTTTCGCTTCAAGCTGGAGATGCCGTCTTCACACAGCTGCCTTATCATAACGGCACATCGAAGTTCGACCTTACGCTGGAGGCAATCGAGCGTGAAGAGGAACTCGAATGCAACTTTGAGTTCTGTTCGAAGCTGTTCAAACGGGCAACTGTAGAACGAATGGCAGGGCATTTCGAGCAGCTTGCTATGCAGGCAGCACAGCAGCCGTCATGCAGCATTGGAGAACTTGAACTGATTACGGATCAAGAACGGGAAGAAATCGTGCACCACTTCAATAATACGGATGCCGAATATCCTCGCCATGCGACTGTACACAGTCTGTTCGAGGAACAGGTGCGTGTAACGCCTGATCGGGTTGCGCTTATGTCTGGTGAACGTGAAATTACCTATACGGAGCTGAATGCGGAGGCCAATCGTTTGGCGCATTATTTGCAGAAGCATGGGACGAAGGCTGAACAGCCGGTTGGTCTGTTCACAGAGCGCACACCAGAAATGATTATCGGTGTACTCGCAATCTTGAAGGCTGGCGGTGCTTACGTGCCGATCGATCCAGATTATCCGCAGGAACGGATTCAATATATGCTGGAGGACAGCCGTGTTAATATCGTACTCGCAAGCGACCATTTGACTGAACGATTGCCGGAAGGACTGAGCAGCATCAGTTTCACGGATTCGGAACTAGCTGTACAGTCAACGGAAAACATAGATGATCTCAATAATTCTGAGCATATCGCGTACTTAATGTACACATCGGGATCGACAGGGAAGCCGAAGGGAGTTATGGTCACTCATCGCAACGTGATTCGCCTTGTGAAGAATACGAATTTCGTATCATTCCAAGAGGGTGATCGCATTTTGCAGACTGGTTCTCTCGTATTCGATGCTTCGACATTTGAAATATGGGGAGCCCTTCTGAACGGACTTCAACTTGTACTCGTTGACAAGCCGACGATTTTGGATGCTGAGCAGTTGGAACAAGCGATTGTACGGCACGGCATCACTATGATGTGGTTGACTTCACCGTTATTCACACAGCTAGTTGAGAAAAATGAGCGCTTATTCGAACCTGTGCGAACATTGCTCGTTGGCGGAGATGTATTGTCTCCGAAGCATATCTACCGGGTGCTTCATGCTTGTGCGCCAATTCAAATCGTGAACGGATATGGACCGACAGAGAATACGACCTTCTCCTGCTGCCACCATATTGCAGCGGAGCAGGACGGATCGATCCCAATTGGAGCGCCGATTGCGAACTCGACAGCCTATGTAGTGAACAACTATGGCAAGCTGCAGCCGATTGGCGTAGCGGGCGAGCTGTGGGTCGGCGGCGATGGCGTGGCGCGTGGTTACTTGAATCGCGAGGACTTGACGAACGAGAAGTTCATCGACAGTCCGTTCAAGGCTGGAGAGAAGCTGTATAAGACAGGCGACCTTGTTCGCTGGCTGCCGGACGGAACAGTCGAGTTCTTAGGACGCAAAGACCATCAAGTGAAAATTCGCGGATATCGCATGGAGCTTGGTGAAATTGAAGCGCAAATCCGAACTCATGAGCTCGTGAAAGAAACACTCGTTACCGATATTGAGGAATCGCCAGGACAAAAGGCGCTCTGTGCGTACATCGTAACGGAAGGTACGGTGACAGCTGCAGATATTCGTCAGCATCTGCTTGATCATTTGCCGGATTATATGATCCCAACTTACTATGCGTTTCTCGATCAGATGCCGCTGACCACGAACGGCAAGATCGATCGCGCGAAGCTCCCTGCGCCATCGAAGCAGGAGTGGACAGGAGCCGGCTACGTAGCGCCTGACAGTGAGACGGAGATGAAGCTTGCTGAGCTATGGCAGGAGCTGCTTGGCCTGACAACGGTCGGCGTTTGCGACAACTTCTTTGAGCTAGGCGGGCATTCCTTGAAGGCGATCACGCTTGTTGCGCAGTTGAAGCAGGAATACGAGGTTGACGTCAGCGACGTATTCGCATATCCGACGATCCGAGAATTGGCATTGCGGATGAAGTATCGTCCGAACCATATGAAGGATAAGCTGGAGCGGATTCGTGCCATGTATGCAGAGGAAGTAGTGGTCGTGGAGGATAAGGCTGTAACGGAAGCTTGGAAGCAGTATCGCAGCCGCAACGAAACTTATCACAATCGAGAGCTATCGCAGCAGTTGAACTATGCTAAGGTTCTCCTTACAGGTGCAACAGGATACTTGGGTGCTTACCTGCTTCGCGATCTTCTGCATTGCACTGACAGCAAGGTGGTTGCTATTGTTCGCGGGACATCTCCGGAGCAGGCTCGACACAGATTGTACGAGAAGCTGGCCTATTATTTCGGTGCAGCACTGACAGACACGCACGGACATCGAATCGAAGTCGTTAACGCGAACTTGAGTGACGAACATCTCGGACTCGCTGAACACGAATATGCTAAGCTGGCAGATGAAGTGGAATGCATCATCCATGCTGCGGCCAATGTGAAGCATTATGGCCACTATTCTGAATTCGTACTGAACAATGTTACGGCGACGGAGCGCTTGTTGGAATTGGCAGCAACCGGCACGAAGAAGGGATTCCACCACGTCTCTACAATGTCGGTCGGGATGGGAACGATTGAAGGCAAGGAAGCCGTTCTCTTCACGGAGGATGACTTGGACATCGGACAAGTGCATGACAACTATTATGTAAAGACGAAATTTCAAGCGGAGCAATTGGTAGAACAGGCGCGGCTGCAGGGGCTGCATACGAACATTTACCGAGTTGGTAACATTGTATGTCACTCAGAGAGCGGTCAGTTCCAGGAGAATATCCAGGACAATGCGTTCTACAAGACGATGAAGTCCTTCATCCAATTGGGGGCTGTTCCTGATTCCGGTCAGGATACAGACTTATCCTTCGTAGATCAGGTGAGCCGTGCGATTATTACACTGCATGACAAGCCTGCCCTGCATGATGAGATCTACCATATCTATAATCCTCATCTGATCAGCATGTCCGAAATGCTGGCTGGGCGGAATGATGTTCAGGTTGCGAAGCTGCCAATGGAGAAGTTCCTATCCTATCTGTTCGAGCAGTATGAACAGGGGGCGAAGCTTGAGGCAGTCGAGAATGTGATGCTGCATAACGGGTGGATGGATGAAGGCGCTGTGCTAACAGCGTTCGAGCTAACTGCAGAACGGACGGTATCTACGCTTGCTGCATTAGGCTTTTCCTGGACTGTACCTGGTGAAGCTCAAGTCACGAATATGCTGCGACACGGGTTCGAAGTTGGCTTCCTAACTCTTACGAACAAGTAGGCCAGCTATTCGGAGCGATATTATGTGCAGGGGGGATGGCATCGAGAATGGCAGAAGAGAGGTTGATTGCGGTTTATATGCAGCTCGAAGAGCGCCCTATCATAACTTGATAGGCATACGTCAATCAGCAAAAAGACCAAAAAGCATTGGCATGAAACGACATATTGGGTAATATTCAGTATGTGCAGTAGACAATCAGTAACACCATACTTATGAATTTATTACATCTAGGAGGAGATTTTCCATGTTCGAAACGAAATACGAAGCATCTAAAAACCGTGTGTATGTTAAGCTTGAAGGTATGATGACAATTGAAGAGGCCAAAGAATACGATCAAGCTGTTCGTCGTGAAGTTGATAAAGCGAAGGAAGGCTACACATTCTGCATCGATATGGCGAAGGCACAACCAGCACCAGCTGATGTGAACGATTATTTGGCAGGATTGCGCGACTACATGGCAAACAAAAAAACAAAGGGATCTTCTATGATCGTAAGCTCCGCTCTGACGAAGCTGCAATTGTCTCGCTTGGTTAAAGATCTCGGCGGTGCATACGGCGTAGCTCAAAGCTACGAAGAAGCAGATCGCTACTTGGACAGCTTGTAGTCTTATAGTTCTTATCTTTTCGTCTTATTGAAGGATACTGAATGATATGACCTGCCCGTTCCCGGACGGGCAGGTCTTTTTTTGGTGACGAGCAAGCTTGAGCAAGTGCAATGAAGGACAACGCGTGGTATCGGAAGATACCCTATTACATAAAAGGTGTGACAGGAATGAAATCTCAATCTATCAACGAACGGATACGGGCGTTATGGAATCACTGTTTTCAATCACTGTTAGCGCGGATATTATTGCCTATCAGTCTTATTACTCTGCTTGTCATTATAACGACCAGCATGGTGAATGCCAGCTTTATTCGAAGTGTCGTTACTGACATGATGATCGAAGACACACAGACGGCAGTTCGGCAAATTGGGAAATTCGTAGTGCAGCACGGCAAGGACGATCCAAAGGCTGTATTGAATATGGTTGCATACAAGGATAACAGCACTTCATTGCTTGTGAAGGATGGCAAGGTGATAGCCCGATTTGGTAAGGAGCTGTCCAGTGAGATCGAAGATAGTCTGCATGCACTTTACACTGGCGAGCAGAATGAAATGAAGTTGGACATTGGACTCGGTGGATACGCATATGCAGCGAAGTCTGGAGATTATACCGCAGTAGTAATCTCGCGATTTGATGATTTTGACAGCAGTCTTGATTCTTACAATTGGCTGATGTGGGCGGTGACCATTGGATCCTTGCTCATTATCACGAGTGTGACTTGGATGCTTGTGAATCGTCTGTTTGTCAAACCAATCCACAAGGTTTCACGTACCGTTGAGCATATAGGGTCTGGGGACTTTACCCATCGTGTTGGAATAGCTGAGGAGCGCAAGGATATTTGGGGAAATGTATCCCGCAGCTTTTCGAGCATGCATAGCAATCTGAAGGAATTGGTCGATCAAGTTGTCGATACGAGCGAGAACATTAATACAACTTCGAATGACTTTGCAATCAGCTCGCAGGAAACAAGTAAATCATCGGAACAGATTACAATCTCGCTGCAGGATATATCAATGGGCGTGGACGAGCAGGCGAAGAAGCTTGCTGAGGTCGGTCAAATGATCGAGGATGTGACGATGGCAATTGGCGAAGTGGATCAAACGGTGAAGACGATTACAGGCGAATTCACGAAGGCCAATGATAAGGTTGTGCATGGCAATGAAATCGTCAATAAAACGATCACCCATATGAGACAGCTGTCTGATAATGTGGAAGCAAGTGCTGGAATGATGAGCAGCCTGCAGCAAAAATCCGATAAAGTCGGCGAAATTCTAGCGATTATCACGGATATTGCGGGGCAAACAAACCTGCTTGCACTGAATGCCGCAATTGAAGCTGCTCGGGCAGGGGAACATGGCAGAGGCTTCGCGGTTGTGGCGAATGAAGTTCGCAAGCTGGCTGATCAATCGAATCAGGCAGCTCTCGAAATTCAGCAGATTATTGCTGAAGTTCAATCCGAGACGGGAAATGCAGTCGAGACAATGGAGAAGAGCCATCATTTCGTCCAATCCGGCATTCAAAGTGTTAATGATACGGGTGACGTCTTCCATGCCATTGTGGCGATGATGCAGGAAATATCCAATCTAGCCAGCATGGTCGAGGCGATCGTCCAGGAGGTCAATATTAGCTCTCAAGACATGCTCGAGCGTGTTCAGGGGGTTGTGACCATTTCGGAGGAATCCGCATCAAGTGTGCAATCGATTGCCGCTGCTACTGAAGAGCAGAATGCGGTTATGGAAGAGCTGGCAAGCTCAGCCGAGGAATTTAAGCGCATGGCAATGGGATTGCAGGATTCATTGACGAAATTTAAATTTTAATATTTATTTTGACAACTAGATTATACCGTACTTGAACCGATACCTGACTTAGGTATCGGTTTTTTTTATGTCATGGCGATCACGCATGAATTTGCGTGCAGCAGGGAATAATTTGTCTGATCATCCAGCATGTTCGTCATCTTCAAAGTGATTACAGGAGGGAATTGTCTTATGGCGGACTTTGATTTCGCAGCTTCCCTGCAAGAACAAATATCGGCATTGTTTCATCATCGCGTCCATCTTGTGGTAAGAAGCATTTCGCCGTCAGTTGCCATATGCTATATGCCCCAGCATGTCGATACGAAGCAGCTTCACACCTCTATTCTATCTCCGTTGCTGCAGTTGGGGCAGACACCGACGATCGAGGATCTTCGCAGTTCGCTCCCTATCGGAGAAATCATGGATATTGCGACTATCCCGGAATGCGCACCGCTGATTGTGAAGGGATGGGTCTATATTGCGACCCCTCAGGCAGGCATTGCGGCAAATGTGGCGGACTTGCCTAAGCGGTCTCTTACCTCGCCAGAGAATGAGACGACCATATTAGGCCCAATGGTTGCTTTTACGGAGTCAATTGGCATGAACACGACCTTGCTTAGAACCTCTATTCCAGATACGGAGCTATGCAGTGAAGAATATAAGATGGGGAACAAACGCAATACGACGATCCATCTCATGTTTATGGCAGATCGGGCGAATCCAGATCGGGTTGAGCTGGTACGTCAACGAATTAAGCAGCTTCGTCTCAATGATGTGACAGGCAGCTCAGAGCTCATGCACATGATTCAGGATAATGATTTGAGTGTCTTCCCGCAATTGATGCTAACCGAACGGATTGATTTGGCTAGCCATTCGCTGATAGAAGGCAAGATTATTATTCTGTTGGATGGGAGTCCGCTTGTGATCGTAGGACCAAGCGAATTCATTGACTTTTTCTTATCCATGGAAGATCGCTATTTAGGATGGGGGATCGGGACATTTATTCGCGCACTGCGAATGGTTGCGTTAATTCTTTCTGTATTCTTGACTCCTGCCTATGTGGCCGCCCTTACTTTCCATTATGAAATTATTCCTTCCTCTTTGCTCGTATCCTTAATTGAGTCACGCTCCAAAGTCCCTTTTCCGCCTTTATTTGAGACGATAATTCTGGAAGTGACCATGGAACTGCTTCGGGAAGCGGGGGCGAGGCTGCCGACGAAGGTTGGACAGACAATGGGCATTGTAGGCGGTATTGTCATTGGGCAGGCAGCGGTTCAAGCCGGATTTACGAGCAATATTCTCATCATGCTAGTGGCACTTGCGGCGCTTGGTTCTTTCGCAACACCAGACTATTTAATGAGCAGCAGCTTACGCCTCGTCCGATATCCGATGGTGATCTTTGCGGGCATGTGGGGCAGCATCGGTATTGTGTTTGTAACCTCCTTGGTAACGATGCACCTCATTCGTCAGACGAGCTTAGGCAGGCCGTATTTTTCACCAGTTCACCCGATTAAGGAATCTGACTTGGCTTATGATGAGGTGCTGCTTCCAGAACCGAAGGGCTTGACTGCAACAGGGCACAAGGTTCGTAAATACGTCCGATCCATTTCTCTTCGTTCGCTATGGACCGGAAAGATTGATGATTAGTCATTTGTAGGTGAAAAAGATGAATAGCGGAACATCACACAAATATCAATTCAAAGCCTACATGCTGCTGTTCCTCGTGTGCAACGTGCAGGTCGGTGTAGGAATATTCGGATTTCAGCGGTACATCTATAAGGAGGCGGGGCATGATGCATGGATGTCGGTCCTGCTTGCAGGAATAGCTACCCATTTGATCGTCTGGATTATGGTCAAGACCTTGGAAATGCATAAGTCGCTTGATTTGTACGGCATTCAACACGTCCTGTTTGGCAAATGGATTGGCGGAGTATTGAGCATCTGCATGATGCTCTATTTCCTGACGAATATGACGACCATTGTCAGAACGTATATTGAAGCGATCCAATCGTGGATTTTCCCCGATTTTCCGACATGGCTCCTATCACTTATATTGCTTGTGCTTATGGTGTATGGCAGCTTGGGCGGAATTAGAGTCATTTTACAAACGAGCTTTATCAGCTTTTTCCTGATTATCGCGACCTCCCTTTTCTTCAATTATCCGATCCGCTATGTGGAATGGAGCCGTTTACTGCCAATTTATGATACGACTGCACAACATATTTGGGTAGGGGCAATAAAGATGGGGTTTACGATTACGGGGTTTGAAGTAATATTTATGCTCTATCGCCATGTGCAGGACAAAAATAAGGTGATGCGCTACGCACAAGCGAGCGTGCTCTTCACCAACATCCTGTACTTGTTCATTATGATCGTGTCGATCATCTATTTCAGTGAGAATCAGATACTTCGTACGATTTGGGGCTCCATTAATTTATTGAAAATTATTAAGTACCCCTTCTTGGAGCGGATCGAGT
>Ga0102589_1004440_pt1 | contig 13200 bp, 22 predicted proteins | sample AraplaMF_Col_mLB_FD_76858 | JGI IMG/M metagenome (GOLD analysis project Ga0102589, IMG submission 76858) | Arabidopsis root microbial communities from the University of North Carolina, USA - plate scrape MF_Col_mLB | ecosystem: Host-associated > Plants > Roots > Endosphere | place: USA... | reverse complement strand
TTAGTAGACAATCAAGTGCTTTAAGTTCATATATATTCGTATGGTCATATAGACACAACTTCATGAAGCTCTTACAATAGATCTCAAAGAGGAAATGTCCGTTTGATAACACTTGTATCAAGTCGTTTCATGCCATTCTAAAAAAGAAGTACACTGCACACAATATGCCACGTTTGAACAAACAAATCTAGCACTATTTCAGTACATTGAGAAATTTTATAACTGTAAGCGAATCTATATTTACACCCGTTATAAAACTCCTCAAGCAATAAAAAATTGAATTAAAGAGGAGTTATATATTAATTTAAAACATTTTACAAACAAAGCTCTTTTTGAGAAATTTTTTGACAGTGTAGCAGAAGAGAGAGAGATTAGTATTGATGAAATAAACGCATCAGAAAAAAATTCATGATTACTCCTCTGAAAGAAAACAACACCCACAATGCCCCTTCGTCAAAGTGGGTGTTATTCATTTTTATTCCATTAAATTTCACCAATATCAGTTAATGTTCCAATTCATTTAAGCATTGCCTTTATTATCTATTCTATCTAATTCTTCATGCTTAAGCTCTTTAATAATACCGTTTTTTGGAAGATCATAACAGTTACGTAGCCAAGCATATTTTCCACAAAGTAGTTCATTTTGGTGATAACTTATTCTACCACCTCTTTCGTATAGCATTATTATTGGTTCATACAGATCCTCAAACTGCATAGCAATTTTATTATTTGAATTAATCAGATATGACCATTCTAAAAAACTCTTACATAGATATCTAGCAGTCCAACCATATCTTAGTAAATTTAGGTCATTAACAATACCTTCAATATCCACTTGAATTTCAGCGCTTATAGTCTCAGCTGCACTAAAAATTGCTAAACGATACTTATTTTCTGGACTATATATATCCCTGAAAATATTACCCCTTCTAATAAATTCTGAAACCAATAATTCAAATGATGGTTGATTCTTCTTTACATCATCCCAATTTATGTCTTTTATTCTTTGTATTGCATTTTCAAATTGTGTCACAAAATCACCATCCTATATCTGGAATAAAATTTGGGAAATCTCCTGGAGGCTCTGGAGCTGAATCGTGTGCTCCAGAGGGATTACCAGTTGGACGACCATCTTCAATCGCCTTTACATCTCTATAAGGCAAACCACTCTGCATCAATCTAGCTTCCTCAAGTTCATGTCCAGCTAACTGTTTAAACCAAGCTTTTTGCTCTGCAGTTAATTCACCTTTCAAAGCAAGATCCCAGCCATACGCAAGTGCATGTCGGATTGAAAGTAATCAGCGAAATATGTTCCCTCACCATAATTCACAAGATTTTCATGTTTTGTTAAAAATAAATGTTGCTTCAAAGTAGTTGCCTCCTCAACACTTAATCCAGTGTTTTTTGCGAAAATTCCTATTTCCTTTATGTCTACACCAGTTAATCTTAATCTTTCATATGTTTCAAGAGCAAATCGATCTTGATTAAATACTATCTCATAATCCAATGAGTTTTCCCTTGCCTTGGTTCAAGTCTTTCTATAACTCTTCTATCATCCACACCCTTAGCAAGCTAAGCCTCAATCCCCTGAATCTCATTATTAATTTTCTTACTGCTCTCTGCATGGCGTGCATTAACCCATTCGGTAACCTTTCCTGGGCCACCTTGCTTCCCTATCACTGTACCGTCGCCAGCTGCCTCAACACCTTTGAAGGAAGCTGTTACATAATCTACACCTCCGGCTATTATTTGGCCAAGCTGATACAGTTTTTATTTTTCTATTTTTAATCTTGCTAGTCACATGCGGTCAGGCGAAATATTTTTGTTGTCTCACAATGATTGTACTATATTTGGATTAAAACTAGTTTCTCCACCTCACCTTTTCGCTAATAATCCAAAGTTTGTTGTTACTTTGACACCTTTTACAATTTCCCTCTACTATCTTCGTATACTGTACATAGCCATTACAAACTATAAAAATTTAATGAATCTTTTAATTCTATACTTAAACGCAAAAAAGCACTCGTTGCCTTTCGCAGACAATCAAGTGCTTCAAGTTCATTTGTTTTTAAGTATCATTAAATTTGTAAGTTTTATAGCAACAGTATGACACCTTCTATAGTTCTAATGAGTGGATTACATCTTTGTATATGTTGTGACAAGTACTATCTCAAAACTTACGAGTTTGTACGAGTTCGTTAGTTTCATGTGTTTATATTCGTCACCTAGTAAAATATCATCTCGCCTAAGCTCGTATTTCTTTTTCTATTCTATCATTGCACGTAATACTCTATGATGGTACAACCATCATGGAGTATCTACTTTTTAACAGCCTATTCTTTTTCATCCATCTTCTGCTTTAAATATTCAGCAATTTCCGTTTGCCCAAATTCTCTAGCATATTCATATGCATCCATATTCTTAATACTCTCTCCAGTATATCTAATTGAAATATCTATTCCTTTTTCAACTAGAAACTCAACTACTTCTTTATACCCACCATAAATCGCTCCAAATAATGGATTCCTTTTTGCTAAGCTCACATCTAATTCTGCGCCAGCCTCTATTAAATACTTTACTATCTCCAAATGCCCCGCCCCTGCTGCCAATCTTAAAGGAGAAGCATCAAATATATCACCTTTTGTATTAACATCGATTCCTTTATGGATCAGATATTCTACTATTCCAAAATGTCCTTTCTTTGCTGCAACATGTAACCACGTACCAAATGGTGTCATTGAATGTAAAGATTCTGGATTATCGCCTATTAAACGCTTTACTTCATTAATATCACCAAGCTTAATAGCATTTCTTATAGTTTTATTTAGACTTTTTTCATCCATAACATTACCTCCTGTATTTCTACTATCTTGTACTAGCTATGTCTCCTAAATCTTCAAGAGCTTCAACAATATCATCAAAGTCACCGCCCATTGCTTCAACAGCCCTTAACCGATTCACTCCTTCCTCTAAAGCATCAAGGCTATGTTGTCCTATTACGGCATTTGGTGCCCAAACAAGATTTTCTTTACCAATTATCGGTTCTACTCCATACCTTTTTAATATTTCTTGACCTTCTCCAACAAATTCTTGTTGCTTCTGGCCCAGACCTTTTTTAAATAGAATATGATGTGCATGTGGATCTATCATAGCAGCAGGTAGGTTACCTATTAGTCCTCTAAGATACTTACCAAAATCAATTTTAATTAATGCTTCATTATATTCTTTTGTAATGCCTAACTCAGACATCTTTTTACTAATCTCAGATAGTTCATCTACACTAAAAGTATTATTTTGAATAGCATTTTTAATATTGTTCATCTTGTCTGTATTAACATTACCAGCCACAACTATATCATCTAAATACTCGTTTACATTGTTTACCGTACCCTTAATACCACCACTCTCCAAATTCGAGATCCGACTCTGAATACTCGCTTTAGAGGTATCGTGGACTTCTTTTACTCTTTCACTGAAGTTCGTCCGCCGTATTTTCTTATGCTTCCATCGGCTAATACTTCTCCACCTTTAAAAATGGCGGTTATGTTGTCTGCTATTTTTGCTCGTATAGTTTCAATTATATAATCTTAACGATTTATCTCATCTATTAATCCTTAAAACAATCTATTTTCATAGGTATATTATTAAGCCTTAATATACCCATCGCCCATTAAAATGTCATCTCGCCTAAGCTCGCACCTCGTTTTCTGTTCTATCATTGCACGTAATACGCCATGACGGTACAACCATCATGAGTTATGAATTTCATGTACTCATCATTCATGTTGTCCAAAGCATAAATCCCCCCCAAAAAACACCTGATACCCTAAAGGCAATCAATTACTTTATAGTTAGCTATATAAATTAATTCATTACTAATCCTATCTTTAAACCAACAAGCATGATATCATAATTACAAGCTCTTGCAATCGCCTCCTTATTACTCGTTTTTTTAGATTCTTTATATTCAGTGTAGGCCTTATTTACATACTCTTCCTAACTATAAACCATTTTATAGGAACCTCTGAAAATACATTTTGAAGTTTTAGGTTGAATCAGTAGATCACCATTATGGACAACTTCAATTGTAATATTTTGATACTTTTCATTTTTTCTTAATTATGGCCTCAAACTAAGAATATATTCAATTCTTGATTTTGCACCAAAGCTTGATTCAATAACCTTATAATCTTTACTTTCCATTAACTGTCTACAATTATTTATATCTTGCAATAATTGTTCTATATCTTCTTTATTAGCATCACCTTTAAGTTCAGTACTATGGATATAAAAATCTAATTTTTCATATATAAAATCTGGTATTTCTTTTAGTTTAAAACACTCAATTGCAACACAAATATAGTATGCAGTCTTTGTAAAAGCATTATAGTTTAGCTCTCTCCAATCTTCTTCGAATACTTTTGCTGCAGATTGAGATGCTGTAAATCCATCATCTTCCACATATTCTTCAAAACCATATACAACAGAATCTTTGATACTTTCATAATCAACATTATTATTCATAGCACAAACCTCCTTAAATCTATGCCCCTATGGAGTTACTGTATTATTTGTAAAGATATTTAGCTTTATATTAGGATACTTTTCTCTAAATTCTAGTATAATATTTGTACAACTTTGACAAGTATCGAACTCTGAGAAAAGATTAACTTCACCTTTAATATTTGGGTCTTTTATTTTAGAAGCTATGTCTTCAAGAATCTTCGCTTCTGTATCCTTATACCTCGGAAATTCAACTACTACATAATTTTTGAAGATACGCTCACTTTGAAAAAGTGTGCTAAACTTGTGAGGTCGAGCACGAATGAATTCCACCGAAGACACCAAATATGAACGCCCCTATTGAATCATTTCATTGTTTACTGGAGTACGAATGCCTGAATCGCTACATGTTTCAAACATATGCCGAAGCTTATCAAGTAATAGCTACATATATTGAGTTTTACAACAACCGCAGAATCCATTCTAATATTTTGGATTTATCACCAAATGAATTTTATCGACGAACGTAAACAGAAACGTTAAAAATCAAAGAAGTTAGAGCATGAGACGAGATTTTTTCTTGTCTCATATGAAAAAAGAAGCAACTTGCCAAAATAAAGAGCAACTCTATGAAACAATAAGTTAGGGATAGTATATGTCCAAAATTAGGGGAGAATCCGCAAAACCGATGTTTTGAAGGGCGTACCTAGATTCAGAAGGAATCCACAAATATTAGATGAAGATTAAGGTATTTTTCAAATCTCAAGAGATTTCCCATTTTCACTTTGGAAATCACAGAAAAAGAGATTCAATAATTGTAGAATTCTTAAAGATAGAAAAAACAAGAGAACCCTCGTGTGTTCTCTTATGTCCGTTTGCATTCTAGGTTTGATCCGAGCATGTCTCAATGAAGACTTTTCCTTTAAGCTGGTACCCCATGGATGTTAATTCATTATTTCTGCGAAATATTAATTGATTAATCATCATATTCATCTGAATCATCATCTAAATGCGAAGTTACAGGGTAGCCTGATGGATCATATATATATTCAACACATGATTTTTCATCAGAAATAATAAGATACACATTATCATCACCACCAAAAGGTGAAGGTGGTACCTTCATTTTAACTTGCCATGCATAGCCATTAAAACCATCATAACGTTCATAAAAAGCTATCGATTCTCTAATATTTGTGGGGAGTACCCCTTCCAAATGATTCTCCTCATTGTAATCTTGAGAAATTTGAATCACTCTGTCTATATTTAATTTAGGATGTATACTTGGTATTTTGTTTTTATCAACTCCTATTATTAAAAACTCAATAGCTTTTTTTTTATCAGAAATAACCAAAAACCTGTCAAAATCCTGAAAATCTAATTCAGCAAGCCATACGCAACCATCAATTGCAAAAAACTTATTATAAAATTGAATTGATTGACTTGTATCATTATTTATTGTCCATGGAAGGTAATTCTTATTACGTTCATTTAAATATTCTTGTACAACATGTAGTGCTTCCGTTACAGTTAGTCTGGGTTCATTACTCATCTAAACCCCCCTTAAATATTTCAGAATCAGCGGGTGGCCATTTCTAAGCGCTTAAATATAACGTTCAGTAGCAATTATCTCAGCCCTTGTGAAGTTTGCTCTATTCTCCATAATTTTATTGTATACATGCTCTTCTCTTTGTAAAACGGTTTATTTCAAGTAATTCTCTTTTCCCAACTCTAACCATTGTTGCGCATGTACATTTTCATGATAAGCAGCGATTTGTGACGGTCTTCCTCTAAAATAAATTTTACCTGTCTCAGGATCGAAACCACCAGCTTTTCCTCTTGGTACTATTTTTTTATCAATTACAACTTCAATTCCATGTTTACTTAACTCCTCTCTATAGGCTTTAAAATCAGCTACTCGCATTATTCTATTTCCATTTTTATCAAGTTTAAATACATTCCCACTAACTCTTTTTGTATCCCAATTAGCGAAATCTAATTTATTTACCATCCATAAACTTACTACTCTCTGCATGGCGCGTATTAACCCACTCCGTAACCTTTCCTGGGCCACCGCCTTGCTTCACTATCAATGTACCGTCTTCAGCTACTTCAACACCTTTGAATATAGCTGTTATGTAATCCACACCCTCGGCCATTTTTCCGCCAAGCTGATACATTTTGTGTTTTCTATATTTTTCTATTTTTAATCTGACCAGCTGGAAATACTCTAATTATTATTTTACCTATATGAATTTTTTATTGAAACTATTTTTATACTAAAACAAAAGGGCTATCTATTAATCATGCAATTTATTTAAAAAATCAGTGAAACTACTTGCCACATAAAATACATTTTCTCTTGCTACTTCCTCTGCTTCTTCTGCTGTAATTCCTTCACTTTCCATCAGTGCTTCTTTTTCCCATGCATCTTCATGTTCCCAAAAGACAACAATTGGATTGTCTGCATGATTTTTATAATCAAAGCAGATTAAATTTCCTGCTGGATCGATTCCAAAAGGAATTACACCATTAGGCAAAGTAGCACGATAGTTATTATAATCTGTTACAATGTAATCACTACTTCCCTCATCAAACGAAAGTAATGAACCAAAGACTCTTTCTATTCCTTCAACATCAAAACAATATGGTATTACATTAGCGCCATGATTCACTTTTGCACACTCGATATAGTCTTTCGGAAACTTAATCCCCATTGATTTACCTATTTTTCCAATAATTTCTTCAGTAACCAGATCATCTGCATACTTCCATTCTAAATTTTTCATCTAATTCCGCCTCCCTATAACTTATTTCCCCTAAATGATTTACACTGTGAGTTTCGGATACTACTAACTGCATTTTCCCAGGTATTTGATGGTGACGCCAAGTTAAATCTGATATACGTGGCAACCCTATTTTTATTTCTTTTAACTGTTTGGGAGTGAATATATCTTTTGGAATTTTCCCCTTCTCTATCACCTCCTTTAGCATTCAAGTAAACTCTTTAAAGTGTGTATCATCTGGCTTAATATATAAATCTTTCTCTAATCTCATTGTAAACTTAACATCATTCCCTTTAAATATTGGGAATCCTAAAATATCAAAATCTACTCCTTTTTTCACATGCGTTCCTCTACATTTACTGTTTGTAAAAATTTAAAACTTTGTGAACTTATAAAATTATAATATGTCTACTTATTTCTATCCTAAAACGCAAAAAAGCACTCATCGTCTATTGAAGATAATTTATCCTCTTTCCTTAATAATCTTTTTCACCAATAATAAAAAGTTTTCTATCCATCTATTCCCTTAACATTTTTTGATCCAATGCGTATATACGATGATCACTAATTTTAGTATAAGTTCCTCTTTCCATATTAATCCAGACCAGCCTACAATCCCTTTTATTGGTGCTATGCACAAAGGCATTAACTAAGATTAAATTTCCTCAGTCAATGCCCTTAATTTTAATGATTCTTTACTACTTCAATCACATTCTCAATATTATCTTTTAACTCATTATTTTTAGCTTCTTCATATTGATAATACCCTTGAATTCCTCTATGAATGATAGAATGCATAGTTGGATGAAATGATTTATCTGTACACTCAATTAAAAAATTACAGAATTCCGCACTAGCTGCTGGAGAATAAAAGAACATTTCTATCAATATATCAATTGTAGCTCCCTGTATTTGTATGGCGTTCTTTTTATTTTTTAAAGAATAACCATTTATCATACCAAAACAAAATGTTGCTATTATTTGCTTTTCTTGTTCGTTTAATATTTCTGGAACCAATTGTGAAGTATTTAAAAACTGCTGAATCATTTTTTTCACTTCACTGTAATATTCTACATCATTAGTCATTTTTGTCCCCCTAATATATAAATATATTTCCTTCTGGATACTTTCCATTCCATCCACAAGGAATATGTCCACTTAAATAGATTTCTAGCATTTCGTTATAAAATGCTGACTTATAATATTCTTCATAAGATAGTACCATTATTATACTTACTATATCGAATTTAATAGCATTTAATATATCTTTTGGTAACCCCAATATCGTTATTTGTTTTTCAATATTGTCAGTAATTTTTGGTAATACCTCTGCTTTGATTTTTTTAACTAAGGTGTTCCAATTTTTATTATATATTTCTGGTTCATTCTTTGCTAAATAACCCGTTAAATTATTACTTTCTTCAAGACAAATATTTCCCCATTCTATCCCATTCACACTCTTAACCATTTTCTTTTTATTTGATAAATAGGTATACTCAATTCCTTGAGGCAAATTACTCTCTGTTCCACAATGTTTTAACCAATTACTAGACAATACCGCTTCCACTACAGAAGTATTTAATTCCATGTAAATGCTCCTTTATTTAAGTTTTGGTAAATTAATTCTACCAGGAATCCTTGGAACAAGTGAATCTCCAGTTATTGTTGTTCCATTTCTCGTTGAACAGCCTTCTGAGCTTGTGCATCACTCAAACCAGCTGACTTTAAAGTTATATATTAGACCTTACTTTTGCTATACCTACTTTTTCCTTTTCCTCCTTGCCTTTTTTGCATGCAAAAAAGACCCATTCCAACTCATCACTCAAGTTGGAATAAGCCTTTTAAATTTATTAAGCGTGTTTGACAAATTTTTTAGCGTTTGATTTGTTGATTGTATCGTACAATCCTACTTCTAAAAAGTAAACCCACGAATTGATTTTCATGTACATAGTGTTTATCCAATATTAAATTTATGTCTAATTTCTTTCAAGCAAGCTTCAACTTCCTCTGCATTATGTTTATTCCGAGATACATAATTTCCACTGACCTCTTTTAAATAATTATAAAATGTTTCATAGTCTACAATTGCATAGACTTCCACACTTGTTACTGGCGGAATCGTAGTAAAGTTGACTCCAGTATCTCCAAAATACTCCTCATCATGTGGTTGACATTCGGTAGCAAAGTAGCAACTTGTAAATCCAATTCCAAATCCTTTAGCAAGTTTAAAATGATGTAATGCTTCTAAGAAATATCCGTCTCCAATGGTATTAAAATAAGCTTCCATATTCTGAACTTTTTCCTCAAAATTTTCTACGTAATAAATTTCATCATCCATTATCAACATTCTCCTTAGACTATTGTTTAGGAAACACATGGAAGAAATTTTTAACCTCTCCAGTTGTTTTATCAATCTCTATTAAATGGGTATCATATCCTGGCTTAAAAATAATATTTTCACCCATACCCTTAACTCCACTAACTTCCTTACTAACTCCTGAACCAGCATTCCCTATTCTCGTAGCAAGCGAAGCCTCAAGCCCCTGAATCTTACCATCCATAAACTTAGTACTCTCTGCATGGCGTGCATTAACCCACTCGGTAACCTTTCCTGGACCAGCTTGCTTTCCTATCAATGTACCGTCTTCAGCTGCTTCAACGCCTTTGAGTGTAGCTGTTACATAATCTACACCCTCGGCCATTTTTCCGCCAAGCTGATACATTTTTTCATTTCCGTATTTTTCTACTTTTAGGCTTGCTAGTTTTAGATAATCTAGCTATCAATTTTCTTATCTTATACTTAATTAATACAATGAAAGGTTTAACAAATAAAGAAAATCCACAGGTAAAAAAATCTTCTACTGTGGATTCTTATATTTATTTCTTTTGATTATGCACCATATCGTATGGATAATGTTAGATATCTTTCAAAGTTGAATTAGATCGAGACTTAACACATTCTATCGTGCCAGCCGTATCATTAAAGTGTTTTTTCGTTATTCACAAATAATTCTTATTATACAAAATATAAAAATATCAATAAAAATCATCAATTTTACACTTTCGGATAAATTACTAAAGTTTATATTTTTCAACTTAACTTTTCAAACTCATTATAAATCTAGTTATACCAAGCCTTACAAAGATTTATTGCCTATATTCCTTGCTCTTCCTCTTCTTCCTCCAACAATTCTTCAAAATAATCTGCATAAGTCTCCCACTCATCTGGTTTGGACGTAAAAGACTTTTTCTCTAATTCAGAAATTTCTACTCCATCAAACCAGATAATTGCAGGAGTATTTAGAGTATCCATTACTATTAAACTTTCAGGCGGTTCAGCTAAAACAATAAATCTAGAGGGTAAATGAACAACCTCTCTTAATCTAATTGTTTCATCTATGATATTTAGACTGTTATCTACATTCGAAAATGAGTGATTACTTATTCCCCCAAAATATCCCCCACTGAAAAATGTAGCTATCTCACAAAAATCTTCTGGTAATTTTATATTCAATTTCTCTTCTATTTTCACTAAATCTTCAGCATTAATTCCTTCATTAGAGTATAGTGCTTCATATCTTTTTTTCATTCCAAAGATTTTCTCACCCCTTTTAATACCTCTCTCTATAATTTATTTATTTTCTACTCTCCATTTCCAATATTCTCTTGTATCTACTCCAAATTTTTTCCTATCAATTGGAAAACTAGGATTAGGTTTACTTTTACCAAATTGACTGTGTAAAATATCTTGACCATATTTTCCAACACCATGATACCTTGTACTAGCTTCAGCTAATGGCCCCCTTGAATCCTGTCCAATGTGATGCAATGTAGCAAATCCACCATCCGGGAGTTGTGGTGCTACTCGACTTACGGCAGCTTCAGCATTTGTTTTACCGATGAATCGTTTTTCATCCGTAGTCCTTATTTGATTCCAATCAATATCATTTTTTAAACACCTCATATGTTTGTTGTGTTCCTTTAGGTCTAGTAGCTGTCCATTCTACCTTAGAATCAAATACTTTTATTCATATCCACTAACCTATTATCTCCAATAGTTTCCTTGCCTCATCTACCACCCACTATTCCCTTTCCTCACCGCAAGCAAAGCCTTAAGTCAGCACCTTCATAATTAGCTTTTACATTATTCTTTTATGTCCGCCGCTCATTGATTTTCTAACTTCTTATATTTACTCAAATTTACACTACTCGATAGTAATGCAAGATTATCTAAATCTGAAGAACCTCCAAATCTATCACCAGTTTCTTTTCCTGTCTTACTAGATTTATGCCCTAATCTACTTTTGTTTTTAACACTGCAACCAATCTCGTACATCTGTTTACAATCATAGAATGTTAATTAAAATATAAAAAACCTTGAAAAGCTTGGAGCCAATCAAGGTCAATATAGTTTTATTCCCTATTTGTTTACCTATCAATAATTCATTTAGTTTTTTTCTATATCTATTAAAGATTAAATTTTTTCATTTGAATACACTTTATCTATCTTATGAAGTATCTTTTATTCAAATGCTCTAACAATCTATTATCCATCTTACCCCAAAAGTTAACTTATTTACTTCGATTCATATAAACCATCTAAAAAATCATTAATATTATCGGCTAAGAAATACATATTTTCCATAGACTCATCAGTTTCTTGTTCATGATCCCAAAAATAAATCTTTTCATAAAAACTTTCATTTATACCTAAACAAATTTGGTTTCCACCTGAATCACTCGCAATAGGAATAAAGCCTATTTCCAATATCTCATCAAAGAAATTAAATTTTTTCTCTAGGTTATTATGCATGTTACCGATACCGTAGAATACATTCAAAGCACTCTCTCCCTCTTCAGAAGAGATAGAAAACACGTTAGGATTTACGTATCCCCCATTATAATTCAGCAAAAATTCCCTATATAAATCAGGAAATTTCAAATTATGTTCCCTTTCAAAAACCTCTAAATCCTTCAAAGATAATTTATCATGTATTAATTCAATTTTCGCCATAAATTTTCCTCCTATTTTTTATTTTTTCCATTAACCGTGGATTGTCCCCCAATATGTTTAAATTCATCATGAATATCTTCCTCAACCAATATCATTGTCTTACCATCTTCGTGATGATGCCAAGTATAACCTTCTGGTGGTTGATTTTTGTTAGGTACTGGAGGATTTGAATCCTTACTTAACCCGGCTTCTAAATTTGCTGCTTCAAAATCTTTTTGATTATTTTTTGGAGAATGGACTTTAATTGTAACCGGCGGTATATCTGGATGGGCATAAGGTGTAAAATCAGGATAGCCATTTGGGTATCTTACTGACTGTCCATTTTTATTTGTATATGTCCAAACTCCCTTGTCGTCAATAGAAATTTGCCCTCCTTTTTTTAATAGCCACCTTTCAGGTCTTGGAGAATTCATAGGCTTGGTTTTCAAGACTTCTTTTGTAAAGTCTTCTAGTTTTAAATTTTTAGCCTTACTAGCTCCCTTAGCAAGCGAAGCCTCAAGCCCCTGAATCTCATTATTAATTTTCTTACTGCTCTCTGCATGGCGTGCATTAACCCACTTGGTAATCTTTCCTGGACCAACTTGCTTCCCTATCAATATACCATCTTCAGTAAATTCAACGCCTTTGAGTGTAGCTGTTACATAATCTACACCCCCGGCTATTTTTTTGCCAAGCTGATACAGTTTTTATTTTTCAGATTTTTCTACTTTTAGGCTTTCTGGTCTCACGCGGTCAAGCGTAATATTTTTGCTATCTCGCAATGATTGCAATACATTTAGGTTGAAACTAATTTCTCCATCTCACAATTTTGCTAGTACTCTAAGATTATTTGTTGCTTTGACACTTTTTACAATGTTTCTCTACTATCGTCTTACACTGTATATAGCCATTAAAATC
>Ga0102589_1004439_pt1 | contig 13200 bp, 9 predicted proteins | sample AraplaMF_Col_mLB_FD_76858 | JGI IMG/M metagenome (GOLD analysis project Ga0102589, IMG submission 76858) | Arabidopsis root microbial communities from the University of North Carolina, USA - plate scrape MF_Col_mLB | ecosystem: Host-associated > Plants > Roots > Endosphere | place: USA... | reverse complement strand
GGCGCGGTCAAAACCCGCGAGCCGGGCAAGGACCCTGCAACGCGCACATTTCAGGCTCTTCGGATTTTCATCAACGCCGAGCTTGAAGAGCTGCAACAGGCGCTAGCCGCGTCGCTGAAAGTTCTCCAACCGGGAGGCCGTCTGGTGGTGATCAGTTTTCATTCACTCGAAGACCGTATCGTCAAGCAGTTCATCGCCGCGCATTCACGCGAGGTGTTCGATCGCCGCGCGCCTTTCGCCGAACCCAAGGCCATGGAACTCAAGGCCCTGGGTCGCACCAAGCCCAGCGATGAAGAGGTGCAAGGCAACCCGCGCTCACGCAGTGCCGTGATGCGCGTCGCCGAACGCACCGGGGTGGCTGCATGAAGAGCGCAGTGACAAGCGTGGGGGCCCTATGGCTCGCTTGAACCTCGTGCTGCTTCTGGCCGTGCTGGTCAGCGCGCTTTACCTCGTGCGCACCCAGTACGAGTCGCGCCGCCTTTATGTCGAGCTTGAAAAAGCCACGGCCGAGGCCCGGAAAATCGAAATGGAGAACGAGCGCCTGCAGGTGGAAAAACGCGCCCAGGCCACGCCCCTGAAAGTGGAGAAGCTGGCCAAGGAGCGCCTGCAGATGCGCACGGTCACGCCGGCCATCACGCAGTATGTGACCTACAAGGACGGCACGGCCGCTTCGGCCGCGGCAGCGGAAGGCCCCAAGCCATGAGCCGAAGCGTGCTCTATTCGTCCAGCCCCCTGCTGGCCAGCAAGACACCCGTCTGGCGCAGCAAGTTCATCGTGGCCGGCATTGCGCTGGCTTTTGCGGGGCTAGCCGGTCGGGCGGCCTACATCCAGATTTTCGGCAATGAGTTCTTCCAGAAGCAAGGCGAAGTGCGTTTTGCGCGCACGCTGGAGCTGCCCGCCAACCGCGGCCGCATCCTGGACCGCAACGGCCTGATCCTTGCGTCCAGCGTGCCGGCGTCCAGCATCTGGGCGATTCCGGAAGACATCGAGGCCAGCAAGGCGCAGCTTGCAGAGCTGGCCACCCTTCTGGAGATGCCCCTTCCCGAACTCAGCAAGAAGCTCGGCGACGAGGACAAGACTTTTGTCTGGCTCAAGCGCCAGGTCGATGAGCCGGTGGCGCAAAAAATCCATGCCATGGGCATCAAGGGCATCTATCAGCGCAAGGAGTACAAGCGCCAGTATCCCGAGGGCGAAACCACGGCCCACGTGGTCGGGTTCACCAATGTCGAGGACCGCGGCCAGGAGGGCATCGAGCTGGCCTTCAACAAGGACCTGGCGGGCAAGGCCGGTTCGCGCCGCGTGATCAAGGACCGCCTGGGCCGTGTCGTCGAGGACGTTGGTGAACAGATGCCGCCCGTCGAAGGCAAGGACATCCAGCTGAGCATCGACAGCAAGGTGCAGTTCTTCGCCTACCAGAAGCTGCGTGACGCGGTCATTGCACGCAAGGCCAAGGCCGGCAGCGTCGTCGTGCTCGACTCCACCACGGGCGAAGTGCTCGCGCTGGCGAACTATCCCAGCTATGTGCCCGACAGGCGAAAAAATCTGACGGGCGAGCAGTTGCGCAACCGCGCCCTCACCGATACCTTTGAGCCGGGTTCCACGATGAAGCCGATCACGGTGGCCATGGCGCTGGAGGCCGGCCGCATCAAGCCGCAAACCATCATCGAAACCGGTCCCGGCCGCTACAACATCGGCGGCTTCACCATCAGCGACACCCACAACTACGGGACGCTGACGGTGGAAGGCGTCATCCAGAAGTCGAGCAACGTCGGGGCGCTGAAGATTGCGCAGAAGATGAGCCCGCAGGAAATGTGGGAAACGTATATGGCGCTGGGTTATGGGCAAAAGCCGCAAATCCAGTTTCCCGGCGCGGTCACGGGTCGAGTCCGGCCCTGGAAGACCTGGCGGCCTGTCGAGCAGGCAACGATGTCTTATGGCTACGGGCTGTCGGCCTCGCTGTTCCAGATGGCGCACTCCTACACCGCGTTCGCGCACGACGGGCAGATCATTCCCGTCACCATGCTCAAGAGCAGCGAGCCTGCGGTGGGCGTGCAGGTTTTCTCGGCGGCGAATGCGCATGCCGTTCGCCGCATGCTGCAAATGGCCGCCGCCCCCGGCGGCACCGGCCCGCTGGCGCAAACAGTGGGTTACTCGGTGGGCGGCAAATCGGGAACGGCGCACAAGCAGGTCGGCAAAGGGTATGCCACCAACAAATACCGCGCCTGGTTTACGGGCATGGCGCCCATAGAGGCCCCGCGCATCATTGTTGGCGTGATGATCGACGAGCCCAGCGACGGCAACTATTTCGGCGGCGTGGCCGCCGCGCCTGTTTTCAGCGAGGTCGTGCAGCAGACCCTGCGCATGATGGGCGTGCAGCCCGACATGAGCGTCAAGCCGCAGATCAACACCCAGGCCGTGGAGGAGTCGTTTTGAGCACGCAGCTCCACACCCCTGAGCAAGCCGCCGGTTGGCTGCGCGAGCGCGTGAGCGGCGGCCTGCGCACGGACAGCCGCAAGCTCGCCAAGGGCGACGGCTTTATCGCGTGGCCCGGCGCCGCGACAGACGGGCGCAGGTTTGTGGGCGCCGCGCTGGCTGCCGGCGCCGCCGCCTGCCTGGTCGAGCAGGAGGGCGTGTCGGCCTATGGATTCCAGGACGGCAAAGTCGCGGAATATGCCGGCCTCAAGGCAGCCACCGGCCCCATCGCCGCCGTCTATTTCAACGAGCCGAGCCGGCAGTTGCGGATATCCGCCGTTACCGGCACCAACGGCAAGACCTCGACCGCCTGGTGGCTGGCGCAAGCCCTGGGTCGCCTGGGGCGTAAATGCGGCCTCATCGGCACCCTGGGTACGGGCGAGCCCGGCAACATGGTTTCCAACGGCTTGACCACGCCTGACCCGGTGCTGTTGCAGCAGGAATTGCGGCGCTTCGCAGACCAGGGCTTTGTTGCCTGCGCGCTGGAGGCTTCTTCTATCGGTGTGGTCGAGCACCGTCTGGACGCAACCGCCATCGAGGTCGCGATCTTCACCAATTTCACGCAGGACCACCTCGACTACCACGCCTCAATGGAGGCTTACTGGGAGGCCAAGGCCGGGCTGTTCCGCTGGCCTGGCCTGAAGGCGGCGGTCATCAACATCGACGACGCCAAGGGTGATGAACTCAAGGATTCCCTGGCCGGCAGCGGCCTGGATATCTGGACGGTGTCCTGCACGGAACCGGCACGCCTGCAGGCGCTCAACATCGAGCACGGCAGTGATGCCCTGAGCTTTGACGTGGTCGAGGGCGCCGAAAGCCATGCGCTGGCCACGCGTCTGGTCGGCCAGTACAACGTGTCCAACCTGCTCGGCGTGCTCGCGGCCCTGCGCGCCATGGGTGTGCCGCTGGCCGATGCGGTGAAGGCCTGCACTGGCCTGCTGCCCGTGCCCGGCCGCACCGAGACGCTGGCCTTGCCCGGCCGGCCGCTGGTGGTCATCGATTACGCCCACACGCCCGATGCGCTGGAGAAAGTGCTGCTTGCGCTGCGCCCGGCCGCGGCGCAGCGCGGCGGCCAGCTCTGGTGCGTGTTCGGCTGCGGCGGTGATCGCGATGCGACCAAGCGCCCGCTGATGGCAGCCGTGGCCGAAAAAAATGCCGATCAGGTCGTGGTTACCAGCGACAACCCGCGCAGCGAAAACCCGCTGGCCATCATCTGCCAGGTGTTGCTGGGACTGAGCCACCGCGATGCCGTGCACGTGCAGGCTGACCGGGCGGCAGCCATCACGCACGCCTTGAGCCTGGCCGACCCCGACGACGTGGTGCTGCTGGCGGGCAAGGGCCACGAAAGTTTTCAGGAGATCGGCGGCGCCAAGCTGCCTTTCTCCGACCGCGAGCATGCGCAGGCGGCGCTCGATGCCCTGGCCGCGGCGCCGCAAGGAGGCCGGCCATGATGCGCCTGCAGCAAGCCCTTGATTGGCTGCCCGGTGCCCGGCTGGTGGGCGATGCCGGCGTGCAGGCCTTGCGCGTCAACACCGACACGCGCAGCCTGCAGGCCGGCGACCTGTTTGTGGCGCTCAAGGGCGAACGTTTCGACGCGCATGACTTCCTCACCCAGGCCAAGGCGCAAGGCGCCGTCGCGGCGATTGCCCACCATGGGCTGGCAGAGGCCGGCCTGCCGGGGCTGGAAGTGGCCGACACGCGGCTGGCACTGGGGCGGCTGGCCGCCGGCTGGCGCTCGCGGTTTGGCCTGCCACTGGTGGCGGTCACGGGCAGCAACGGCAAGACCACGGTCACGCAGATGATCGCCGCGATACTGCGCGCCTGGAAAGCCGAAAAGGCCTTTGCCACCGAGGGCAACCTGAATAACGACATCGGCGTGCCGCTCACATTGCTTCGCTTGTCGGCCGCACACGAAGTGGGTGTGGTCGAGCTGGGCATGAACCATCCCGGCGAAATCGCCTACCTGGCCGAACTTACCCGGCCCACCGTCGCGCTGGTCAACAACGCGCAGCGCGAGCATCTGGAGTTCATGGCCACGGTGGAAGCCGTGGCGCGCGAAAACGGCTCGGTGTTCCAGTCGCTGGATGCGGCCGGCACGGCGGTCTTTCCGGCGGACGACGATTACACCCCGCTGTGGCGCGAACTCGTGGGCAAACGCAAGGTGCTGACCTTCGCGCTCTCGGGCCCGGCCGATGTCACCGGCAGCGCGCAATGGGGGAACGGCTGCTGGAAGGTGGCCGCCGCCACGCCGGCAGGCGCGGCGGAATTTTCCCTGCACGTCGCCGGCCGGCACAACGTCAAGAACGCGCTGGCCGCCACAGCCTGTGCGCTGGCCGCAGGCGTGCCCCTGGCGGCCATCTCCGCCGGCCTCTCGGCCTTTATTCCGGTCAAGGGCCGTTCACGTGCCATTGCCGTGGCCTTGCCGGGCCGGGTGCTCACACTGGTCGACGACAGCTACAACGCCAACCCCGACTCCATGCGCGCCGCGCTGGACGTTCTTGCCGAATTGCCCGGCCCACGCCTGATGGTGATGGGCGATATGGGCGAGGTCGGCGACCAGGGGCCGCAGTTCCATGATGAAGCCGGGCGCCATGCACGTACGCTGGGCATTGAAAAACTGTTCACCCTGGGCGAGCAATCGAAGCACGCCGCGGCCGCTTTCGGCGGCGCGCAGGTTTTCGGCGGCATGGGCGAGCTCGCCGCCGCCGTGTTGGCCGCACTGCCCAACACCGGCAGCGTGTTGGTCAAGGGCTCGCGTTTCATGAAGATGGAACGTGTGGTTCAAGCCATCACGGCCCACGCAGAAGATCAAGCAAAAGATCAAACCCAACATCAAAACAATAAGGGAGGGCCCCATGCTGCTTAGCCTGGCCCAGTGGCTTCAATCGATTTCGCCCGAGTTCGGATTCTTCCGGGTGTTCCAGTACCTGACTTTCCGCGCCGTCATGGCCGCGCTCACGGCGCTGCTGATAGGCTTGCTCGCCGGTCCCTTTGTGATCCGGCGCCTGGTGTCGCTCAAGATCGGCCAGCCCATACGCCAGTACGCGATGCAGACGCATCTGAGCAAGAGCGGCACGCCCACCATGGGCGGCGTGCTGATCTTGCTGGCCATCGGCATCTCCACGCTGCTGTGGTTCGACCTGTCCAACCGCTTTGTGTGGATCGTTCTCATCGTCACGCTGGGCTTCGGCGCCATCGGCTGGGCGGACGACTGGCGCAAGGTCGTGCTCAAGGATCCCGAAGGCATGCGTTCGCGCGAGAAATACCTCTGGCAGTCCCTGATCGGACTGGTCGCGGCGCTGTACCTGGTGTTCAGCATTTCCGAGAGCTCCAACATGCGTGTGCTCGAGCTGTTCTTCAGCTGGGTGCAGTCGGGATTTGACGTGAACCTGCCACCCAAGGCCGGCTTGCTGGTGCCCTTCGTCAAGGAAATCAGCTACCCGCTGGGCGTCTTCGGTTTTGTGATCCTGACCTACCTCGTGATCGTGGGCTCCAGCAACGCCGTCAACCTGACTGACGGCCTGGATGGCCTGGCCATCATGCCGGTGGTCATGGTGGGCTCGGCGCTGGGCGTGTTCGCCTATGTCACCGGCAGCGCCGTCTATTCCAAGTACCTGCTCTTCCCGCATATCCCCGGTTCGGGCGAACTGTTGATCTTCTGCTCGGCCATGGCGGGCGCGGGCCTGGCCTTTTTGTGGTTCAACACGCATCCGGCCCAGGTTTTCATGGGCGACGTGGGCGCGTTGGCGCTGGGCGGCGCGCTGGGCACCATCGCCGTTATCGTGCGCCAGGAAATCGTGCTGGCCATCATGGGCGGCATCTTCGTCGTGGAGGCACTCTCCGTGATGATGCAGGTGACCTGGTTCAAGTACACCAAGAAGCGCTACGGCGAAGGCCGCCGCCTCCTCAAGATGGCGCCGCTGCACCATCACTTCGAGAAAAGCGGCTGGAAAGAAACCCAGGTGGTGGTCCGTTTCTGGATCATCACCATGCTGCTGTGCCTCATCGGCCTTTCCACCTTGAAGCTCAGGTAAACAGGCATGCGGCATTTACAAGACCAAACCGTACTGATCCTGGGCCTGGGTGCGTCCGGCCTGGCGATGGCGCGCTGGTGCGCGCGCCATGGGGCGCATGTGACGGTCGCCGACACGCGCGAAGCGCCGCCCCTTCTGCCCACGCTGCGCGAGGAATTGCCGGGCGTCGTATTTGTCGGCGGCGCATTTACCCCGGAGCTGGTGCAAGGCACGGCGGTGCGCGCCGTTTACCGCTCCCCCGGCCTGACACCCGAGACTATCGCGCCCGTGGCCGATGCTGCGCGTGCGATGGGCTTGCCGGTGGGCGGTGAGCTCGATCTGTTCGCGCGGGCCTTGGTGGATTTGCGTGAGCCGCCGGTAGTGGAGTCCGTTGAAGTCGCTGAAACGGCCGAGGCATCCGCCGAAGCGCCTGCATCTCCCGAAGCATCAGCTGAGGCGCCTCTACCAGTTACGCCTGTTGCTCCCGATGCGTCCGATCAGCCCGAAGCGACCGCGGCGCTCGATGGCGGCGCCTTGCCAGCTGAGGCTGGCGACGTGCCAGATGCGCCCGAAGGCCAGGTAGCCATGGCGGCTGAGGCCTCAGGCGACACGCATGAAGCCAGCGCACCGATTACCGCAGACGCCGTGCCCATCGCAGACGAAGCCGGCGAAGAATCCGCGCTGCCCGCCCTGCTGGCGATGGCCCAGGTCGAACCGGAGCCGGGTTACCGGCCCGCAGTGCTGGCCATCACCGGCACCAACGGCAAGACCACGGTGACCTCGCTGCTGGGCCAGCTGGTGCAGCGCGCCGGAAAAACCGTGGCTGTGGCCGGCAACATAGGCCCGACCTTGCTGGACACGCTGTCGGCCCACATGGCTGCCGAAACCCTGCCCCAGGTCTGGGTGCTGGAGCTGTCCAGCTTCCAGCTTGCCGATGTGCAGGGCTTTGAGCCCACAGCCGCCGTGGTGCTCAACATCACGCAGGACCACCTCGACTGGCACGGCGACATGGACGCCTATGTCGCGGCCAAGGCCAAGGTGTTTGGCAACAGTACTTTCATGCTGCTCAACCGTGACGACCCGCGCGCGATGGCCATGCTGCCGCCGCCCGTCAAGGTGCGCCTGAAAGCGCCGCAGCTGCGCCCCCATGCCACCTTCGGCGCCGGCGAGCCGCAGCGTCCCGGCGACTACGGCATCGAAACCGTCAACGGCATGACCTGGCTGGTGCGCGCGGCCGAGGCCGACGAAACCGTCAAGCGCCGCAAGGACGAAGAGGTGGAGCTGCACATACAGCGCCTGATGCCTATCGAGGCCTTGCGCATACGCGGGCGGCACAACGCCACCAATGCCCTGGCGGCGCTGGGCCTGGCCGTGGCCGCGGGCTGCACCCTGGCGCCCATGCTGCACGGCCTGCGTGAATACCGCGGCGAGCCGCACCGCGTGGAATCGGTGGCCGTCGTCAAGGACGTCGAATACTTTGACGACAGCAAGGGCACCAATGTGGGCGCCACCGTGGCGGCCCTCACGGGGCTGGGCCTGGAGCGCAAGCTGGTGCTCATCCTGGGCGGTGAAGGCAAGGGGCAGGACTTCTCGCCGCTGGCCGACCCGGTGCAGCGCCATGTCCGGGCCGTGGTGCTGATAGGGCGCGACGCGCCCCTGATCAAGGAAGTCCTGCCACGCAACATCCCGATGTTTGACGCCTCCTCCATGGAAGAGGCCGTCACCCTGGCGGCGCAGCAGGCCCAGACCGGCGATGCCGTGCTGATGTCGCCGGCCTGCGCCAGCTTCGACATGTTCGACAACTACGAGCACCGCGCGCGCGTCTTTTGCGATGCGGTACAGGCGCTGGCCCGCGACCAGGGGGAGGTGCTGTGACGTCTGCCGCGCGCCCTTCTGGCCGGTTTTCGGGCTGGTTCTCCGGCTTCGGCAAGGCCGCGGCCGATGTGCTGCCGGTGCGGCTGGGCGGGCAGAGCCTGTCGCGCACGCTGGCGGCGCCGCCCGTGCGCATGGCCGGCTTTGACCAGGCGCTGCTCTGGGTCACGGTGGCCCTGCTGATGTGGGGACTGGTCATGGTGTATTCGGCCTCCGTGGCCATGCCCGACAACCCCAAGTTCGCGCGTTATGCCCACACCCATTTTGTGGTGCGCCACATGCTGTCGCTGGTCTTTGCCTTCATCGCCGCCGTGCTGGCTTTCCAGGTGCCGCTCGCGACCTGGGAGAAGCTCGCGCCCTGGCTGTTCGTGGTCTCCCTGTTGCTGCTGATCCTGGTGCTGGTGCCTTTCATCGGCAAGGGCGTCAACGGCGCCCGCCGCTGGATATCGCTGGGCATCATGAACTTCCAACCTTCGGAGCTCGCGAAGTTCGCGGTGCTGCTGTATGCGGCCGACTACATGGTGCGCAAGATGGAAGTCAAGGAGCGTTTCTTCCGTGCCGTGATGCCCATGGCCGTCGCCATCGCCATCGTCGGTCTCTTGCTGCTGGCCGAGCCCGACATGGGGGCCTTCATGGTGATCTCCGTCATCGCCATGGGCATCCTCTTCCTGGGCGGCGTCAATGCGCGCATGTTTTTTGTCATCGCGGCCGTGGTGGTGGTGGCTTTCAGCCTGATGGTGATGCTCAGCGAATGGCGGCGCGAGCGGATTTTCGCCTACCTGGATCCCTGGAGCGACAAATACTCGATGGGCAAGGGCTACCAGCTCTCCCACTCGCTGATCGCCTTCGGCCGCGGCGAAATCTTCGGCGTGGGGCTGGGCGGCAGCATTGAAAAGCTGCATTGGCTGCCCGAGGCCCACACCGACTTCCTGATGGCCGTGATCGGCGAGGAATTCGGCCTGGCTGGCGTGCTGACGGTGATAGGCCTCTTCATGTGGATGACGCGCCGCATCATGCACATAGGCCGCCAGTCGATCGCGCTGGACCGCCTTTTCGCCGGCCTGGTGGCGCAGGGCGTGGGCATCTGGATGGGCTTCCAGACCTTCATCAACATCGGCGTGAACCTGGGCGCCTTGCCGACCAAGGGGCTGACCCTGCCCTTGATGAGTTACGGCGGCTCGGCGATTCTGATGAACCTGGTTGCGCTGGCGGTGGTGCTGCGCATCGATTTTGAGAATCGCACCCTGATGAGGGGAGGGCGTGCATGAGCAAGCAACACTGCGCTCTTGTGATGGCCGGCGGAACCGGTGGCCACATCTTCCCGGGCCTGGCTGTGGCTGAAGCCCTGCGCGAGCGCGGCTGGCGTGTGCACTGGCTGGGCGGGCTGGGAACCGCCAGCCGGCCCAGCATGGAAAGCCAGCTGGTGCCGCCGCGCGGCTTCGCGTTCGAGCACATCGATTTTTCCGGCGTGCGCGGCAAAGGGCCGGCGACGCTGGTGTTGCTGCCGCTGCGCCTGCTCAAGGCCTTCTGGCAAAGCATACAGGTGGTGCGACGCGTCAAGCCCGACGTGGTGGTCGGCCTGGGCGGCTACATCAGCTTCCCGGCTGGCATGATGAGCGTGCTGTTGGGCAAGCCGCTGGTGTTGCATGAGCAGAACTCAGTCGCCGGCATGGTCAACAAGGTGCTGGCCGGCGTGGCCGACCGCGTCTTCACGGCTTTCCCCAACGTGTTCCGCAAGGGCGAATGGATAGGCAACCCGCTGCGGCCGGCCTTCACGCGCCAGCCCGGGCCGGTTGAGCGTTTTGCCGACCGGGGCGGTCCGCTCAAGTTGCTGGTGGTGGGCGGCAGCCTGGGAGCACGCGGGCTCAATGAGCTCGTACCCAAGGCGCTGGCCTTGATTCCCGCCGGCGAGCGCCCGCAGGTCACGCACCAGAGCGGCGCCCAGCAGATCGACGAATTGCGCGCCAATTACGCGGCCGCCGGCGTGAAGGCCGAGCTCACGCCCTTTATCGAAGACACGGCACAGGCCTTTGCCGATGCCGACCTCATCATCTGCCGCGCCGGCGCCAGCACGGTGACCGAGATCGCCGCCGTGGGCGCTGCCGCGCTGTTTGTGCCCTTCCCGGCCGCGGTGGACGACCACCAGACCGCCAACGCGAAGTTCCTGGTGGACCAGGGCGGCGGCTGGTTGATCCAGCAGCGAGACCTCACGCCGCAGAAGCTGGCCAACATCCTGAAAACCACCGGGCGCTACACCCTCCTGGAGCGCGCCCTACAGGCGAAAACCATGCAAAAAACCGATGCCACCGCCCTTGTGGTGGCCGCCTGCGAGGAACTGGCGAAATGAAGCACGCAATCAAGAATATTCACTTCATCGGCCTGGGCGGCGCCGGCATGTCCGGCATTGCCGAGGTGCTGCACAACCTGGGTTACGCCATTTCCGGTTCCGACCTGTCGGACAGCCCCACTTTGCAGCGCCTGGCAAAACTCGGCATCAAGACTTTTGTCGGCCATGCGGCGGGCAACCTTGCCATGGTTGATGCGGTGGTGACGTCCACCGCGGTACAGCCCGACAACCCCGAGGTGTTGGCCGCGCGTGAAAAGCGCATTCCCGTGGTGCCGCGCGCGCTGATGCTGGCCGAGCTGATGCGCCTCAAGCAGGGCATCGCCATCGCCGGGACGCACGGCAAAACCACCACCACCAGCCTGGTGGCCAGCGTGCTGGCCGAAGGCGGCCTGGACCCGACCTTTGTGATCGGCGGGCGCCTGAACAGCGCGGGCGCCAACGCCAAGCTCGGCTCGGGCGACTACATCGTGGTTGAGGCCGACGAGTCCGACGCGTCTTTCCTGAACCTGCTGCCCGTGATGGCCGTCGTCACCAACATCGATGCCGACCACATGGAGACCTACGGCCACGATTTCGGCAACCTCAAAAAAGCCTTTGTCGACTTCCTGCACCGCATGCCGTTTTACGGCACGGCCATCCTGTGCACCGACGACCCGGCCGTGCGCGACATCGTGCCCCAGGTTTCCTGCCCCATCACCAGCTACGGTTTCGGCGAGGACGCGCAAGTGCGCGCCGTCAACGTGCGGCCTGTGGGCGCGCAAATGCATTTCACGGCGCAGCGGCGCAACGGTGTCACCCTGCCCGACCTGGAAGTGGTACTCAACCTGGCGGGCGAACACAATGTGCTCAATGCGCTGTCGGCGATCGCCGTCGCGGTCGAACTCAACGTGCCCGACGCGGCGGTGCAAAAAGCGCTGGCCGAATTCCGCGGCGTGGGCCGGCGCTTCCAGAGCTACGGCGACATGCCGGCCAAGGGCGGCGGGCATTTCACCGTGATCGAGGACTACGGCCACCACCCGGTCGAGATGGCCGCGACGCTGGCCGCAGCGCGCGGCGCCTTCCCGGGCCGGCGCCTGGTGCTGGCCTTCCAGCCGCACCGCTACACCCGCACGCGCGACTGTTTTGAGGATTTCGTCAAGGTCATAGGCCAGGCCGACGCCGTGCTGCTGTCCGAGGTCTATGCCGCGGGCGAGGCGCCCATCGTCGCGGCCGACGGCCGCTCGCTGGCGCGCGCGCTGCGCGTGTCCGGCAAGGTCGAGCCTGTTTTTGTCGATGAGATTGACGCCATGCCGCAGGCGATAGTGGACAACGCCTTGGGTGGCGACGTCGTGATGTGCATGGGTGCCGGCTCCATAGGCCAGGTGCCCGCCAGGGTGGCCGAGATGCTGGAAGCCGCAGACCCTACCAAGACCGCAGGAAATCCAACATGACACAGAACTCCTCTCAATTCGGCAAGGTTGCCGTCCTGATGGGCGGCCTGTCGGCCGAGCGTGAAGTTTCACTGATGTCGGGCAGCGGCGTGCTCAAGGCGCTGCGTTCGCGCGGCGTGGATGCCCATGCCTTTGACCCGGCGGAGCGCGACCTCGCCGAGCTCAAAAAGGAAGGCTTTGAGCGCTGCTTTATCGCCTTGCACGGTCGCTTCGGCGAAGACGGCACGGTGCAGGGCGCGCTGGAGTTGCTGGGCATTCCCTACACCGGCTCGGGCGTCATGGCCTCCAGCATGGCCATCGACAAGGTCATGACCAAACGTGTGATGATTTCCGAAGGGCTGCCGACGCCCCAGTACCGTTTGCTGCGCCGCGGCGCCTATGGCGCGGCCGACATCGCCGCCGTGCCTGACGCGCTTGGGTTGCCGCTCATCGTCAAGCCCGCGCGCGAGGGCTCTTCCATAGGCCTGACCAAGGTCACCCGCCGCGAAGGCATGGCCGAGGCCGTGGCCCAGGCCGAAAAACTCGATGCCGACGTGCTGTGCGAGCAGTTCATCAGCGGCGACGAAGTAACCTGCCCGGTGCTGGGTACCGGCGCCGGCGCGCATGCGCTGCCGGTGATACGCATCGTCGCGCCGGACGGCAACTACGACTACCAGAACAAGTATTTCACCGACACCACGCAATACCTGGTGCCTTGCGGGCTTCCCGAGGGCGAAGAGGCCGTCATCCAGCAACTGGTGCTGGACGCTTTCCGCATCCTCAACTGCCGCGGCTGGGCGCGCGCCGACGTGATGATCGACAAGAACACACGCAAGCCCTACCTGCTGGAGATCAACACCTCGCCCGGCATGACGGGCCACTCGCTGGTGCCCATGTCCGCGCGCGCGGCCGGCATCTCGTACGAAGACCTGTGTGTCGAAGTGCTCAAGACCGCCACGTTGGACCACCAGAAACAGGGGGGAGGCGCCATTTGAAGCGCAGAACGCCTATGCCCACCGCCATGCCGCTGGACGTCAAGCTCATGAACACCTTCTCGGTGGTCCTGGGCCTGGCGTTTGCCGCCATG
>Ga0102589_1004437_pt1 | contig 13211 bp, 20 predicted proteins | sample AraplaMF_Col_mLB_FD_76858 | JGI IMG/M metagenome (GOLD analysis project Ga0102589, IMG submission 76858) | Arabidopsis root microbial communities from the University of North Carolina, USA - plate scrape MF_Col_mLB | ecosystem: Host-associated > Plants > Roots > Endosphere | place: USA... | reverse complement strand
CAAGCATTTCTTCTTCAGTTCCTTCAATACGTACGCGAATCATTATTACTTTTCCTCAATTCTCATTTTCTCTGTACTAAGTATAACGTACTTTGAAAAGACTGCAAGAAATTTATCTTTTTAATGTCGCGCTTTTTTTACATACAAACAATGCCATTTCAGTATAGAACGATATAATTTTATTATTTTCATATTGAATGTTAAAGAATTCTTGCATTTCAACTGATGTTTTCATCATACATTCTGTTAACTTCATACGTTTCTGCAAAGGTACATTCATCATATTGCACCACCAGTCAAATTCAAACTTCTTGTCAAAAGTAAGACATGACTGCATTTGCAAACCGTTTTTTTCTAACAAAGTAATCCATTCTGTTTTTTTCAACGCTCGTTCATGACTCGGATCTCGCTTTTTTTCTATAAAATTATAAAATGTATCGTATTCATTATTTTCTGGTGAAACATTATCTATTAAAATAAACAATCCATTATCTTCTAACGTACGATTTACTTCATAAATAAACTGAGCTGGATTCGTAAAATGATGTGCTGCAATTCGGCACGTAATCGTATCAAAAGAACTATCGGAAAACGGTAAACTTTCAGCGTTTCCATCGACGAAAGATACATTATCATGTCCATTACTTATAATAAAGTTTTTCGCATTCTCTAACATTTTTTCTGTTAAGTCTAAAGCAACTACTTCTTGAAACAATGGAGCTAATACATTCGCAACATGTCCTCCACCAGTAGCAATATCAAGAAGACGCTTATTATGACGAGACTCAACTTGTTGAACTACATATTGTAAATCCGGTCCTTTTGCATGAATTTTACTTTTCACATACTTTTCCGCATTATTACCAAACTGTTGTTTTACAAGCTCTTCTTTACTCATTTTATCATCTTCTTTCTATTGTTATTTACATATAGAATTCATATAATAATTAAAGTTCTCTTTATGTATTTTCAAATCCTCTTTTCGGCTCACTTCTTACCATGCTGTCCTATCATCAATATAATATAGATTTTACGTTTTATTATTAAACAAAAAAGGCTACGGGAACTTGTCCCCTAACCTGACTAAATATCTATTACATTTTTACTTTTTCATATACATCTATATAATATAAATCCTCTTTCAACTTCATAATAACGTCTACTTCGTTATAAGTAGCCTCACGAGCATGTAAACCAAATTGATCCATGCCAATCCATATCCATCCAGGTGTATAATATAGAACGTCAATGTTAAAATAATCTAATTTAGTAAGCTCCGATATAATAAATTTATCATTATTAGCGATTTGTTTATCTATTAAACCATATTCTTTTCCATTTTCCAATAACGATATAATTTTCCCTACAATCGGATGTTCACGCACAATAAAGTGATATTCCTTTTCCTCCACATTCGCCACAATCAAACGAGAATCAGATAAATCCATCCCTAAATTCGACATCTTAATTTATTCACCTCCTTTATGAGTTTCACAAACATAATAACAAATGAATATTCAAATAAAATTAATGTATTGTAAAAAAAATATAAAAACTGACTCCCCTTTAGAAATCAGCCTTTATATTTTGATCATCTGTATACTTTTAGCAACTATTATAATGTTTCTTTTTCCTCATCATTCCCGGAAACTAAATTTCCAATAGCATCAGCCGTTACTTCAACTACAAATTCACAAATACCTGCTACTACTTCTCCAATCACTTCATCCATCTTTTTTACCCCCTTATTTTATGTAACTTATTTGTAGTATAGATGAAATTGGTTATTTTTTACTATCGGAAAACGTGACAACAACATTACAGTTTTGTAAGATTTTTTAATTTGTTGAGCTTCTATCCTTTGAAACTCCAAGTATGATTAACAAGCATATAGGCCATCATAAGTTTAAGTAAGTTCCAATTATGCTAGAGGAGGCGTGTAAAATATACTACGTAAAATTAATTAAAGGTCAATCATTCTATGCTTTTGATCATCGTTTCTTAATGTCTGAAGAAGAAGAGGTTTCCGAGAAAGTTTATAATTACTTACGTCGTAATGAATTTTTCGAAGTGCGTAAAGAAGAATATTCTGCTTAATTACAAAAAGCATCAAGAAAAATATCACCTAATTGTGGTATATTCTTGATGCCTTTATTCGATTTCCCTCTTTTCAACAATTGTGCTCCATTCTCTTAATACATTCTATTATTTGTCCAAGCTATTTCATTGCTACTTTCATATTTTAGTATATGAGGAGGTGACGAATATGACTCATATCATTGATTACCAAGCTACTCAACCTATAAGTAAAACTGGTGAAACAACTTTTGCAATCCCAGCTTCTCCAAATAAAGCAATTCTAGCAAATTTGAAATTGAGAATTTCAAGTAGAGATTCACGTAATAATCGAGTAGAATTAATCGCTACAGTTGGCGTAAAAGGTATAACTGAGATTTCACAAATTTTATTCCGAATTTTCCGTGATAACATTGAAATTTTTAATACACAAGTAGGTATTGAATCTACAGATTCTGAACAATTCTATGCTCAAACATTTCAAGCTATAGATCAAAACGTTGGCAGTGGAACACACCAATATTCATTAACTGTAGAAAACCTAACTAGTGGTGCAAGTGCAGAAGTTATTGGTCCTCTATCTTTTAGCGCATTAGCTATTGGACAAGAACGTAAATGCTGCTAAGCCAATCTAATATTTAATTTTGTACTTGAGAAAAGCGAGACGTACTATGTACGTTCTTGCTTTTTTATATGTATCCTTACTTTCAATAGACACTTCATCATTAATTTTTCACATTTTTATTGCTTATTTCACCAACTAATAAATCAATTTTTTAACAAATCAAAAAGATTGAAATCCATTCATGAAACACGTAATATAGACTCTGACTCTAAAAAATTCGTTATAAATTATACATAAAATAAGGAGGTTTTATATACGAGTTTTTCATTTTAAAAGACGGAGAGGTTTTATATTATGTGGCGTAATAAAAATGTTTGGATTGTATTAATTGGGGAGTTTATTGCTGGTTTAGGGTTATGGCTTGGTATTCTTGGTAACCTTGAATTTATGCAAAAATATGTCCCTTCTGATTTCATGAAATCAGTTATATTATTTATCGGACTATTAGCAGGTGTTCTAGTTGGTCCTATGGCTGGTCGCATTATTGATCAGTATGAAAAGAAAAAAGTTCTTCTTTATGCCGGATTCGGTCGTGTTATTAGTGTTATTTTCATGTTTTTCGCTATCCAATTTGAAAGTATCGCCTTTATGATTGCATTTATGGTTGCTCTTCAAATTTCAGCAGCATTTTATTTTCCTGCATTACAATCTGTAATTCCACTTATCGTACGTGAGCATGAATTATTACAGATGAACGGTGTACATATGAATGTAGGTACAATCGCTCGTATTGCAGGTACTTCACTAGGTGGGATTCTTTTAGTTGTAATGAGTTTACAGTATATGTATGCCTTCTCAATGGCAGCATACGCTTTATTATTCCTCTCAACATTCTTCCTACAATTTGAAGATAAAAAATCAACAACACCAAGTAAACAAGCTGCAAAAGATAATAGTTTTATGGAAGTATTTCGTATTTTAAAAGGAATTCCAATTGCTTTTACAGCACTTATATTAAGTATTATCCCTCTATTATTTATAGCTGGATTTAATTTAATGGTAATTAACATTAGTGAAATGCAACATGATCCGACAATTAAAGGATTTATATATACAATTGAAGGCGTCGCATTTATGTTAGGTGCCTTCGTTATTAAACGTCTATCTGATCATTTCAAACCTGAAAAGTTACTATATTTCTTCGCAGTTTGTACTGCTTTTGCACATCTATCATTGTTCTTTAGTGATATAAAATGGATGTCTCTTACATCGTTTGGCTTGTTTGGCTTTAGTGTCGGCTGCTTCTTCCCTATTATGTCGACAATCTTCCAAACAAAAGTGGAAAAAAGCTATCACGGCCGTCTCTTCTCATTCCGTAATATGTTTGAGAGAGTGATGTTCCAAATTGTCTTACTCGGCACAGGCTTCTTCTTAGATACGATTGGATTGCAGTACATGGTCTTAATTTTCGGCGTCATTTCATTATTAATTATTTTCATTTCATTATCTAAACAGAAACAATATGAAAAACAACCTTCGCAATCTGCGAATTTATAACATAAACAAAGACGCATGAATCATATTAGATTAATCCATGTGTCTTTGTTATATAAAACCTTATTTATTACGCTTATTGTAATTATTTAAAGGAGTACCCTCTTTCACTTTCGAATACAGTATACTAACATGATATATACAGGAGGTGCGAAATTGTCTGATGGTATGCAGTTATTTATTATCTTTATTTTTGTATTAGCTCTGTTTAGCATCATAAACTTTTTAGCTATTTCCCTTTCTCAACATAACTTTAAAAGAAGAATTGTGGCAGGTTTCATATTTTTACTGTTAACTCCCATTATCTTTTTGACTACTTCAGCTTTAACTTCTATATTCAATAAAGCTAGTTTTGGAGCAGTCAACCTAACCTTTTCTATTGTAAATGTATATATTTTAAATGGCATTGTCATTCTTCTTTCCGCTTCATTTATCCACAAAAAACAAAACATAAGATAGTACACTAGGCATGAATCTGACTTTACACTAGATTCATGCTTTTTCAATTCCCCCTAAATTTTTATATGAAATTAAATAATTCTTTATAAAAATTTAAACTTTATTTATTACAATGTTCGTATCGTATTCGCACGTTTATTGATAAAGAAAAGAAAGGAGTACAAAATGAAAAAGGTTCTATTAATTATTCCAATATTCATCGTTCTACTTAGTGGATGTAGCAATAATGATATATACGGTTCTTGGGAGATCATTGACGACAAAAACGGTCTTTGCCCTGCATCTTATAAATTTGAAACAGTTGTAAAAGAAGAAAAGAAAGAAAAAATTGTTCAAAACTTAGTGGAAATGCAAACAACGAAGAAAAAAGAAGATTTATACAAAGGTTCATTTATAAAAGATTCTAATGTATATCACATTGATTATGGTAACTCATTTACATCAGATCAAACTATAAAAGTTGTCGATGGTACATTAAATGTATACTTTTATGCAGTGGAAAGATTATGTACATATAAAAAGAAATGATTACACCTCATATGAAACGCAGAAAATATTTTCTGCGTTATTTTATTTCACAAAGCTTTCTCAAAAGGTTTCCCTCTTTTAAATCTTTTAATTTAAATGTAATATTATACAATAACAATATTTTTACTGTGAGGTGCTTTTTTTGAGAAGTTTAAGTTCATTAATTGTGTCAACAATCTGTTCCATTATCCTAATCCTATGGAATACATTTTCATTTTATGAAAAATTCACGACAGGAGATTCATACTATTGGCTTAGTGGTATATTAGGCCTCGTTTTCGTGTTCTTTTTTATCCAAAATATGCGGGATATACTTCACAAAAACTACAAAACTTCCTAAACATAATAGACAGTTCAGTTAACCGATCTACCTTATTTACACCACCCCTTTCAAAATAGACTAATCCTCCCTCTAAATTTGTCAATCGTTTTAATTTTCATAAAAAAATGATAAAATGTAACCATGTGTTTTCAGAATAATTAAAAACGCGGAAAGAAAACACTGTTTTTAGGAGGGGTTTTGATGACTTACACGTTAGCAACTAGAATGAAAGCATTCCAATCTTCTATATTTAGTGAATTAGGGGCCTATAAAAAAGAAAAAATTGCAGCAGGTCACAAAATGATTGATTTAAGTATCGGGAATCCTGATATGCCGCCTGCTGACTTCGTAAGAGAAGAAATGGTACATACAGCAAGTGAAAAAGAAAGCTATGGATACACATTAAGTGGTATTAAAGAATTTCACGAAGCTGTAACTGAATATTATAATAACACTCATAATGTTAAATTAAATGCTGATAAAGAAGTTTTATTATTAATGGGTTCACAAGATGGACTCGTTCATTTACCTATGGTTTATGCGAATCCGGGAGATATTATATTAGTTCCTGATCCAGGATATACAGCTTATGAAACAGGAATTCAAATGGCTGGTGCAACATCCCACTACATGCCTTTAAGGAAAGAAAATGATTTCTTACCTAACTTAGAAGCCATCCCTGAAGAAATTGCCGATAAAGCGAAGATGATGATTTTGAACTTCCCAGGGAATCCCGTTCCGGCAATGGCTCATGAAGATTTCTTTAAAGAGGTAATCTCATTCGCGAAAAAACACAATATTATCGTTGTTCATGATTTCGCTTATGCTGAATTTTATTTTGATGGTAATAAACCAATTAGCTTCCTCTCTGTACCTGGTGCTAAAGAAGTTGGCGTAGAAATCAACTCTTTGTCAAAAAGTTATAGTTTAGCGGGTAGCCGCATTGGATATATGATCGGAAACGAAGAAATAGTTCGTGCGCTTACTCAGTTTAAATCAAATACAGATTACGGAGTGTTTTTACCCATTCAAAAAGCCGCATGTGCTGCACTGAGAAATGGGGCTGCTTTTTGTGAGAAAAATCGCGGTATTTATCAAGAGCGTAGAGATACTTTAGTCGACGGTTTCCGAACATTTGGTTGGAACGTCGATAAGCCAGCTGGTAGTATGTTCGTTTGGGCTGAAATTCCACAAGGCTGGACTTCTCTAGACTTCGCTTATGCATTAATGGATCATGCGAATGTCGTTGTTACACCAGGTCATGCATTTGGACCTCACGGGGAAGGCTTTGTACGTATTGCACTAGTTCAAGATAAAGAGGTGTTACAACAAGTTGTGGAAAACATTAGAAATAGCGGTATTTTTTCTCTTGAAAAAGCAAATGAATTAGTTAAAAATTAATGATAACTCCCCTGCTTAACTGTAGCAGGGGTATTATTCATTGGAGGTATTTTCATATGCATATTAAAGACACTCTTCCCCATCGTTATCCATTTTTAATGATTGATAAAGTGACAAATGTAAAACATGGTGAATCCGTTACGGGATATAAACTCATTACAAATAATGAGTGGTTTTTAAATGATAGTCAAAAACATATGCCTCATATGTTAATCGTAGAAGCACTTGCTCAACTTAGTGCATTTGTACATACAAGTGACTCTCAAGGATTAGGCTTCCTCTCCTCATTAGATGGGGTTGAATTCCACGGAAAAGCAAATCCCGGTGATAAACTTGATTTACATTATGAGCTAACTCGCAATCGCCGAGGTTTTGTTCTCGGTAAAGGCACCGCAACTGTTAATAACCAGCCGATTGTAACGATAGAAAAGCTATTAATATATCAAGCAGAATAGAGATGATGTAATTCACCCGGGTATCTATCTCCTACAAATTCGTCTCACCAACATGAACAGAGTAAACAAATTACTTGGTTAGGAGCAGGAAGATGGAAAGTACTATCGGTATTGATGCTGGAGGAACATTAACGAAAATTGCTTACTTGAACGAAAAAAAGCAATTAGCTTTTGAAAAATTTTATTCAAATGAACAAGATAAAATAATAAATTGGCTTAAGAAAAACACTGGTAAAAAACAAATATGTATTACAGGTGGTAAAGCAAAACAATTACAGCAACTACTTTCAGACTCATATAAAATAGTAGAACTAAACGAATTTGAAGCTACTCTTATAGGTGTCCGATACATTTTAAAAGAAGAGAAATATGATATAAACAACTTTATTTTAACAAATATCGGTACAGGTACTTCTATTCATTACGTTTATAATGACAAATATATTCGAGCTGGTGGAACTGGTGTTGGCGGTGGTACTATTATGGGACTTTCAAAATTGTTAACAAGTATAGATCATTTTGAAGATGTGATCCCTTTAACAAAAATAGGTTCTAGAAAAGAACTAGATATTACGGTTGGAGATATTTATGGTGGAATTCTCTCACCTATTGATAATAGCTTAACTGCAAGCAATTTTGGTAAAGCCGCTATTACAGCATCAAATTATAATAACTCAGATATACTTGCTACTGTACAAGGACTTGTCGGTGAAGTCGTTACTGCATTAAGCCTTCAATTCGCCGAAACAAAAAACATTAACCATATTATTTATATTGGTTCGACTCTATGTAATAACGTGCACCTTCAAAATATTATTAGTAGCTACACAAAATATCAAAATAAAACACCTATTCTTTTACAAGATGGTGGTAATAGCGGTGCGATTGGTGCTTTACTCCATGTTACAAATAAAAAAGGCTGACTTTTGTCAGCCTTTTTTCAACGGCACTTCAAATTCAATAATTGATTCTCCGTTCTTCCCAATTCGCTCTACACTAATTCTATCAATTACACATTGCAACTTTTCAGGGAAACTATGAATATCCTTAGCTACTTCAGCAGCTAACTCAACACTTTCTTTTCTCCCGACTGTTACATGCGGTATGTACGGAATATCTTCTTTCAAAAATTGTATTAAAGGTCCTGTATAGAGCATATCATGTAGTTCTTCTATTTGTTCTTTCCCTCCCTCAACTTCTAAAAACAAATAGTTTCCTACATTAGTGATACGATTTGCAAACTCAATTTCAATTTTGCCTACCCCTTTTGATACATTAAAAATATGAGATTTTAATTCATCATTTGAAATATTACTCTTAAATGGAAATACGATTGTTATATGTGGTGGAATTAATCCAAATAAAGAATCATGTTTTTGTCTAATGTTCTCTATTTTATTGATGGACATGTTATTTAGAAAAACTAAAATTGTACGCATTTTTATACCCTCTACTTTCCCTCATCTTAATTTGTATCATATTCTATGACAGCCTTGCACTTCAACAAATAGTTTTGCTTACATGTAAAAATAAAAAACTTCTCAAATGAGAAGTTTTCATATAGCATGATTACTATTTTCCCGCCAAACTTTCCTAAACTTTATATAACAAGCAATTCTCCACGGAATAATATACGATACTGCAACAACATAAAATAATAAACCAATCGTTTGCTGATCTAAGTCAACAATATATTGTCTTGAACCATATCTCAAAACGACAAGTGCAATAAAAGTAATTAAAAAAGCTGCACTTTTTTTCGTATAAATATTCCCATCATCTCTCCGCTCATAATTTGTTAATACTATAAGCGGCACAGCGAAAAGTACACCAATGAATACCGCTATAACTACTTGTAATATAGCTGGATGTACGGGACCTAAAAACCATACAATACCTGGTGTTAAAAATAGTAATGGCCATAAAATACGTTTTCCCGATCCCTTTATTGGCTTATGCATGGAGCGATAACGACGCCAAAATATTAGTAGTGCAATACATAAAAAGACTGTTATTAATGAAGAAGTATCTCCCATTTACTTTTCCTTCTCTCTAAAATAACAATCTAGTACTATTTTAAACCGTTCGTTCAAATGATACTTTACGAATAAATATACTACTAGTTATGATATAAAGAATAGTTAATCCGATTGAAATAACAGTAAAATAAGGAATGTCGATTAAAGATGCATCGTTTGTAAAAATTAAACCTTTTATCCCCGCTTCTCCATAAAGTACACTATTCATTGATAAGAAAAGTGTCCCACCAATCATAAGACCGATCCACTTAAATCTTTGCTTAAACACGACTACTAGTTGAAAGAAACATGCTGTCGTAACATAAAATAAAAATTGTAAAATAAATTGTTGTACCAATTGCTCCCAAAAGTTAACATTTACTACGTTATATTTTAAATCTTGTAAAAGCATAACTTGAAGAAATGAAAATAATGCAGATTGAAGTACAATATAACAAATTGCTCCGATAAAATATTGTGTTCTCGTTACACCGAATGAAACCGCTAAACGAAACAGCTCGTCTTGTATGATGAAAACACTTCCTACTATAAATATCATAATAGCTATTGAAGGATTATTGATAATTTCGGGTAAATAACCAATTTCCACTGCATTTATATGAGCAACATTTAAAGCTCCTTTTATTAATAAAGCTACAATCCAAAATATTAATAGTGCTTTATAATGAAAATTTATATGTAACTTTAACTGCTTCATTAATATCGTCATTTTACTTCACCACCAGTTATGTGAATAAATAATTTTTGTAATGTTATTCCATCAACTACTAATCCTAATTCTTCAATAGAGTCATAATCTTCATTAGACAATTTTTCCCATATAACAGCAATACCCTTATTTCCATAAACTTCTCGATTTAATACTTTTTTATTGATTGAGAACTCGTCCACTTTATCTTTTTGCCCTGAAATAATCTGAACTTGTTGTAATAAATCTTCCACCAATGATTGAACAACCAATCTTCCTTCTTTTATGATAATTACATCTTCAATAACATGAGTTACTTCTTCTACTAAATGTGTTGACAATATAATTGTTCGTGGATACTCACCGTAATCTTCTAGTAGTAGACTATAAAATAATTCACGGTGTGCTGCGTCTAAACCTGTAGTTGGTTCATCAAAAATAGTAATTGGTGCTCTACTTGCTAATCCTTGAATAATTCCTACGACTGTTTGCATACCATGGGATAGTTTATGGTATTTCTCTGTCATATTCAGCTGAAATTTATCTGCCAGTTCTTCAGCATAAGCTCCATCCCAATTTTTATAAAACATGCTACACATCTTAAAAAATTCTTTTACTTTATAACTTAAATGAGCCTCTTCTTTTACTCTAACAAAACAAATATTTTGCATCGCTTTACTATTTTCAAATACATTTTCACCAAATACAGATACGCTTCCACTACTCGAAATAATTTGTCCTGCTAGTAAGTTTAATAAAGTCGTTTTCCCTGCTCCGTTCCTTCCAAGCAAACCATATATTTTATGCTCTTCCAATGAAATCGTTACTTCATTTACAGCTATTTTCTTTTTATATTTTTTCGTTAACTCTAACGTTTCAAGTGCAATCATCCCTCTTTCCCCTCCTTCGTAATTTTTTGAATCATATCCATCAATTCATCTTTTGATATTTCTAGCACTTTCGCTTCTTCCCACACTTTAGGTAAATATTCGGTCATAAAAGTGTTTTGTCTTTTTTTTAGTACAACTTCTTTCGCTCCCTTTGCAACAAACATCCCGATCCCTCTCTTTTTATATAAAATCCCTTCATCCACTAATACATTTACCCCTTTAGCTGCAGTAGCTGGATTTATTTGTAACATCTTCGCAAATTGATTTGTTGATGGAACTTGTTCTTCTTCAAGCAATATGTCTTTTAAAATATCAGATTCGATTGTTTCTGCAATTTGTAAGTATATTAATTTATTTTGCTCTAGAGTAGGTTTCACAATTTCACCACCTTAGGTTCATAGGTTCATTACTTATGTAATTAACCATATCACATTAAAATATTTATTTCCATAAATTTCTTTTATAAAAAAAGAAAGTCATTCGTTTAAGAATGACTCTCTTTTCTAAAATTTCAAATTTTCAACTCTTGTTCTCAAATTCTTTTCATTTATACCATTTTGACAAAAGTTAAATTGTTGTCCTTTTATTGACTTTGTACGATCTACTATTTGCCCTAAATGATAACTTGTGTGCTCCACTAAATGTAATAAACTATGTAGATCAATATGCCCTTTTTCTGCAAAAGCTTGTATAAATGCTTTTCCCCACTCATCAAATATTTCTTCAAAAGTTTTTATCAAAACTTCAGTATGTTGTCGTTTTACTGGAAAATACTCCTCGATTCCCTTTTCAAAAACTATATTTGGATTTTTATAACGAATAGTATTTCTCTGTATATGTTCACAAATATGCAATACGATTCCACCAATTGAATTAACAGAGTTCCCTTGCTTCCACAAATCTTCTTCACTAACGAGGCTAATTGCCTGTATTAACTTAGGTAAATAATGATCCTGCATTCTATGATAAGAAATTTTGTATACTAACTCCATCTTTGTCCCTCCAATTATTTCGACTACTTTATTGGATATTTAACAAATAAAGATTTTCGGAAATCTTTATCATTCACAAACCTATTAATTTTTTTGTTATTATCATTAAGGAACTTTACTACTTTGTTTTTATCCCATAAATTATCTTCTTTTGGAAAATCATCAAATTTTTCATACAGGACTGATAGTATTTCTTCTCTTTTTATCGTGAAGTTTTTATTTTCTAATTGAAACTCGTAACCTTTTGCATTTGGTACTAAAATCGCAAAATAAATAACGTTAAAGAGAAAATTCTTCTTCATCGTATCCTTACCATCAAACCAATACGTCTCAACCATGTCTTCTGTAAGTGGTCCATTCTCTTTTGCACCATAGTACACCTTTATACTTTCATTCTCTAAACTTATACTTTGAAATGTTTCACCACCGGGTAAATGATTAACAATTGCAACTACATCTGAGTTATTACCAACGTATGTCCCCGCATATTTTTTAAAATCACTTGGTTCCATATCTGATATTTCTTTTATTCTTTCTCCGCTAGAACAAGCAGTAACAAATAAAAAAATTGTTAGCATAACAACCACATTACGATGCATATATTTCATTTAGCAGCCCCCATTCTTATCAACATTTCGTTAATTACAATACTTCTTCTCAAAACCCTTTAAAATATACGCATTTTAATCAAAATTAAAAATTTTCAATTTTCATGTTTACAATTATCCATTAATTGTATATACTTACTAACGTAAGAAAAAAATTCTAAAAGGAGGTCGAAGGAAATGATGAAATTACAATTACATGCTTTAACTTTAGCATTAACTGCATCTGTGTTTTCTGGACAATTAAATATGAATTCGACCACCCTAATGGAGAATTGAAAATCGTACATTATTTCTATTAATTCATAAATTCGCCACAGGAGGTCGTATACTTTCCTGTGGCTTTTTCACGCCTGGCCATAGGAGAACTATATCTTCCTGTGGCTTTTTTGTGCAATTTTTTAGTCACTTACATTATTTTTCAAAGAAAGGAGCAACATTCGATGACTATTAGCGTATTGTTTTTAAGTATTACGATTCAAAGAAATACAATTTCTAAAGGTGAAATTCTTCATAATGAGCAAATTGAAAAAGCTATGAATGATGTTAAGGAGCGCCAAGCGCTTTATTGTGATCACCTGTAATTCCTTTTCGAAAGGAGGAATTCATTTATGACTTTTCATATTTTCTTTTTTAC
>Ga0102589_1004435_pt1 | contig 13216 bp, 15 predicted proteins | sample AraplaMF_Col_mLB_FD_76858 | JGI IMG/M metagenome (GOLD analysis project Ga0102589, IMG submission 76858) | Arabidopsis root microbial communities from the University of North Carolina, USA - plate scrape MF_Col_mLB | ecosystem: Host-associated > Plants > Roots > Endosphere | place: USA... | reverse complement strand
ACCAGTCACTCCGTTGGGGATAAATTAACTGTTTATAACAAAGTGAATAAGGCTAAAAAATTTAATCAGTACCTTATTCCTACTTCAGAATTAACTAATTATAGAGTATTGCTAAATATGGTGGAAAACTACACAAAAATAATTGTAAAACCCTTATCCGGACATAAAGGAGCTGGTATTTTCTATATAGAAAAGATAGGTGACAGTTATAAAATTAGTAAAGATGAACAGGACTCCATATTTAGTGAAAATCAACTAGAAAAGTTTATCGATAGTCATATAAAACAGGACACTTACTTAGTACAAAAATTTATAACATGTAAGACAAAATTAGGGAATGTATATGATTTTAGATTACATGTACAAAAAGGCGGAAACGGCAATTGGTTAATTACGTCTATATATCCAAGGATAGGTAAAATGGGTAGTATAGCTTCAAACCTAGGCAACGGTGGCTATACTTGTATTCCGGATATCTTTTTAAAACAGGAATTTGGGGATAACTACTACAATGTCCAAAAGCATCTTGAACAATTTGCTTTAAGTTTTTCTAACCATTTTGAATCTCTATACCAGGATACACTATTTGACGAGTTAGGAATTGATGTAGGACTCGATGAAAAAGGAAGACTTTGGATTTTTGAAGTGAATTGGAGACCAGGTCCTCCTGTCATTATGAATGTTGAATTGGATGTAGTAAGGAATACTCTTCAATATGCCCAATATCTAGCCAATAAAAATAAAAAATATTAGCTGAAATTTATTTATATAGAAATATAAGCATTATTAATTAATATAGGACTTCAATTCAATAAATAATTTTTAATGATGTGAAAACACATGCCTCTGCATGGGGATAGTTTTTTTACTTTACTCTATAGATTTTATCTAGCCATACCAAGTCGAGTAAGTTAGGGGCAACATTGCCCCTGCCTCCCATAGCAAGTTTTTTTATCGTCTCCTCATCCTACCGTATTGGTAGATAAAACGTACGCCCATACTCCAAATAGAGGTACACATAACAGCATCTTTCTTTCATCAGAGAATAGCCACAACCTTATGTACCTATAAGGGACCAGCAAGAGGTCAGCTTCATTTCAGATCTATCATGGGTTTGTCCATCAGGAAAATAGTATTCATCCAGTTATGCGGTTTTATGCTTTTCTGTTCACTTTCCATATACCTATGTTCACTTTCTCTTGTATTCTTTATACACTGTCACGTCATTTGATTGTACAGTCTCCCTACTCATATAATAAGGGGTTTACTGAGTTCATCATCCTATAGATACAATCATCTTAAGTAGATTCTTTACCCCAGGCAAGATACATGACGTATGACAGGAGTATTATGTATCTACCTTCTCTCTTGCCAATACGTAAACAAATCTAGGCCCTGTCCTGAGCTCACATTTACGAAGCTTACAAACCTTCACTGTCATTCATCTTACTTATCTTCCCTAACAGTGCTCCAGACCATGTATCGATTCTCTATTTCGACGCTTTCTCCTTTCTCATGTAACCCTCAAATCCGTTACCAAGCCAACGTTTTTTGACATGAATATTTTTGCGTCTAAACTAGTGGCTTTTGCCCTACTATATAGTAGCAACTGCTTGTCGTACCCTAATTTTTGTTGCCTAAAATTATAAAAGAAGGAACATTCGCTTATAGAATGCTCCTTCTTTCTTAAATTTATTATAAAGTTCTTTAAAGAGCTTTATCCAATACATTTTTGAAACTCTTCTAAATTAAGCTGTTCCGGTTACCCTGCTGATACTAATAGCATCTAAACTGGTTGTATTAATATTATCCGAGCTATCTGTCCAAATTAGAAATCCATCTTGTACATGAATAAAAGTACCATTTCCATCAATTTGGTTTCCAAAAGAAAAAATTTGAATCCGATCTCCTCTTCTTAAACCATTAAAATCGAAATCATTTGAAGATGCTCCTTCTAAAGGCGTAATGTTATCACTTGAGTTAACATTGCTTTCAAAGGTATGGCCATTAGACATGAAATCACCTCCTAAAAAAGATAAGGAATAATATATACTATGAAAAAAATTAAGTTTAGTACAAGCCAAAAGCTTATTTATAGTTATGAAAATCACCCATTTAATCCTGTTCGCTTTTCTTGGATACCATAAAATATGCAGTACAAACGTCCCTCCAATCTTAGGGTATGGAATTTAAATTTCAATCTATGAAAAACCATTTAAATCTGAAAATATTATAAATATATTCTGTCTTGTCCAATCAATTTAGAATGCTCCCCTATATAATATAAGAAAGCATAGGAGTGAATAGTATGAATTTACAAACTCTGCGAGGCTCTTATAATTTAGTAGCAGGCTTAGGGAGTTGGTGTGGTCCAGCACTTTATTCTGAACGTCATAATTTAAGAAGGCATTCATTCCCACTTGATTGGGTTCAAACCCCTTTTCTTTCTGATGTAAATAAATTACTAAAAAATAAATTTCAAGGTTTTATGGAATTAGAAAATATGATTGAAAAAGATATATTAGCCAATTATATAGACGACAATGGATATCCTATTTTTAAATTTGGAACTCATGAATCAGTAAGAGCTCATTATATTACAGATACCCAATATAACATCGACTCTGTTCATGACTTCCCAATAATCCCGAACCAAGAATGGTTTCTACAATATCCTTCCTATAAAGTAAGACTAAATCATCGCATCCAAACATTCCTTAATCAAATTGCACAAAGTCAACGAACCTTGTTTATACGACACGAATGGCTGCCAACAAATTATCAAGATATAGTCATATTAAAATCTATATTAGCTGAAATGACTAATGGTAACTTTAATATTCTTTTAATAGAAACCGTTGATGATAACTTACAGGGCGTGAAGGATATGAATTTTGGAACAGCTGAAGATGGTATTTGTTGGGTTCAGGTTTCTCGCGAAAATGGTACTAATCCTTCCATTTGGAATACCCTATTAGAGGGAATAACTTTAATAGATTAAACTTTTAGAGACATCAATTAAGAGAAATGAGAAGTACAAATATAAATAGACCAAAAAATTCAGGACCAGACCTTAGTCGTTAAATAGTTAAACAAAAATTTTCATTAAGGCAATTAGAAACAACTTAAAGTTGTTATTGCTCCTAGGAACTACATTTTATATATTAAAATTCGGTGTTATTCATTAGATGTAATAGATGGCTTTTCTATTTGAAATTTATAAGCTTTATATATTACCAAAAAATAGTTATCTTACCTTAGGGTACATTTATATTAAATGGACAAACATGCATATTGGATAATATAGGTATTGTATTCATTATCCTTATGGAGGATATGGTGGTTACGGGTATGGCTACCCATATGGTTACAGTGGTTGTTGTTAATCATTCATAGTTTAAATAAGAAAAATATAGTTTTATCAATACTGCTCTTATTTTATGTAAAATAGTCATCGGAAGTCTGGATATATGTCCTAATTCTTTTCGTGAAAAATTTCAGCAAAGTAAAACTCCTTAGATTTAAAAACCGTGAAGAGTTTTACTTTACTGAATAAAGGATATGTTTCTCATATTTATATAATTTTTCTTTTGAATTATCTTTCTTCAAATTTACCATAAAGTTCTTGAAGAGGCTTTGTAATAATTTTATTTAATTCCATAATCAATATATTCATCCGTTGTTCAGCTTCTATCAATCGTACAATCATTTCATTTTTCTGAACAACTTCCCCTATTTTTTGAACTTCCTCAATTTCATCCCGCATAATTTTCTGACCTGTCATTTGCTTATTTTGTAATTCGATTTGTAAATTGTGGAACTTATTAAAAAGTTTTTTTGTCTCTAGGTCAGCATTAACTTCCCTATATATACTTTTTAAGCTTTTAAATTCATTGCTTCTACGTAATACCCTTTCAAAGTCATGAGTCATATTATATAGGTTTACATCCAAAGGAAATATCCTCCTAATATCAAATTTATAGTAGATGAAGCTAATTAAATTATTAATCCCATCGGCTTTATCTATAAACATGAAAAATCATTATGATGGTGTATTTAGATCAGGTTTTCATTAAAAAAAGAACGTCTAAAGAAATTACAATATTAAGATACAATTCATTCTAATTTCATTATATTCACTAACCCATTTTTACGTAAATTGTCTATACGAATAACATTTAACAATTTGAGCAAACTACCCAAGACGCCGTGAGGCATCAACATTAAGTTCCCTATTCTTTTAACAGAAAAAACTACTGAACATAGTCAGGAGTTTTTTCTCTTTTTAACCTGTATATCGTATACATCTTTAGTTAACATAATGGATTTTCTAGGAATTAGACACAAAAATAGTAGAAAACTTAGATAAAATGAGCGCTTGTCCAAACGTTTTTCATTGCTTTGCATACTATATAAGTGAGCATCCTCCTGCTCTTCCAATAGATCGGTTTTATTGCTATTAGATTGAAAAAAACTACGGTGTGGTGAACAGTAGTTTTTTCTGTTTTTAAATTTGCAAACTCAGGAGGTTGAAAAAGGCAGTCTAAAAGTATACTCAGTACGAGACTAAAGCTACTTGAATACATCTTATGTCTTTATTTCCCTTTAGGTAACTTGCCTATTAGAAATAAAAATTTATTTTTTGAGCAAACTATTCAAGATGTTACAAGGCATCAAGAATCCCTGTTCTTTTAACAAGAAAACCTACTGGTTCCCTCCGTTCCAGTAGGTTTTCTATTTTCAAGCTGTACTTATTTAGTAACTACTACCACTAAAACAAGAACAACCAATGATAACTAATAAAATAAAGAGTACAACAATTAAGGCAAAACCACTACCAAAACCGTAGCCTCCGCTTGAACCGCAGCCAGGGCCTACACCGTAACCTCCACTAAAACCTCCGAAACAACACATATTCCTCACCCCCATATGTTTCTGCTTTAAAATATGTACAAGAAGGAAAAATGTTCGTCCCAAACTGGTAAAAGTAGAATTATCCACGCCTGACCAATTTCTATGTCCTTATTAATAGCTTAAGAATCCTATATAAAAAGACCTGTTACTTTGGCGGTTTTAGTAACAGGTCCCGATGAGGAAATATGAAATAGGATGTCTTTATGTGATATAAGGATATCCTATGTAAAACTAGTAAGATAGCTTAGACTAATGTCTATAAAATGATCAAAAATATAAATTATTTATCCATAAAAAAATAATACCAGCACTTGTCCAAACCCTTTTCATTACTTTGCATACCATAATATTGAGCAACCTCCTTGCTCTTCCAATAGATTTCGGCTTATACATTGCTATTAGACGAGAGAAAAAACTACTTTTGGGGCAGACAGTAGTTTTTTTCTGTTTTTAGGATATATATGATTTACATAAAAGTAATTGTCCAAGCAAATTTACTCAACTAAGCATCTTATATAGGAGAGTCTCAAAAGAAAAGTAGGAGAATGATTAATTTGAACTTACATGATATCAAAGGATCCTATGATGCTGTGTTTAGTTTAGGAAGCGCCTGTAATCCAGCGCTTCAATTTCAACGTCTTAATTTAAAAAGATTCGCCTCAAGTCCACTTGATTGGAATTACTCCCCATTCCTTTCCGACGTAAATAGATTGTTGAAAAATAAATTCAATGGATTCATGGAACTTAAAAACATGCGTGTGATAAATGATAAGGGAGTTTCTATGTATGCTGATGAAGGGGTTTTTATTTTTCCTGATAAAGGGCTTCATAAACCAATAAAATCCTATCTAGTACTAGATACTGTTTATAAAATTTTTTCTGCTCATGATTTTCCTATTATTCCGAATCAACCTTGGTTTTTAGCCTATCCACCTTTTAAAAAAACACTCAACTTTCGGATAGATAGATTTTTAGATAAAGTTAAAAATAGTCAATCCATTTTATTTGTTAGATGGGTGGCTAATTATCAAGAAGCAGTTGAATTAGAATCTATTTTATCTCAACTAACGAAGGGAAGCTTTAAAGTCCTTATCCTTAATCCAATAGAAGGTCTACAGGAGATTAGTGAAGTAGATTGGGGATTGGGTAGAACCTGTGTAGTTAACGTTCCTAACGATCCAAATAGTAATGTAACATGGGATTATGTCTTAAACAGGATAACGTTAATTAATTAAGGGATTGTTTTAGATCACCAAATCATTAAATGGTGTAAATCGTTCCCCCGTATAACAAAAAGAAACGTAACAAAGCCTAGGCTTTGTTACGTTTCTTTTTTAAACCCTATTAAGTGGTAATTATAGTAGTAACACCTAATGTGCTGGTTGGTGTTGAAGTAGAGGTTGCAGTATGAGTTACAAACTCTACAATTACAGGTGTTCCAACTGTTACCTCATCATCAATATTCAAAGCAGTTGTTGACAGAGTGTATACACTGGTAGGCTGTATGACCCCATTAATATATACATTAGCGTAAGAATTAGCTGTTACAGCAGGCAAGGTTGTGATTGCTGCTCCTGTATCATCAATAAAACTCGCTGCAGGTATGGACGTGATTCCTCCAGCAACCATTGGTGCTGTTACGAATACTGTAAATCTTGCAGGTGCAGGAGTCACACTTGTTGTTGTTGCTACTGTGACATCTCCAGTAACTGTACTTGTGGCTGTATAAACAGGTTTAATAATAGGCATATATCTTTTTCCCTCCTCCCTAAAATGTTTGAGATAGAAAGAATGCCAAGTATTCCTTCTATCTATTCATAATCAAATTCTTATCATCCGCAACTGTCAAATATCTATATAGGTAGTCCATCTTTTATTAGAACATATATTTTTTACCTTCCACGCTTGTCCAAGCATAAAAGGATTGCGAACCATATAATAAAGATGATTAGAAAAGAGGTAATAAAATGACCACTTTATTAGATGCTAGAACGTCTTAGAATGCTAGTATCGCTAATTCAATCTCTATTCCTATTACTATACTCTCCGCCCCAGGATTATTTGGACAAGTCGGCCTTAATGTTTTAGGTGCTACTGGCCCTATTCGTACTCAATTGAGTGGAACAGTAGCTTGCCAATTACCACTCCTCCCTGTAGCAACGACTATTACATTGACAGTTGTTAGAGGTACCTCTCTTACCGACCCCGTCATTTATTCTTCAGCAGAAGCCTTAAATATAAATCTCTTAGGACCTCAACTTTTCACATTTACTGCATCCGATTTTAATGTTCCTCCCCCAGCATCTGAGCTTTTAATTTATACTGCATTTATTGGCAGCAATGTATTGGGTACTGTTAGGGTAGGACCAGAAATTTAATGTTAATGAAAGAAAGCTTGTTCAATTATGCGAACAAGCCTTCCTATTTATAAAATCAGTAATTTGAATAGCCGTCTTGTTTACATTTACAACCAGAATGATGACCTTTATGACCGTCATAACCATCTTTACAGTTATAATTGCCATGACCGCCGCCTTTATTATAGCCATCATAACCACTATACTCGTTATGACCATAATTGCGACAACCACCATAATTGTTGTTATAGTTCGAACAACCACATCTACAACGGCGTCTACAGCCACAACCAAAGAAATTCCAACAACACATGTATTTTCCCTTCCTTTAGCATGGATACGATATTTTATGTTTTCTATTTTATTTAGCTTGTACTATTGTCACCTATGAAAAAAAGCTTCTAAATTAAACATCTAGAAGCTTTTTTAGCAATTAATCTAAAAATTGAAAGTGAACAAAAAGAATATTTTTATATCTATTATTTATTGAGATTTAAGTCGTCGAAGTATTATCAACTTGGCCTTGATCGCTAATATCTGGATCACAATTATTATTTAACATGTGAGCCACTGAAGGAGAAGTATTACCAAAAGAAAAACAAGCTCCTACGGATTTTGAATTAGCTGTATGACTGTTTTGAACAGTGTTACCAATGTCTAAATTCGCGTTTTCTGTAACTCCATTAGCATTAAAGTTTTGAACATTAATATTACATGGCATAAAAAATGTACTCCTTTATTATTAAACTTGCCCTGATATCGGCATAGAAGGGTTAGCAATTTGATCTTGGTCACTAAAGTCGGGATCAAAATTCCCATTAGCCATCCAAGACGTAGAAGGAGAGAAATTACCCATAGAAATACAAGCTCCTACCCATTTTGAATTAGCTGTATGACTATTGTGTACTGTATGACCAAAATCTAGATTTCCGTTTTGTGTAATTCCATTGGTCAATACATTACCAACAATAATAGAATAAGGCATAAACCTACTCCTTTCTCTTTTGAACACTTATTGTAATTTATGCTTCCATTCTTTATTAGGTAACTTGCCTAACACAAATAAAATAAATATCAGCCTAAAACAACTGTGCCTTAAGGCACTTTCAGTCAACTTAAGTTGACCCTGTGTATGTAAATAAATTAGCTCTACTTATATAGTTTATTGTTTTATTTCTACTATCTTTTTGAATTAATATTAGGTTAGAGCCCGTCCAAAAAATCAGTAACAGTTGCCACTACTCAATCCCCGAACGCTAATACCTTCTAGACTAGTAGTATTTCTATTACCTGGGTTATCATTCCAAACTAAAAAACCATCTTCTACACGAATAAAAATTCCGTTGCCATCAATTTGTCTTCCAGCAGAACACACCTGAATTCGATCTCCTCTTCGAAAATTATCTAAACGAGTACGAGAAGAAGTACGACGACTACCGGTACGACGGTCACCACTACGCTTTCCTTGCATAAAACCACCTCCAAATACTTTGATATGAACGGAAAAAACCTCCTGATTTTAGCGAAGATCAGGAGGTTTTTAAATTAGTAAGGAATACATCCAAAAACAAAGGGTACTCATTTAATGAAGTATTGGAGTGCATTGACTATATCCTATGTATTAATAATATTTTAGTAACTTGCCTATCGTAAAAAGTATTTAAAAATATATTAGTTTATGTAAAAGCCTCTCAATTGAAAGGCTCTTATTGTATTAGCAGAAGCCACCGTAGCCACCACTAAAACAACTACATCCAATAATGACAAGAAGAATAAATAAGACAATTAGAAGGGCAAAACCTCCACCAAGTCCACATCCACCATAACTAGACATACTATCACTCCTTTTATAAGGTTTGAGTAAAACTAAAGGAGTAGGAACATAATTCACATGGGCTGACATATTATATGTATCCGTAAACATTTATGAGCATGTTTACTTCTTTAAAGCTTAAAATGAATAAAGTCCAGCATTCAAGACAGACTAATAGAGATACTTTCTCGTATCAATATTCTCTTCTAATTACGTTACAAAAAACACACTAACTACCTTCTAAATAGTTAGTGTGTTTTCCTTGTCTTTCGAAATGAAATTCCAAAGACAAGCAGCCTTGCTTTTCCGTCCATATACTATATGTATATTGTTCAAATTAAATGATGAAAATATACTTGCAATATGAATTAAAATATCATAAATCGAACAAACCACAAAAGACGCTGTGAAGCTTCCGTTTGGTAATCCTCATTAATTCAAGTTAACAATAAGAAGCCAGAAAAACTACCCTTCGAAACTAATCGAACAATTAGATCGGGTAGTTTTTCCATTTTCAAGGAGTTTCATCACCATCATCATTATTGTTGATTTCCATTTATTCCATCAACGTTTGCAATAGCTGTTTGATCACTAATATCTGAATCTATTTGAGTATTTTTCATTTTAGCTGAAGAGAAAGAAATGTCACCATATGTCCTATTTATTCCGGTTGATTTAGTATGTGCTGTGTGACCATTATGAATTACTTCACCAAAATTCGTAGACCCATTACTAGAAGTGCTATTAATTCTTGTAGTTCCAATGTTAATGAACCCTGGCATTGCTATCCCATCCCTTTCTTCAGTTTAGTAGGTACATATTATGATAATGCAAGCCTAGGTGTGAAAAAATAATACTTAAAACAAATCAAGATTTTAAAAAATCATCTACTTCTTATTTGAAACACGATGCTCACTTTTAGTTAGCATAAAACACGTTCTAGGAATCAGACATAAAAATAGGAGAAAATTTAGATAAACTGAGCCCTGTCCAAACGCTTTTCATTACCTTGCATACTATAATATTGAGCAACCTCCTTGCTCTTCCAATAGATTTCGGCTTGTACATTACTATCAAGCGAGAGAAAAAACTACTTTGGCGCAAACAGTAGTTTTTTCTGTTTTTAGGATGTATATGATTTACATAAAAGTAATTGTCCAAGCAAATTTACTCAACTAAGCATCTTATATAGGAGAGTCTCAAAAGAAAAATAGGAGAATGATTAATTTGAACTTACATGATATCAAAGGATCCTATGATGCTGTGTTTAGTTTGGGAAGTGCTTGTAATCCAGCTATTCAATTTCAACGCCTTAATTTAAAAAGATTTACCTCAAGTCCACTTGATTGGAATTACTCCCCATTCCTTTCCGATGTAAATAGATTGTTAAGAAATAAATTTAATGGATTTATGGAGCTTAAAAACATGCGTGTGATAAATGATAAAGGGGTTTCTATGTACGCTGATGAGGGAGTTTTTATTTTTCCAGATAAAGGGCTTCACAAACCTATAAAATCCTATTTAATGCTAGATACTGTTTATAAAATTTTTTCTGCTCATGATTTCCCTATTATCCCGAATCAAAATTGGTTTTTAGCTTATCCACCTTTTAAAAAAACACTCAACTATCGGATAGATAGATTTTTAGATAAGGTTAAAAATAGTCAATCCATTTTATTTGTTAGATGGGTAGCTAATTATCAAGAAGCAGTTGAATTAGAGTCTACCTTATCTCAGATAACGACGGGGAGCTTTAAAGTCCTTATCCTTAATCCAGTAGAGGATCTACAAGGAATTAGTGACGTAGATTGGGGATTAAGTAGAACCTGTGTAGTTAACGTTCCCAATGATCCAAATAGTAATGTAACATGGGATTATGTCTTAAACGGGGTAACATTAACCAATTAGTAGATTTCCGAAAACACTAAGAAAAGGAAACGTACAAAGCTAGGCTTTGTACGTTTCCTTTTTAAATCTCATTAAGTGGTAATTATAGTAGTAACACCTAATGTACTAGTTGGTGTTGAAGTAGAGGTTGCAGTATGAGTTACAAACTCTACAATTACAGGTGCTCCAACCGATACCTCATCATCAATATTTAAGGCAGTTGTTGACAGAGTGTATACACTGGTAGGCTGTATGACGCCATTAATATATACATTAGCGTAGGAATTAGCCGTTACGGCAGGCAAGGTTGTAATTGCTGCTCCTGTATCATCAATAAAACTTCCTGCAGGTATCGACGTGATTCCTCCAGCAACCATTGGTGCTGTTACGAATACTGTAAATCTTGCCGGTGCAGGAGTCAAACTTGTTGTCGTTGCTACTGTAACATCCCCAGTAACTGTACTCGTGGCTGTATAAACAGGTTTAATAATAGGCATATATCTTTCCCTCCCCTCTAAAACATTTGAGATAGAAAGAATGTTAAATATTCCTTCTATCTATTCATAATCAAATTTTAATTATCCGCAACTGTCAAATATCCAGTTAGGTAGTCCATCTTTTATTAAATCTATAAAATACTCCTACATACCAGGTCTTATGCCGTTTCTAAATTAAAAGAGGAGAATAATAAATAGAGAACAAGCTTTATAAAAAAAAGCCCCCCCAAGAAAAGAATAAAAATATCTTTAAAAAGGAGGAAAAATGAATGCCTATTGTCAAACCTTTTATGAACTCTTTAAGATTTAGCACTACAGCAGGAGCTGGTACAGGCACTGGCGCTGCATATAACATTCTTGCCACAGCTTTTACTACTGACGCTGGTGCAGCTCCTACTGCCTTTCCAGCTTCCCCTGCATACTATAATCTGTATATTAATGGCCAAATTCAAACGGCTGATACTTCAGCTACCACTACTACTACTATTACTATTCCAGACGGAGATACACTTGCAGCTGCCACCCCTATTGTGGTTGAGTTTGTTGTAAACTAGCTTGTTGGGCAAACTACTCAAGACGCCGTGAGGCATCTACAACTAACTTTCTTCTTTAGCAGAAAAACTACTGGTTCTCTCCGTTCCAGTAGTTTTTTCTGTTTTTAAGCTATATATAACATACATTCTTTCCTCTATAAATTGAGCAAGTAATATCAGGGGTTTATTTCTAAAATAAGATATTGACATATTTTATTATTCGCAATCATAAAGAACAAGAGGAATAAATTCTGTAAGGGGCTGGGACTGATGCGAGCAAGTTATAGAAAATGGAAAGAACACCCTTATGACGGAGAGAAAACCCCTCCTAAAGGCTCTTCAGAAGCAGGATATTGGCCAATGTTTTTTTTTTCAAAAGGTAGAGATAATAATTTCTTAGATCCCTTTCATCAACCTATCAATTGGAGAATTAAAAATCCTGATAATATTAATTGGCAAACAGAACTTTTTCTAGTAGATCAAACATTAAAATCGCTAACTCCTCAACAAAGACAAATTGCGCAATATTGGGGTACAGGTGAACTATGTGCAAAAATCACTGCTATGATTTTCGATTTAGGTGAAAAATATCAGCTTGGATCACCTAATATTGCCAGAGCACTAGGGTATTCCAATGCTGCTATAAACGATACATTCGTAATCACATGGTTTTTAAAATATCTATGGAATGTAGCACGACCAAATCAATATGGGAGAAATTTGTCTACCGTGTTGATTACTCCTCGTTTTCCATCTTATCCTTCTGCCCATGCTACTATTGCAGGATGTTCAGAAATATTATTAAGTTATCTCTTCCCCTCAGAGTCAGCAAGAATAAAAAATTTGATGAAAGAAAGTGCTCAATCTCGTTTGTATGCTGGGGTACATTTTAAAGTAGACAATGATGAAGGTTTAAGATTGGGAAGACAAATTGGAGAAACAGTAGTAAAACTAATGAGGTCACAAAACTTAAACACCATTCAATAAGAAGCAAAATAATTATATGTAACTTAACCACTATGAACATTTTTTTTATAACTGAAGTAAACTACCCACGATGTTAAAAGACATCGGAGTGTATATAGCATACTGGTAACCAGAAAAATCACTGACGGAAACAGTGATTTTTCGCTTTTTTTAGACTGTATACTCCATTTAAAGCAGTACATAGTACATACCTAACTCTTCATTCACAAAACTACTTTTTGTGAATGA
>Ga0102589_1004431_pt1 | contig 13228 bp, 11 predicted proteins | sample AraplaMF_Col_mLB_FD_76858 | JGI IMG/M metagenome (GOLD analysis project Ga0102589, IMG submission 76858) | Arabidopsis root microbial communities from the University of North Carolina, USA - plate scrape MF_Col_mLB | ecosystem: Host-associated > Plants > Roots > Endosphere | place: USA... | reverse complement strand
GAAATTAAAAAGACAGAACATGTTGCATGAGAGGTGAAACGAAATGGCGGCTTTAGATAAAAGCTTACCTCTAGAATATCAATCCGAACAAAGCAGATTGAATATTTTAGGGTTTTGGGTTTTCCTTGGGGCTGAAATCGTGCTGTTTGCAACGCTTTTCGCCTCTTACCTAGTATTAGCTGGTCGTACGGCGGACGGTCCAACACCAGCACAGATTTTCGAAATAAAACCTGTTATGATTGAAACACTTTTACTTTTAACAAGTAGTTTTACATGCGGGATTGCAATTCATGAAATGCGTAAAGAAAACAAAAATGGTATGCTTCTATGGTTTATCATTACGTTACTATTAGGTGCTGGCTTCCTTTACATGGAGATTGAAGAGTTTATGATGTATGTGGGCCAAGGTGCTACACTACAAACAAGCGGATTCTTATCTGGATTCTTCGTTCTTCTTGGAACGCACGGTGCCCACGTAACAGGTGGTATCATTTGGGCAACTTGTGTTATTATCCAAATTTTAAAACGAGGACTGACACCAGTTACAGCTCGTAAAGTATTTATTATCAGCTTATACTGGCATTTCCTTGATGTTGTTTGGATCTTCATTTACACACTAGTTTACTTGAACGGGATGGTGGCGTAATAATGGGACAAAACAATACAAATGCTCATAGCGGATTTCCATGGTCACACGTTTTTGGATTTATTTTATCGCTTGCATTAACGTTCCTTGCTTTATACGTAACGTTAGAGACAAGCTTGCCACTTTCAACAATCTTAACAAGCATTCTTGTAATGGCAGTGGCACAAGCAGCATTGCAATTAGTTATGTTTATGCACATGACGGAAGGAGAGGGACTAATACAAACAATGACAATCGTATTCCACTTTTTCATTGCGGCAGTAACGGTTGTTGGTACAGTTTGGATTTTCTTCTCTATGTAATATATTTAAAAACCTGTTGGGACATTGTCTTAGCAGGTTTTTTTATAAGCAAATTGTTCTGGTAAATACACAAAGAAACGTATGTTAAAATGAGCCTTCATTGTATAAGAAATTCGTAACTACTCAGCGATACATTTCATTTAGAAGTTTGGTAAGAGGTATTATTTCAGTGAAAATATGCTTACCTATAGAAAGTTATTTTCATTTTTCAGCATATAGCTTGCTGCCTTTCTTTGTTTTAAATCTTTGCACGTAGCAGTATACATAGCTAGTCCCTCCTGGAACATTAAAAAAGTGCTTTTCTGCTTATTTTTCATAGAGTGACTAAGTAGTTACAGAAATCCATAATATTCCTTAAGATTCACCTCTTTGTATGGTAAAATATTACTATTATATAAACAAGGAAGTGTCAATACATGTCAATCTCAACTTTAGCTCTTTTGTTACTTGGGGAAGTGCTTGTTGCAATTATACTAATTGGCTTAAGCATTGAAATTTGGAGTTATGGGTGGAAAAAAACAAATGCAGTAAAATATTCTTGTATCTTATTTTCTCTTATTATGGGAACGAGTAGTGTATTAGGGCTTTGTGTCGCACCCGCTTATTTCTTTTTACAGCTTATAGATAAGGCGAATATTTGAGTATATCGCTATTGATCAAGAGTTAGAGATTATATACAAGTTAAAAAACTTTTCATTTTAAGTGGAGACAAGAGCATCATAAAGAACAGGCTATCATGTCTAAGAGGCAGAGCTAGACATGATAGCCTTAAAATGAACATATAATAACTTTAATTATCAGAATAGTTTTTGTTTTCAGGTGTACAAGTTATAATAACAGTTAATGCAATGAAGAAAGGATGATTGTATATGGACTTGATCCAAAAGACATCTATTTCAAAAGAACAGCTTATTCAATGGAGAAGACACTTTCATATGTACCCAGAGATTTCTTATTCTGAAGAAAAAACATCTCAAATGGTTTATGATATACTGCAAACATTTCCTCATTTAGAAGTTTCACGTCCGGCGCGTTATAGTGTAATGGCACGATTAATTGGGAAGCGACCTGGACGAACAATTGCGCTTCGTGCCGATATGGATGCACTACCTATTGAAGAGGAAAACAAGTTTGAGTTTGTTTCCCGTAATAAAGGAGTTATGCATGCATGCGGACATGATGGACATATGGCGATGTTACTGGGAACGGCATATACACTTTCGGAAAAATATGATCAAATTGAAGGGGAAATTCGCTTTTTATTTCAACACGCTGAGGAAAACTTTCCAGGCGGTGCACAGGAAATGGTTGATGCGGGTGTTATGGAAGGCGTTGATTGTATTATTGGCGCACATCTTTGGTCACCGCTTGAAGTTGGGAAAGTCGGCGTTATATATGGTCCGGCAATGGCTGCTCCAGATGCATTTTCGATTACGATTATTGGGAAAGGTGGACATGCTGGTATTCCGCATGAAACCATTGATAGTATTGCAATTGGTACACAAGTTGTTTCGCAATTACAACAAATTGTCTCAAGGCTCACGAATCCGTTAGATTCATTGGTGTTATCGGTAACGCAGTTCCATGCAGGGACAGCTCATAATGTAATTCCTGATAGTGCGACAATTGGTGGGACGGTGAGAAGTTTACGAAATGAGCTTCGAAAACAAACAGCAGAGCGCATTGAGAAAATTGTAAAAAGTATTACGGAGGCATACGGTGCATCTTATACATTTACATACGAATATGGATATCGCCCAGTTGTAAATGAAGAAGCTGTAACAAGACATGTAGAAAGTACGGCATTGCAACTTTTAGGAAAAGAATGTGTTATTCGTTTACAACCAACAATGGCTGGCGAAGATTTTTCAGCATTTTTACAAAAAGCTCCAGGTACATTTTTCTTTATAGGGGCTGGAAATGAAGAGAAAGGGATTATATATCCCCATCATCATCCGCGATTTACAATTGATGAGGATGCTTTGCCAATTGGCGTAAGCATATTTGTTTCGTCAGTTTTGGATTTCATGAAAGGCCTAGAATAACATTATGTTTCGCTCAAGTTATCCTGTTGGTAAAAGATAACTTTTTTAAATATCTTGCAAGTAATGGAAGGAACTGAAAAAGTCCGTTTCAATATAAAAAAGAAGATAACCATCTATTTCTCTGTTGGTTATCTTCTTTTTGTTCTATATATATGGACGGGATTTTCAATCGGTACTATACGAGTCCTAACCAGTTTACTAATTGCGCGGACAGGAATGTAACAACAATGGCAATTACAGTTGGAATTGCGAAGGAAAGAAAAGTCCATTTTGCACTTTTTGTTTCTTTATATATATTCACTAACGTTGTTCCACACGGGAAATGAAGAAGAGAAAACAGCATCATATTTAATGCAGTTAGCCAAGTCCAGCCGTGATCGAGAAACAACTGTTTAATTTGTGTTAAATCATCTAACTCAGTTAATGAACCTGTTGATAAATAAGCCATTAATAAAATTGGAACAACAATTTCGTTTGCTGGTAAGCCGAGAATAAAGGCTGCTAAAATATATCCGTCAAGCCCGAGTAATTTTGCAAACGGATCTAAAAAATTCACGACATACATAAGAAGACTTGTGTCTCCAATAAATACATTTGCTAATATCCACGTTAATGCCGCTGCAGGTGCTGCGACGATAATGGCACGCTTTAGAACGTATACTGATTTATCAAGTGTTGCACGTACGATCGTATCCAAAATTTTAGGCTTTCGATAAGGTGGTAATTCTAGCGTGTAGTGGGTTGGGACACCTTTTAAAGCTGTTTTTGAGAGTACCCATGATACAGTTAAAGTCATGATAATACCAATTACAACCATACCGACTACAACCCCAGATGTTACAAATGTTTGCATTCCCCCTGTATATCCAGCAGCCATAAATAAAGATGCTAATAGAATAAGTGTTGGCCATCTTCCATTACAAGGAACAAAGTTATTTGTTAAGATTGCTAGCATACGTTCACGTGGTGATTCGATAATACGCGTTGACATAATGGCAGCTGCATTACATCCAAACCCCATCGCCATCGTTAATGATTGTTTTCCATGTGCTCCAGCGCGTTTAAAGAGGCGATCCATGTTAAAAGCAACACGTGGCAAGTACCCATAGTTTTCTAATAAAGCAAACATTGGGAAGAAAATAGCCATTGGCGGCAACATAACACTAATAACAGCCCCTATTCCGCGGAATAAACCGAGAATGAGAATGCCATGTAGCCACTTTGGAGCATTTATTGCTTGGAACCACGTTGTTAAATGCCCCTCTGCCCATCCGAAAAATTCAGCAATCATATCAGAAGGGATGTTAGCCCCTGCAATTGTAAGATAGAAAACAATAGATAAAATGGCAAGCATAATAGGGAAGCCGAATATAGGAGAAGTGAAGATTTTATCAAGCTTCTCTGAACGATATAATTTATTTTTATCTGTATATTGAACTGAATCTTTACAAATAGTAGCTGAGGCACGGTAAATATCACCGACAATTTCATCACGAATATCCTCTTTTACAAGCGTTCGCGCATGCTGAACGATATAGTCTAATGGAAGAGCTTTACTGGTTGAATGAGATTCCATTCATTACGACCTCCCTTACAAGTGGTTCTTCATGATGCTTTTGAAGAGATTCTAAGAAATTTTTGTCCCCATCTAACATGCGAAGTGCGATCCAGCGAGTAGGATAAGTGTCTCCGAACATTTTATATATTTGCGGCTCGAGCTCCTGAATCATCTTTTCTATTTTCTCGTTATAAGTAATTTGGAAAGGTGTAGGAATTAATTTTCTATTCGCTACTTTTTCAATTTTGTTTAGCAACTGATCAATTCCGAATTTATTGCGGGCAGAAATTTTTACAACGGGAACTCCAAGCGATTTCGCTAATTTTTTCTCATCGATTAGAATGCCCTTTTTTTCAGCCTCATCAATTAAATTCACACATATAATTACTTCTTTTGTCATTTCCATTACTTGCAAGGCTAAATTCAAATTTCTTTCCATTGCAGTGGCATCAACAACAACAACTGTTACGTCTGGTTTTTCAAAAATAATATAGTCACGTGCTACTTCTTCATCAGCAGAATTTGAGTATAAGGAATATGTTCCTGGCAAATCGATTACAGTATAGAGGTTTCCGTGATGCTCGTATTCACCTTCAGCTTTTAATACCGTTTTTCCTGTCCAGTTTCCAGTATGCTGTTTTAATCCGGTTAACGTATTAAATAGTGTACTTTTTCCTGTGTTTGGATTCCCAGCTAATGCAATGCGATGTTTCTTCATTGTGAATCATCTCCTGTCAAGCTTCCTAATATGAGAGAACTCTCTTCACTTCGAAGCGCGATTGTTGTATTGCTTACTTGATATGCAATGGGATCACCAAGCGGGCTCTTTTGTAACACTTTAATTGTTGCACCTGGAATGAATCCTAAATCTAGCAGGCGACGTTTCATCGTTCCTTCTAAGTTGATTTTTTCAATTTGTACGAGCTGACCTGTTTTAAAAGTAGAAAGTGGTTGAGTTTTAACCGATGTCATAAGAGTTACCTCACCTCTATTTTTTTAGTGCGAGTTTAAAAAGTTTCCCTAAGGAAACTTTTTGTTACTATCATACTAGATGATAGTGAATGATGTTGTCAATTGTTAATTTAGAAATATTCAATTATTTATTTAATTGTTCCAATTTATCCCGCATTAACTGGCCGTAAAGCCTCTCCTTATGGAAGTTTCACCCCAAGTAAAAAACGATATAAAAATTTTAGGGAGGGACGAGAGCATCCATATGTAAAGTTTAAAACGAAACTAAAAGGAAAGAGCGAGTAGAGGTCATGTTGTTTTCTGCATGGCAGCGATTTATATGTAAATGTTAATCCGTTGTGCGCGGAGTTTTTAGTTGTTTTAACAGGATAAACGTAAAATTATATATCGAAATTTACATTCAATTTACATTATTAAAATTAAATTTACAATGTGTGCGGTTTCTTGAGATTTTTTACTTCCTTTGTAGAGAAACAGTGAATATATACAGCCTTTTCTAAGAATTTACTGTCTTTACTTAAAATTTAAAAACGCTTAACACTGGCATAATATTATTGTTCTACAATGAATTTGTATTAAGAGTTATACACATAAAAACGTGGGAATGCAAAGTGATAATAAAATGGGGGTACAAAACATGGGTATGAAAAAAGGTTTGAAATTTTCTTTAGCAGCATTAGTAGTTGCTGGTGCTTTAGTAGGGTGTGGGAAATCAGAAGGCGCAAAGGAAACTGCTAAAGGTACTAATGAAACGAAGCAAGAATTATCGGGTACAATTACAGCGGCTGGTTCTACAGCGCTTCAACCACTTGCAGATGAGGCAGCTAAAGAATTTATGGGCAAAAATTCAAAAGTATCAATTACAGTTCAAGGCGGCGGTAGTGGTACTGGAATTAACCAAGTAGCTTCTGGTGCTGTACAAGTTGGTAATTCTGATGTTCCTGCTGCGGATAAAATAAAAGAAGCAGATAAAGCGAAAGAATTAGTAGATAACAAAGTTGCAGGTATCGCATTTGCATTAGTGGTAAATAAAGATGTAAAAGTTGATAACTTAACATTAAAACAAGTACAAGATATTTTCTCTGGTAAAGTTACAAACTGGAAAGATGTTGGCGGAAAAGATGAAAAAATCAATATCGTTAATCGTCCAGCAGCTTCTGGTACACGTGCTACATTTGAAAAAACAGTTATGAAAGACGTAAAAATTAACGATTCTACAGGTACAACACAAGATTCAAATGGTGCAGTTGAGCAAGCGATTAACTCTACACCAGGATCTGTTAGCTACTTAGCTATGTCCTACATGACTGGTGACAAAAAAGGCTCATTAAAAACATTAAAAATTGATGGTGTAGAACCAAAAACTGAAAATATTTCTGCTGGTAAATATCCGTTCTGGTCTTATGAATACATGATTACAAAAGGCGAAGCAAAAGATGCAACAAAAGGCTACATTGATTATGTAAAAGGTAAAGACTTTGAAAAGAAAGTAGAAGAGATGGGTTACATCCCAATGTCTAAATTAAAGCAATAAAATAATATAAAGCGGGGCTGGCTGTTTAGCCAGTCCTGTTCATTTCAATATATGAAGTGAGGTTGTGGTCTTGTGATGAAGGGGAAAAAACAAATTAACTACGTAAAAAGTGAATATATTGGAAGAACACTTGTAACGATTTGTGGTTTATTAATTGTTGCTATTACATTAGCTATTATCGCATTCATTTGTGCAAAAGGAATTCAATCATTTACACAAAGTAATATTTCGATTTCAGAAGTGTTTACATCAACAAAATGGGCTCCGAATGAAGGGAATGGAAGCTTTGGAGCTGTTATTTTCATCGTTGGATCTACTTTAGTGTCTCTTGGGGCAGTAATTATTAGTGCACCCATTGCAATTGCACTCGCAGTGTTTATGAATTTAATTTCTCCGAAGTTTGGAAACAGGGTGTTAAAACCAGTTTTAGAATTGTTGGTAGGGATTCCATCTGTTGTATATGGTTTACTAGGTGTTACGATTTTAATTCCGATTTTACGAGATTCATTTGGTGGTGTAGGATTTAGTTTAATTGCCGGTGTTATTGTATTAAGTATTATGATTTTGCCAACGATTGCAAGTATTGCTTCTGATGCAATTCGTTCGGTTCCTTTTGATTATTTAGAAGCCTCTTATGGTTTAGGATCGACGAAATGGCAAGCAATTAGTCGTGTTATTGTTCCGGCTGCAAAAAAAGGTATTTTAACAGGGATTGTTCTTGGAGTAGCTCGAGCTTTCGGGGAAGCGCTAGCGGTACAAATGGTAATAGGAAATACAATAAAATTACCAGAAGGAATATATAGTCCAACTTCAACTTTAACGGGTATTTTGACAATGGATATGACAAATACGTTAAATGGAACAGCCTGGAATAATGCGCTATGGACGTTAGCGATGATACTACTTTTGATTTCGTTCTTATTTATTGTAATAATTCGAGCGATTGGCCAAAGAGGTGAAAGATAACGATGAATGCTAGAACAGTTAATAAGATATGGACAGGTATTTTATATGCAGTTGCCTTCTTTATAGTCACTTTACTTGTTTTTCTTGTATATGAAATTTTACAAAAAGGTTGGGGATTTTGGGATCCGAGTTTTTTATTTGGAGAACCGAGTAATACAAGAGCAGGAGGGGGAATTGGACCTCAATTATTTAACTCTTTTTACATGCTTGTTATTACATTGATTATCTCAATTCCTTTAGGTCTCGGTGCAGGGATTTACTTGGCGGAATATGCAAAACAAGGTCGTTTTTTAAATTTTGTTCGCTTATGCATTGAAACAATGGCGTCCTTACCTTCTATTGTAGTTGGTCTATTTGGATTGCTTGTGTTCGTTACAACAGCGGGTTGGGGATATACTGTCATGGGCGGAGCTTTAGCCTTAACAATTTTAAATTTACCAGGTTTAACGCGCGTTTGTGAAAATGCAATGACAGAAATTCCAACGAATGTGAAAGAAGCAAGTCTTGGGTTAGGTGCAACGAAGTGGCAAACAATTGTAAGAAGTATGCTTCCATCTGCATTGCCGCAAATTATTACAGGTGTAATTCTAGCAGCTGGACGTATTTTTGGTGAAGCAGCGGCACTCATTTATACAGCTGGATTAACGTCACCAATTTTAAACTCAGCAGCGGATTTTTCAAGCCCTTCACATCCATTAAATCCATTTCGACCAGCAGAAACATTAGCGGTGCATATTTGGAAGTTGAATTCTGAGGGAATTATCCCTGATGCAAAACTAATTGCAACAAAGTCAGCAGCAGTATTAATTATTATGGTATTACTATTTAATATTATTGCTCGTTTTACTGCGTCTGTACTTCATAAGCGTTTTACTGGTACGAAAAAGTCACGTAAAAGTAGTAAGGTAAAAGCAGCATAGCTTTTATAAACAAAGTGAATAAAAAACTCCTTTTTTTAGGTGGGCGAGAGGATCTGGCCGTGCATAGAAGCGGTCAGGTCCTTTTTCTGCCATGTGCAAGGTTTAAACCAAAGGGAGAAAGCGAGTGGGGATTACTTTTTGTTTTGTATAGCTACGATTTGTATATAAGGGAATGCTGTTAGATTGTTCTATACAGCATTCCCTCATATTATTTTTTATAACAATTAATTGCTTCTATATAAATACAAGTTGAAAAGCAGAGATAAAAGAACTTTCTTTTAGATGGGTGAGAGGGTCTGGCCGTGCGTAGAAGCGGTCAGGTCCTTTTTTCTGCCTCTTGCCAAAGGAGTGAGCGAGTTCTACACAATTTTGAGAGAAAAAACAACAGCCGTATTCAGAAGTCTGAATACGGCTGTTGTAACGTTAAGATTTAGGAACATCTGTATAAGGTTCGTGTCGGTTTTTGCGATGCTTTTTACTACCGATTTTATCTAGCAATTCGTACATAACGGGTACGACAACTAGTGTTAGTAATGTAGAAACTAGTAAACCGCCAATGACTACAACAGCTAAGCTTTTTGATACCATACTTCCGGCCTGTGCATCACCGAATAATAGAGGAAGCATTGCGAAGATGGTTGTAATAGCTGTCATAATAATTGGGCGCAATCGTACAGAACCAGCTTCTAATAGTGCTTCTCTTGTTGCCATTCCTTTTTCGCGATTTTGTTGTACACGTTCTATTAAGACAATGGCATTCGTTACAACAATTCCGATTAGCATTAAAGCTCCGATCAGAGAGTTTAAATCGACAGGTGTTTGTGAAATTATTAAACCTAAAATTCCGCCAACAGCTGCTAATGGCAGAGAGAACAAAATTGCAAATGGTGCGCGTGCTTGCCCGAAAGTAATAACCATAATTAAGTAAACGACACCGATTGCGATTCCCATAACCTTAAATAAATCAGTGAAATTTTCTTGCATCGATTCTGTTGCTCCGGCAATGTTAACTTTTGCCCCATCAGGCAATTTTAAATCTGCAATAGCTGTATTTACTTCTGCGCTTACTTTGCTTAAATCTTCATCTTTTGCTTCTGCTGTAACTTGAATTGTTTCTTTTCCATCTTTGTGGAATATTTCAGTTTGTATTTGTTTTTCAGAAATCGTTGCAACATCTTTTAATGCGATTAAGCCAGTAATTGGTGATAGGATGTTTGAGTTTAAAATCGTATCTTTATTAGGTGTCTCTGTTTTTTTGTGTTCTAACATAAGAGTTGTCTTTTCGTTGTCTAGTGTGATTTGGCCAATTGGTGATTTTTTCATTAAAAATGCAACTTGTTGTCCGATGACTTCGGAATTTAAGCCTGCCTTTTCTGCTTTTGTTTGATCGACGTTAACAACCCATTCGTTTTTCTCTTCCTCTGTATTGGTTTTTACTTTTGAAAGACTATTTAAGCTTTTTAATTTTGTAGTAACAAGGTCAGAAGCTTGTTTTAAATCTTTATTATTGTTTGCAGTGATATTAAATTGTAATGCGTTTCCACCGCCGAAACTTGAAAAGCTTACTTTTATATAATCAAATGTCGCTGGTTGAAATTGATTCTGTTCTTTTTTTAGTTTATTAATGTACGGTTCAAGGTCAATGCCCTTTTTAAAATCTATAAATATACTTGCAAGATTGTTTTTTCTCGTTTGTCCCCATTGTGCATCTTCTGCAGCGGAACCCATTTGTAATATAACGTTTTTTACATTTGGATCTGCAAGTAATTTTTTCTCAAATTCAAAAGCCTGCTGCTTCCCTTTCTCTAAATCGTAATTAGCAGGGAATGTCATATTAATAGAAAGCATGGTGTTATCATCAGATTTAATGTTCGCTTTTGGGAGTAGAATGTAAGCTGCAATTGAACCGACAAATAATAAAAAAGCGGTAAATAAAATGATAAATTTATGTGATAACGACCATTTTAAAATGGCTGTATAACGTTTCGTTTCTTTTTGCTCTGTATGTGTTGTTTTCCTTAAAAGTAGAAAAGCCATGAGTGGCACAACTGTTAAAGCCACTAATAGAGATGAAAGAATTGAATAAACAACTGCTAATACCATAGGCAACATAAATTCACCGATTCCGCCTGATACAAGACCGATTGGTAAAAATACGGCGACGGTTGTTAAGGTAGAAGACGTAATTGCGATTGCTACTTCTTTCGTAGCGTCAATAATTAAGTCTTTCGAGAAAGAATCTTTTTGTAAACGACGGAAGATGTTTTCAATTACAACGATGCTATCATCGACGAGACGTCCGACAGCAACTGCCAATCCACCTAAAGTTAAAATGTTTAAAGTGATATTAGACTGATTAAGTAAAAAGAGTGTAAGAAGTATGGATAATGGGATACTAACAATCGAAATTAGAGTAGTACGAATGTTACGCAAGAAAATTAAAATGATGAATGTAGCGGCAATCGCGCCAAGCACAACTTCTTTCCCCATACTTGTAACAGCATTTTGGACTTGTTCGTGTGTAGACATAAGTGTTTTTATAGTGAAAGTTTCTTTATATTTCTTATTTATATCATCAACCTTTTTCTCGATTTCTTTTCCGATTGTAACGGCATTTTTGCTCGGTTCTTTCGCAACGACTAGTACAGCGCCGTCATCGCCGTTAATGTGAGAAATAGCATCATGATGTTGTTTTAATTCAACTTTTGCGATGTCGCGTAACTTTAGTTCAGGTGTTAGTGTAACATTCTGTATATCATCAACGCTTTTTATTTCTCCAATTACGCGAAGTAGGTAATTTTCATTATTTATAGATATTTGCCCAGCTGGTATAGAAGCTTCTTTTCCTTGCAGGGCGGATACGATTTGTGATGTTGCGATGTTTTTATCTTTCATTTTAGCGGGATCTAATACAATAGATAACTCAGATGTTGATTTCCCATAAAACATAACATTAGAAACGCCATCGATACTTTCAAGTTGTGGGACGATTTCTTTTTCAATTTGTTTCTCGTCAGCTTTTGTGAAGCCATTTTTCTTTTGGACTGTAATTTGTGCGAGTGGGATCATAGAAGTATTTAGTTGGCTGATAACAGGTTTCATGACGTCTTTTGGAAGTGTGATTCCGTTTGTGAGTTTTTCGACTTCACGCGCTGCATCTTTCATATTCGTCTTTGCTTTATACATAATTTCAATTTTTGATAAGCCTTCACTTGTTGACGATGTAATGGTATCGACATGTGCAAGGTTTCGGAATTGCTTTTCGAGAGGGTCTGTCACTTCTTTCGTCATTGCTTCAGCATCTAGCCCCTCAGATAAAGTGGTAATTGTTATAGTTGGTTGATCCAGGCTTGGTAAAAATTCCATCGGTAATTTAGAGCCGGAATAAATACCTAATACAGAGATGAGAAAAACCATGATGATAATGGCGGCCCTATTTTTCAATGAAAACTTCGTCAATCTTTCCATAAATGAATTCCTCCATAATAGTGTTTTGATGGTTTACTGTTTTACTATATAACAAATGCCAGGGAATTACGGTTAAGAACATGTAAAAATTTTCTAAAAAAATTCTTAAGTAAGGTATTTCTTGTATGGTTAGCTAAAGGTTTATAAAAGAATTGAATGGATAGCATAAAAAACTTCATATTTTTTTAAAAAATGCTTGTTTTTATAAAAAGCAGATGATATATTAATAAACGTCGCTGCTGCACGAAAGCAGAAAGCGAAATGAAAAAAGAAGTAAAAAACAATGTTGACATCGAAAAACAAAGATGTTAACATGAGAAAGTCGCAAATGAGCGACGGACAAGTTCTTTGAAAACTGAACGAAACAAACAACGTGAAACGTCAATTTTTATTTATGATGCTAGACAAACACTTTATTGGAGAGTTTGATCCTGGCTCAGGATGAACGCTGGCGGCGTGCCTAATACATGCAAGTCGAGCGAACCAATTAAGAGCTTGCTCTTAAGAAGTTAGCGGCGGACGGGTGAGTAACACGTGGGTAACCTGCCTATAAGACTGGGATAACTCCGGGAAACCGGGGCTAATACCGGATAACATTTTGCACCGCATGGTGCGAAATTGAAAGGCGGCTTCGGCTGTCACTTATAGATGGACCTGCGGCGCATTAGCTAGTTGGTGAGGTAACGGCTCACCAAGGCGACGATGCGTAGCCGACCTGAGAGGGTGATCGGCCACACTGGGACTGAGACACGGCCCAGACTCCTACGGGAGGCAGCAGTAGGGAATCTTCCGCAATGGACGAAAGTCTGACGGAGCA
>Ga0102589_1004430_pt1 | contig 13229 bp, 12 predicted proteins | sample AraplaMF_Col_mLB_FD_76858 | JGI IMG/M metagenome (GOLD analysis project Ga0102589, IMG submission 76858) | Arabidopsis root microbial communities from the University of North Carolina, USA - plate scrape MF_Col_mLB | ecosystem: Host-associated > Plants > Roots > Endosphere | place: USA... | reverse complement strand
GCTTTATCAATCGCATTGTAAATCGCATCAACCGAACCATTGCCTTCCGCTTCTTCTTCCAATGTCTTCCCATCGATGGTGTGCAGCGTCACACGTGCAGAAGGAACGAACTGATTGCCATACGAAACATGAAGGATATCGAGTTTGAATACTTCTTGCGTTTCGATCAATTTCTCTTCGATCATCGCACGAATGTCCTCGTCAGATACTTCTTTTTTCTTGTCGGCCAAGTCTTTGAACTTCGCAAATGCAATATTCACTTGCTCTTCGCCCAGATCATAGCCTAGATCAATCAATTTCTCACGGAATGCATGACGACCTGAATGTTTGCCAAGCACGAGCTTGCTATCTTTCAGTCCGATTGTCTCAGGCGACATAATCTCGTATGTCGTCTTTTCTTTCAGCATGCCATCCTGGTGAATGCCAGATTCGTGCGCGAATGCGTTCGCACCCACAATGGCTTTATTCCCTGGTACGACCATCCCTGTCAATTTGCTCACGAGGCGGCTTGTTCGCGCAATTTCGGACAAATGCAACGTCGTCTTCGCTTGGAAAAAGTCTTGGCGTGTCTCAAGTGCCATCGCCACTTCTTCGAGGGAAGTATTCCCGGCACGTTCCCCGATTCCATTGATTGTGCCTTCAATTTGATCCGCGCCATTCAAGATGGCCGCAAGTGCATTTGCAGTTGCCATCCCCAAATCATCGTGGCAATGGGCACTAAGCTGAATCGTCTCGATACCTTTGACGTTCTCCTTCAAAGTCTTGAAAATATTGCCGTATTCATACGGCGTCAAGAAGCCAACTGTATCCGGAATATTGACAACCGTTGCACCTGCTTTGATCGCCATCTCGGTCACTTGGCATAAGAAGTCCAGCTCCGTACGCCCCGCATCTTCTGGTGAGAATTCAATTTTGCTGAAATACTTCTTCGCATACTTAATCGCCGATTCTGCCGCTTCAAGCATTTGCTCCTTCGACATCCGAAGCTTGTGCTGACGGTGAATTGGAGAAGATGCAAGGAACAAGTGGATGCATGGATCTTGCGCACCGATTAAGGCTTCACGTACCGCATCGATATCTTGGGTACGTGAACGAGCGAGTCCGATCACGGAAGCATTCTTTACGGCACGAGCTACCGCATTCACCGCCGCCAAATCCCCGGGCGATGCAGCAGGAAAACCTGCTTCAATCCGATCAACACCCAGTTTTTCAAGCTGGTAAGCGATTTCCACTTTTTCTTTCGTATTCAAATTGACGCCGGGCGATTGCTCACCATCCCGCAAAGTTGTATCAAAAATATAAATTTTACGCATGCTGCACCTCCGAATTGAACTAAGAAGCTTTATTGCTAAAAGCTTCCGAAGGTGACCCTCCGGAAGCTTTTCAAGAACGCTATGATATTATTATTTATTATTTCTTGATCCAATGCATCAATTCACGAAGTTGACCGCCAACCACTTCGATTGGGTGGTTTGCTTCGTTACGGCGAGTTGCTGTTAAGAATGCACGGTTCGATTGGTTTTCAAGGATGAAGTCGCGAGCGAATTTACCTTGTTGGATATCGGACAATACAGCTTTCATCGCTTTCTTCGTCTCATCTGTCACGATGCGAGGACCTGTTACATAGTCGCCGTATTCAGCTGTGTTACTGATGGAATCGCGCATGGAAGCAAGTCCGCCTTCATACATCAAGTCAACGATCAATTTCAATTCGTGCAAGCACTCGAAGTATGCCATTTCAGGAGCGTATCCAGCTTCTGTCAATGTTTCGAAACCTGCTTTAACAAGTGCACTTACACCACCGCAAAGTACAGCTTGCTCACCGAACAAATCTGTTTCTGTCTCTTCAGCGAATGTTGTTTCGATAACCCCTGCACGCGTACAGCCGATACCTTTTGCATATGCAAGACCGATTGCTTGTGCATTACCAGTTGCATCTTGCTCGATTGCGATCAAACCAGGAACGCCAAAGCCTTCAACATACGTACGACGAACCATGTGTCCTGGGGATTTAGGAGCTACGAGCAATACATCGTTGCCTTTCTTCGGAACGATTTGTCCGAAGTGAACGTTGAAACCGTGGGAGAAGAGTAGTGCCGCATCAGATTTCAAGTTCGGCTCGATTTCGTTCTTGTACACGCTAGCTTGCGTCTCATCCGGCATCAAGATTTGAACGACATCCGCACGGAGTGTAGCGTCTGCTACCGTCAATACTTCAAAGCCGTCATTGCGAGCTTTGTCAGCTGATTTACCTTCGCGAAGACCGATAACAACGTTCAATCCGCTATCACGCAAGTTTTGTGCTTGTGCGTGACCTTGGCTTCCGTAACCGATAATTGCGATTGTTTTCCCTTTAAGAACGCTTAAATCTGCATCATTTTCGTAGAACATTGTAACTGCCATAATAGATAAATCCTCCTTTTAATTGTAAACCCTCGCTAAGCGGGTGTCTCAAAGGATAGGGTTGTCCTATCCTCTCAAACACCCGCTCAGCGGGCGTTTGATATAGATTAGATTTTAATAATATCTTGCTTTAAATTAAGGTTTTCAGCACCGAGAAGGTTGCGTGAAAGTGAAGAAGGAAGCGCGCAGTGTAGGAGTAGCCTACATGAGCACTGCACTTCAAGCTTGAACGCAAGATTCGATGCCGAGTATGCTTCTTCGGTCTACTTCGTGATCAAAAGCTGAATTTAAAGCTTCCTTACTAGTTGGCGTTGCCGCGGACCATGGCGGTTACACCGGTACGGCTAAGCTCCTTGATACCGTAAGGTTTCATCAACTCGATCATCGCATCGATCTTGTCGGTATCCCCAACGACTTGAACCATCATGCTATGTGTGCCAATATCGACAACCGCTGCACGGAAGGTTTCAACGACACCCATAATCTCAGGACGTACATTGGGTTCTGCCTTTACTTTGATCAAGGCGAGCTCGCGTGCCACCATCGGCTTCGAGCTCAGATCAATAACTTTGATAACATCAATCAATTTGTACAGTTGCTTCTCGATTTGCTCCAGCGTTCCGCTGTCGCCCTCCGTGACGATAACCATCCGGGACAAGCCGGCTTCTTCCGACTGGCCCACAGTGATACTCTCAATATTGAATCCACGGCGTCCGAACAATCCGGAAACGCGTTGCAATACACCTGGCTGATCATTTACTAGAACGGCGATGGTATGTTTAGTCGGCATCATTCGCTATCCCCCAATAACATTTGATCGATCGTGTCTCCTGCTTGAACCATCGGGTAGACGTTCTCACCCTTGCGAACTACAAATTCAACAACGACCGGACCCGGTGTATTTAGTGCTTCCTGCCATGCAGCCTCAGCTTCTTCTTTATTCGTTGCACGCAATCCCTTCACGCCGTAAGCTTCGGCGAGTTTCGGGAAATCCGGGCTTCCTTCAAGATCAATATGGCTATAACGGCCTTTATAGATAATCTCTTGCCACTGACGAACCATCCCCAATACTTGGTTGTTAATAATAACGACCTTTACTGGAATGTTGTTGATTGCACAGATCGCAAGCTCTTGCGCACACATCTGCATCCCGCCGTCGCCATTGATCGAGATGACTAAGCGATCAGGATGAGCCATTTGCGCACCAATCGCGGATGGGAATCCGAAGCCCATCGTTCCAAGACCACCGGAAGTGACGAAGGAGCGCGGTTGATTGAATTTGTAGAACTGTGCTGCCCACATTTGATGCTGTCCAACGTCTGTTGTTACGATCGCTTGACCTTGTGTTGTGCGGTGCAGCATTTCAATGACCCATTGCGGTTTTAATTCCGTCTCGGAATCTTCGTATTGAAGTGGCTGCTCTTCTTTCCACTGCATCACTTGTGCTCGCCAAGCATCGATATGCGCATATTTCGCATCTTTGTTTAAGATTTCAAGAACAGTTTTGACATCACCCACGATTGGGATGTCCGTCGGTACATTCTTGCCGATCTCCGCCGGATCAATATCGATATGAACCACTTTGGCGTGTGGAGCAAAGCCTTGAAGCTTCATCGTTACCCGATCATCGAATCTAGCGCCAATGTTGATCAGCAAATCTGTATTCTGGAGCGCCTTATTCGATGCAAATGTTCCGTGCATCCCCGGCATTCCTGTCCAGAGATCGTGACCGCTCGGGAATCCGCCAAGTCCGAGCAATGTTGTCGTAATCGGAATGCCCGTTGTCGTAGCGAACTGATACAATTCCTCGTGACCGCCAGAGTAGACAACGCCGCCACCCGCTAGAATAAGTGGTCTTTGTGCCGATTCGATGGCCTTCAGCAATTTATCCGTCTGTAGACGATTCGGATTCACCGTTGGGTTATATCCACGAATGTTCACTTCCGTCACAGGTTTGAACATCGTTTTGTTCGCCGATACGTCTTTTGGGATGTCGATAAGGACCGGACCTTTACGACCTGTAGAGGCAATATGGAACGCTTCGTGAATGATGCGCGGTAGATCCTCTACATCGCGGACGAGATAACTATGCTTCGTGATCGGCATCGTAATCCCTGTAATGTCCGCTTCTTGGAATGCATCCGTTCCGATGAAGTTCGTCGCTACGTTGCCTGTAATGACTACGAGCGGCACCGAATCCATATAAGCTGTCGCAATTCCAGTGACGAGGTTGGTTGCCCCCGGTCCAGAAGTTGCGATACACACGCCGACGTTGCCGCTTGCTCTTGCATATCCATCTGCCGCATGAATCGCGCCTTGTTCGTGACGTGTAAGAACGTGTTTGAAATCATCAAATCCATGCATTGCATCGTAAATGTAGAGCACTGCGCCACCCGGATAGCCGAAGACGCATTCGACACCTTCTAGCAGTAGACTGCGAAGCAGAATTTCTGAACCCGTAATCACTTCCGGCTTCATCCATTTTTCGCGTAGTTGTTCTTTTGACCCCATCATTGCACTTTGAGCGTTCATAAGTGTTCCTCCTTTTTTGAAAATTAATTTAAAATCAAAAAAACCTTCCGTCCTCACACGTATTGCACGTGATGAGGGACGAAAGGTTGATCTTCCGTGGTACCACCCAAATTTGCTACACATCTCGCAATGTGTAACCTTCATAGGTACAATGCAGCCAATCAAATCCTCTGCATGTACGCTGATACGTAACGTGTACCTTACGACTCTCCCTAATAGTTCCCAAATGGAATTCGTTCAGGAGAACAGCTCCGAGGTGAGCTCGTATATAAGGGATTTCGGTGGTGGTTGCAGCAAGTTCCACACACTCTCTGAGCAAAAGGGCCCTTAAAACTTCGTCCTCTTCATCGCTATTACCAATATGTTTCAAATTGTTAGATGTATTATATTCCTAGCTTATGACAGAAGTCAATAGCTATGTAATAAAAAAATTCCCCTTCCATCCGCACGCACATACAATACATAAACGCATGGATCATCTAACTTTCCTTCGAACGGGGTGAAAACACATGCTTATCCGTATGCGCCAGTCGCACTCTGATGATGCAAAGATCATTGCACTCGTAGAGTCAGAATTACTTCCGATGTCCCCCTACATCATGTCCCACGACGAAGTAGCAAAGGACGTTCTAACAAGGTTGAAACGCGGAAGAACCTTCATTCTGTCCGCGCTTCCGAGCAGTGAGCCGCTTGGTTTCATTCACGTCATGATCCACGGCAAATGGATGTACATCGATATGCTTGCTGTGAAGTCCAGCCACAAACGCAAAGGGTATGGAGCTAGGTTGCTGCTCACAGCTGAAAACTATGCACGACGATTAGGATGCCATCAATCCAAGCTGCTCGTCGATGACGTGAATCAAGGCGCACTGCTCTTCTATATTCGCTCGGGTTATCATATTATGCATCATTGGCAGGAAACGCATTACTACGAATTGCTCAGACGGCTCGACCTTTAAGATTTCTGCTGCCCATTCCCTCTTTAATAATATCCATATTGATTGTATCCACCATAGCCGTTGCCGTAACCTCCGTATGGATAACCGCCATATCCATACCCTCCGTAATATGGACTGCTCGTTGTCCCAATCGCCAAGAGGTCGAATAATACAAGTGGAATAATTGCTTTTGTATGGACTTTTTTACCAGAACGACGTTCAAGAATAAGACGATTTCCGGCAATTCGAACCAATTTCCCCGTAACATGACTCCCATCTTTCCGAACGGCTAAAATCTTCTTACCGATAAGCTTCTGGGCTTGAGCCTTTGTGACTGCCATGAGAAAACCCTCCTTTTCCTGGATTATCTACACTCTATTCTGTGAACCAGAAAAAGATTGGACCCTTGTCCCCTAGCATTCGCACAACATAACACACGCAAATTTATTAACCATCGTTCAACTCTTTATCCATCGTGGCCGAACAACCAAAAAGAGCCGTCACAGATGTGACGACTCTCTTAACAGCACTTAATATAAATTAAGCGTTGATTTTTTCTTTTGCTACGCCAGCCAAAGAGTTGAACGCATTTAGATCGTTCACTGCAAGGTCAGCCAACATTTTGCGGTTGATGTCTACACCAGCCAATTTAAGGCCGTGCATCAATTTGCTGTAAGACAATCCGTTCATACGAGCAGCCGCGTTAATACGAACGATCCACAATTTGCGGAAGTTACGTTTTGTTGTGCGACGATCGCGGTATGCATAGACCAGGGATTTATTAACCTGTTCTTTTGCAGTTTTGAAAATTCTATGTTTCGAGCCAAAGTAACCTTTAGCAAGCTTTAAAATCTTGTTATGACGACGACGTGTTACAAATCCGCCTTTTACTCTTGCCATTTCGAAGTACCTCCCAATAGATTATTGTGTATTATTTCAAGTTCGCTAAGCCTTGTTTCAAGCGTCTAACATCGCCTGCAGCCATGTTTGGTTGCGTGCAAAGAACACGTTTAGCACGGTTAGATTTGTGTGAAAGCAAGTGGTTTTTGCAAGATTTATATCTTTTCACTTTACCTGTACCTGTGACTTTGAAGCGGTCTTTCAGACTGCTATGTGTTTTCATTTTCGGCATTTGTTGTTCCTCCTCAATAGACTTAATTACGCTTTAGGCGCTAAAATCATGATCATGCTGCGGCCTTCCAGCTTCGCAGCACGCTCAACCGAGCAGAGCTCTGTTGCTTCTTGCAACACACGATCCAATACCTTCTTACCGATATCCGAATGTGCAATCTCACGACCACGGAAACGCACGGAGCATTTCACTTTATCGCCGTCTTTCAAAAATTTCAATACATTACGAAGCTTCGTTTGGAAATCATGTTCATCGATGTTGGCACGGAACCATACTTCCTTGACATCGACGATCTTCTGATTCTTACGAGCCTCTTTTTCTTTCTTCTGCTGCTCGTAACGGAATTTACCGTAATCCATAATCCGACAAACTGGCGGTTTCGCCGTTGGTGCTACGTTGACCAGGTCTAGATTCAAGTCGATCGCCATTTGGAGTGCTTCACGAAACGGAGTAATACCGATTTGCTCGCCTTCTGCACCCACAAGACGTACTTCCTTCGCTCGAATTTCATCGTTAATCATATGATCCTTGCTAATACCTTCCACCTCCAACTTGAATTCCCTCTATAGAACAATAAAAGGATGTGAGCCCCAGAAGAACCCACATCCATTTGATCATTATCATTAATGAACAATATCTCCATGAACTATTCATGGACTCATGGACCAGCCAACTAATGTCGGGCAGGTGAGAAGCGTGGGCTTCTACTTTGACTATGTACGTCAAACGTACTCAAATAATATATCATGCTGTCCAAGTGATGTCAAGCACTTTTTGTAGTCCTCGGGAACTTATAAATTTAGCCTTAAAAAAAGCGAGCTGTATGCATGATGCATAAGCCCGCTTTTGACAAATTCAATTAAGATGCTTGTTCGCTCTGAACTTCCTCAAGGCGTACAACCCGCGTATGCTCCGTGTGACTCCATGTTTTGTTGTTCTGCGTGAAGAACGCATAGACCGTAATCGGCCACCAGGACAACAAGAAGATCGGGAATGTGATCAGCGAGACGTAAATTCTCCATGACTTCACACCCTCAAGAATAAGCGCGAGTACGAATGTGACAGAAGTCGCTAACAGCGATACAATGGCCACCCAAGGCGGCAAGAACTGATAGAAAGTCATGATGTTCGGGCCATTGAAGAAAGCCGCATCCACCCATAATACGGACGACAGTAAGAAGGTCGCCAATACGGTATAGACCGTAATCGTATATAACGCCATATCGAATTTCGCTAAATTTCTTTCTTTAATCGACTTCCACAAGAGTGGGAAGAAATAACGACGTGCGACAGTAAAGTGACCTTGCATCCAACGCAAACGTTGGCGGGAAGATGCTTTGAACGTTAACGGCTTCTCATCGAATACCTTCGCATCGTAGTTGAACACCGGATTCACACCGCGGGATACGCAGCGTGCAGTGAATTCCAAATCCTCAACCAGACTTGTAGCACCCCAACCCATTTCCTTGATCAGCGCTGTCTCAAAGCACATACCTGTACCGCCCAAGAAGTTTGCCATGTTGAGATTACGGCGGGATAGCTGCCATAGACGGTTACAATACCAATACGTTACACCATAAGCTGCTGTAATCCATGAATCATGCGGGTTCTTCGTATCCAAGTAACCTTGAATGACACGAGCACCATTGCACAAGTCATTGTTCATTTCAGACAAGAAGTCCGGGCTTGCCAAGTTATCGGCATCGAACATGACGATCGCATCGTACTGACGCGGGTGTTTCCACAATTCCTTAAGCATCCACTCAATCGCGTACCCTTTACCACGTAATGTTGGATTGCTGCGTTCGCATGCATAAACCCCTTCATAGCTGCGAACGATATTGGCTGTATTATCGGTGCAATTATCACAAATCACGAAAATATCGTACATATCTCTTGGATACTTGAGTTTCAATAAATTCTCGACAAGCGCTCCAACAACCGTCTCTTCGTTATGTGCGGCGACGAGCACTGCGAATGTTTTCTTCGGTTCATGACGTACCTTGTTCTTCTTCTTAATAATTCCAGCTAATGACAGTGTAAATTGATATATCCCAATTACTGCCAGTAAGACCTGCAGCACAACCATAATGACGTCGATCATACAGTTGATACCCCCTTTTACCCCTTTAATATTGTTTGTGTTGTTTTTCTCTCTCTATATTGTTCTTGTCTTGCAGTTCTCATTATGCGCGATCGGGAGGTTCAATTGCAACTTCGCTGCACCTAATGATTCTCTTCTCTTTATGTTCATTTGTCAAAACCGATCTAGGTCTTGAATATCGGAAATTAACCCAATATAACGCATATGTTCGTGACCTAAACCTGCTTATGTCTTATTTTCATCCAAATCCTCTGTTTTTATTTCGCTTTCTCCTCCCTTTTTCTGAAAATTTTCATCTTAAGATACTTTACCTTAACATTAACAACGTTACAACCCGGCAAAAAGTTCAAATGTTTTGGCGAATTCACACAATATTCACAATTAAAGAATAATAGCCCTCATTAGAAATCTAATGAGAGCCCTTTCAAGTACACGCTTACTTCCATTCGCCTTGGATGTTGTTCTTCTTCATCTCATCGTTTACTTGATCGATAACTTCCTTGCCGCCCTTGCTCATATACTCTTCCACCATCTTATCCCAGTCGGAAATAGGGCGTTGGCCCACGACCATCTTGGTCGTCTCATCGGAGATGTATTGGGAGAGCTCCGTATTCTTCTCCATATAACTTGTCGAAATAATGCGTTTGACAGGATTTACATAAAATTTAGACGATTTCAAGTAATCGGTCATCGCACGGTTAAATGCTTTGCCTTCTGGTGTTGCCGAAATCTTCACGAACACTTCGAGATCCGAATCATCCGTTACCCACCCTTGGTTCATAATGTAGGCAGCTGGAGCAACCTTCGAGCGTTGGTTCAAATCTGGTTGAACAATACCGTCTTTCATCGTATATCCTGTGCCTTCATGACCATTGAGCCAGTCGATCCATTCGTTCTGCGGATTCCGCTTGTCTTCAGGCACAACCGTCTTGAATTCATTGAGCATTTCAAGAATTTCCTTCACTTTCTCCGGCTGGTCCTTCAGCTTCGCCGATATCATGTACATCCGATACCAAGCCGGGCCAGATGGGATGCCTTGCTGACCGTCTGGTTGTTTGAATGCAGGAATCGGAACAACGACAGCTTCCGGAGCATTTTGACGAAGCACGTCAAAATCCAAACCATTATTCCCGCTATTCCCTGGCTGCTCATACCAAATTCCAACTTTACCGGCATTAAAATCTTTAAATACGTCTTTATAGGTTGTAATCGCCCAATCTTTGCTGATCGCACCTGCTTGATAGAGCTCGCTTAAGAATTGAACCTTCTCTTTATTCGCTTGCGCAATATTCCCTGGAATCAACTGCCCTTGATCATTCTTATGGTACCAAGTCGAACTCGACCAATATGCCCCGAAGGATGGATCATACGTAAAGCCCTTCGCAAGCCCTAGACCAAGCGTATCGGCCTTCCCATTCCCGTCGGGATCATTCTTCGTAAACGCTAGCGCTACAGCCTTCAATTCCTCATAGTTCGTCGGCATCGGAAGTCCGAGCTTATCGAGCCAGTCTTTACGGATCACCGGCTTCTTCCCGCCTTTACCCGAGAAATAATCCGGGATGCCATAAATCGTTCCATCAATTTTCAGAGAATCCCAGTCAGATGCTGGAATCGCATTTAAATTCGGATAGTCCTTGATAAAATCATTCAGCGGCAGATAAGCCCCTTGCTTGGCCCATTTGACAAAGTTGGCGTCAACGGACTCTGCACCGATTACATCTGGAATATCACCCGAGGCCATCCGCACAGCAACCTTCTCATCATAAGAATCAAAAGGAATGTATTGCGTCTGAAGATCCACGTTGAATCGCTTGTTAATCGCATCTACAGCAGGACCTTTTGGTTCTGGTACAGGGTTCTCCCACGTTCCGTCAAATAATGTGATCGTTATCGGCTTGTCTGATTGCCCGCCATTCGAAGAGCCTTCTGCCGAGCTTCCTTCCTTACTGCCTGAACAAGCAGTGAAGCTAGCTGTGATCGTAAGACTTAATAATAGAACCATTGCGTTTTTTAATTTCATCTCTACGAACCCTCCCATTAATTCATTCCCATGTACACGCACGAATTCACTGTGTTACCCTTTAACAGCCCCGAGCATCACCCCTTTCGCAAAATGCTTTTGCAGAAACGGATAGACGACGAGGATGGGTATGGTAGCAATCAAAATGGCGGCCATCCCAACCGTTTCCGTTGGAGGTGGATTCTGCGCCATCGCCATTTGTGCCGCATCGGACAGCGTAGCTTTGGTCTGACCCAATACGACAATTTGTCGCAAGACGACCTGCACGGTCCATTTGGCTGGATCGCTTATATAAAGAATGGCGTTGAAGTAGGCATTCCAGTTCGATACCGCATAGAATAGCCCGAATGCAGCCAGAGACGGCTTCGACAAAGGCAAGATCACACGACTGAATATTTGGAGATCATTCGCGCCATCGATCAGTGCTGCTTCCGAGAGTTCATTCGGAATGCTTAAGAAGAACTGCCGCATGACGATCAAGTTGAAAGAGTTAATCGCACTCGGGATGATCAAGGCCCAGATCGAATCTAGCAAATGAGTTTCTTTCACGACGAGATACGTTGGAATAATTCCTGCACTGAAGACAAATGTAAACAAAATCATGAACAAGAAATATCGTTGTCCCATAATGTTGCGTGCTAGCGCGTAGGCCATCATCGCAGTCAATAGCAGGCTGAACAAGGTGGCAGCCACAGTCACGAAGATCGTGACCCCAATAGAACGGAACAACACTTTGGAGCCAAGGATAAATTCATAGGCATCAAGTACCCATGTCTTCGGCCATAATAACATATCCTGCTGTACAAAATCCGCATAGGAGGAAAAGGATACAATCACCATATAATAGAATGGGAAGAGCATCGCGATTCCGATGAGAATGAGCACACAGTAATTGATGATATCTGCTGCTCTGCTTAATCTGCTATTCGATCTAATCATAATACCATCCCTCCTAATATACCCCTTCTTCACCGAAGCGCTTCGCTAGACGATTCGCGCCAACGATGAGTACAAGCCCTACGAATGATTTGAATAAGCCGACTGCTGTTGCGAAGCTGAAATCCGACTGTTCAATCCCTTTGAAGTAGACAAACGTATCGAGAACGTTGCCGATCTCTTTATTAAGCGGATTCAGCATCAAGAAAATCTGTTCAAAGCCTACATCGAGTACGCTGCCTAGTCGGAGAATCAAGAGAATGACAATCGTACTGCGAATTGCCGGCAATGTAATATGCCAGATTTGTCTCCAGCGGTTCGCACCATCTACGATCGCTGCCTCATAAAGCGCAGGGCTCACGCCTGCGAGTGCAGCGAGGAAGATGATCGTTCCCCAGCCAGTTTCTTTCCAGATGACTTCCAAGACGATTAAAGGCATGAACCATCCCGGTTCTTGCATGAAGGCAATCGGCTCCATACCGAACACCGAATGGAGGAGCTGATTCACGACGCCATTCGTTTTGAGGAATACCGTTGCGATCCCAATTACGACAACCCAGGATAGAAAATGCGGTAAATATACGATAGATTGGACAATCCGTTTGAACTTTCCGTTTCGCACTTCATTTAATAAGAGTGACAAAACAACGGACGCCGGGAATGCGAATAGAATTTGTAAGAAAGAGAGGTACAACGTATTCCAAATGACACGGACAACTTCTTTGTCTTCGAAAATTTTCATAAAATGCTTCATGCCCACCCAATCACTATGAAGGAACCCTTGAAATGGACTGAAATCTTGGAACGCGATCACATTGCCGAGCATCGGCACGTACCGGTACACGATAAAATAGATGAGCCCCGGCAACAATAATAAATAGAGATACTTTTCCTTCCACAATCGTCTGAGCTGAACCATCGCCCCATCCTCCTCATCGTCATTTTTGCTTTTCCATCGGTCAATTTTCTTTTATACTAGAAGCCTAGGAAGCAATTGCCAATGAGCATTCTCCGCATTTGTGAGCAAATTTATGGACGATCCAGAAATATGCGCAGGTTCTAGAGATATAATTATCCTTCAATAAAGGCAGGGCAACAGCATGCGAAAAGCGCTTCAACTCAAACAACTGTCCCACTCCACCTTTCGAAAACTATTGATCTATT
>Ga0102589_1004426_pt1 | contig 13236 bp, 11 predicted proteins | sample AraplaMF_Col_mLB_FD_76858 | JGI IMG/M metagenome (GOLD analysis project Ga0102589, IMG submission 76858) | Arabidopsis root microbial communities from the University of North Carolina, USA - plate scrape MF_Col_mLB | ecosystem: Host-associated > Plants > Roots > Endosphere | place: USA... | reverse complement strand
GTGCAGGTCGACATAGGCAAGCGGGTCCCAGGCGTCGACCATGCGCAGCATCGCCTGCATCTCGGGCGTGTCGGCCTTCACGTAGTCGCGGTTGAGATTGTAGTTCTGCGCCGTGGTGCGCCAGCCCATTTCCTCCGGACCGCGCTGGTTGGGACGGTTCCAGCGCGCGAAGCGCTCGTGGCCGTCGACGTTGAACACCGGCACGAACAACAGCACCTGCTTGTCGAGCGCGCCAGGGGCGGCTTCGCCGTCGAGGGCCTGGCGCAGGGCGAGGAAGCCGGCATCCTTGCCGTCGATCTCGCCGGCATGGATGCCGCCCTGGATCAACATGACCGGCAGGCCCTTGGCCTTTGCCGCTTCCGGCGTGAACGCGCCGGCCTTCGACACCACCAGCACCTTCATCGGACGGCCTTCGGGCGTGGTGCCGAAGTCGTTGCAGCGCACCGCATCGGGATACTGCTTCGCGAACCGGTCGCACAGGGCGATCACCTCGTCGTAGCGGCCGGTCTTCACAAAGCCGCTGCGCTCGGAGACGGTGACCAAGCCGGAGGGGGCGGGAGCGGCAGCGGCGGGGAGGGCGGTGAGCAGTGCGACGAGGGTTGCGACGGCGAGCGGCGAACGGGTCATGCGCGGAAGTCTCACGAAAATGTCGGCGCATGGTAGCCGAGTGCAGGCCGATGCTTTGCCGCTCGGGGTCACGCTGCTGACATCGGGTGTCAGCAGGCATCCCGTCATCCCGGCGAAAGCCGGGACCCATCTTGATGTTGCTCTGCGCTGCGCCGAACAAAGCTCAAGTCAAAATGGGTCCCGGCTTTCGCCGGGATGACGGGTGCATGCGATCATTGGCCCCAGATCGAATTGCCTTCCCGGGGATCCAAACATGTACAGCCTCTATTACTCGCCCGGCGCGGCGAGCCTGGTCGTCCATTGGCTGCTGATCGAGCTCGGCGTGCCGCACGAGCTGCGCCTGGTCGACACGCAGGCGAAGCAGCACAAGTCGGACGATTACCTCGCGCTCAATCCCAATGGCCTCGTCCCGACCCTGGTCGCCGACGGCAAGCCGCTCTACGAGGCGGCGGCGCTCGTGCTGCATGTGGCCGACCGCCATGCCGAATCCGGCCTGGCGCCTGCTGCCGATAGTCCGTTGCGCGGTCCGTACCTGCAGTGGATGTTGAACCTGGCCAACACCGTGCAGTCGCCGATGCGCCTGTGGTGGTACCCGGGCGATATCGATGAAGCCCACGCCGACGACATCCGCGAAGGCACGCGCCGCAGCGTCGAAGCGGCCTGGGATCGACTGGATGCGCACCTGGCGGCAAACGGCCCGTACCTGCTCGGCGAGCGCCTGAGTGCGGCCGACTTCTACCTCGCCATGCTGATGCGCTGGACCCGCAACATGCCGCGGCCCGGCCACGACTGGCCGCACCTGGCGGCACTGGCGCGGGCACTGAAGGCGCGTCCGTCCTTCAAGACCCTGTACGAACGCGAAGGCCTGACCGACTGGGCCTGAGCGCCGGCGGTCGTCGATCGGGTAGGCTTGCCCATCCGCCGCATCCGGCCCTGCCGGCTGCGGCGTGCCGCATCGAACCCCCGAACGCACCCGCAGGACCGCCGTAGATGACGACCACCGCAAGCGCCGCCACTGTCGAACAAAAGACGGATTCCCAGGGCAGGATGCCCCGTCAGATTCCCTACATCATCGGCAACGAAGGCTGCGAGCGGTTCAGTTTCTACGGGATGCGCAACATCCTGACGCCGTTCCTGGTCAGCACGCTGCTGCTGTACGCACCGGAGGCCGAACGCGCCGGCCTCGCCAAGGACGTCTTCCACAGCTTCGTCATCGGCGTGTACTTCTTCCCGCTGCTGGGTGGCTGGCTGGCCGACCGCTTCTTCGGCAAGTACCAGACCGTGCTGTGGTTCTCGCTGGTCTACTGCGCCGGCCATGCCTGCCTGGCGATCTTCGAGGACAACCGCACCGGGTTCTTTACGGGCCTGTTCCTGATCGCGCTGGGGTCAGGCGGCATCAAACCGCTGGTGGTGTCCTTCGTCGGCGACCAGTTCGACCAGAGCAACAAGCACCTGGCCAAGATCGTCTTCGATTCGTTCTACTGGATCATCAACTTCGGCTCGTTCTTCGCCTCGCTGCTGATGCCGTTCTTCCTGCGTCACTACGGCCCGGCGGTGGCGTTCGGCATTCCCGGCGTGCTGATGCTGATCGCCACGCTGATCTTCTGGCTCGGTCGCAAGCAGTACGTCAACGTGCCGCCGAGTGCGTCGGATCCGGACTCGTTCCTGCATGTCGCCCGCACCGCGTTGCTCGCGCAGGCGCCTGGGCAGGGACGGCCCGGCCTGACGGTGGCGGCCATCGGCGGCGTGCTCGCCATGGCTGCGCTGATGCTGATCCCCAAACTCGGCTTCGTCATCTGCGCCTGCATGGCGCTTGGCCTGATCATCGCGTTCGGCGGCATCGGTACCTCCATGCAGCTCGACCGCGCCCGCGGCAAGCACCCCGACCAGGCTGTCGACGGCGTGCGCGCGGTGCTGCGGATCCTGATCGTGTTCGCGCTGACCACGCCGTTCTGGTCGCTGTTCGACCAGAAGGCCTCGACCTGGGTGCTGCAGGGCAACGAGATGGCGATGCCGCACGACCAGTGGTGGTGGCCGAGCTGGCTGGTCAAGGACGCCGCGCAGATGCAGGCGCTGAACCCGGCGCTGGTGATGCTGCTGATCCCGTTCAACAACCTCGTGCTGTACCCGTTGTTGCGCCACCTGGGTTTCGAAGTGACCGCGCTCAAGCGCATGGGCTGGGGCATCGCGTTCTCCGGCCTGGCCTGGATTGGCGCCGGCCTGATCCAGCTCTATCTCGACGGCGGCCACCCGGTGACGCTGACCTGGCAGATGCTGCCGTACGCGCTGCTGACCTTCGGCGAAGTGCTGGTCTCTGCGACCGCGCTGGAGTTCGCCTACAGCCAGGCGCCGCAGGCAATGAAGGGCGTGATCATGGCGTTCTGGTACCTCGCCAGCACCTTCGGCAGCCTGTGGGTGCTGCTGACCAATGCCGGCGTGCGCAACGAGGCTGTTATGTCGCACATCGCCAGCACCGGCCTGAGCGAGAACGCCTTCCTGATGTTCTTCTTCGCCGGCTTCGCCTTCGTTGCAGCGGCGGCGTTCGCGCTGTACGCGCGCACCTACCCGATGCAGGACAACTACCGCAGCGCATGACGCCGACCACCGCCGACATCGCCGCCAGGAGCACCAACGGATGCTGACCTTCATCCTCATCGCCGTGACCGTGCTGGTCTCGTGGCTGGCCTTCGAGCGACCGCCGCTGCTGAACCGCCTGATCCTGTGGCCGCCGGCGATCGACCGCAATCACCAGTACGACCGGTTGCTGACGCATGGCTTCATTCATGCCGACTGGTCGCACCTGCTGTTCAACATGATCACGCTGTACTTCTTCGGCCGCGTGATCGAGACCGTGATCGGGCAGCTGATCGGACCGTTCGGCTTCCTGCTGTTTTATCTGTCGGCGATAGTCATCGCGATCCTGCCGACCTACCTGCGCCATCGCCACGATCCGACTTACCGCAGCCTCGGTGCGTCCGGCGCGGTGTCGGCGGTGCTGTTCGCCTTTGTCCTGATCAAGCCGTGGTCGATGATCATCGTGTTCGTGCTGCCGATGCCGGCGATCCTCTACGCGGTCGGCTATGTCGCCTATTCGTTCTGGATGGACCGGCGCGGCGGCGACAACATCAACCATAGCGCGCACCTGTCCGGTGCGATCTACGGCGTGTTGTTCATGCTGTTGATGGAGCCGCGGGTGGGAACGATCTTCCTGGAGCGACTGATGAGCCCGTCCTTCCGCTGAGCCGCGGCGGACGTCGCCAGTGGCAAGCCGGAGGGACTGCGGCGGGCCTGCATGACGCAGGCCCACCGCGCTCAGGGCGCCCCCCAGCTACCCGAGCTGGTATCGACCGGAGCGGTGGCCCGGCCGGAATCGAATGATCAGGCTGCGTGGCGGTCGGACGTCGCCGCGTCGTCCGCGCCGTAGGTCTCGAGCAGGCGGGCGTAGATCTCGGCATCGATCTGCGACGACTCGATGGAGCTTTCCTTGCCGCTCTGGACCAGGTCGAACATGCGCGTCATCAGGGCGTCGTCGCTGACGTGGCCAAGAGTCAGGTGGTGCACGGTCATGGGTGTTCTCCGCACTGTCTTTCCTGTTCTGGATCACGCAGATTCCGTGCCAGCCGTCTCAGCTTTGATCGGGGCAGGGGGCGGCGGGAAAATGTGACGCAGTCGGTCATTACTGGTCGCGGCGGGGGCTGAACGGATGACGTAATGCGGCGCCCGCCGGGGCGTCCCGCTCACCCGGCATGAATGCCGCGCGTGATATCCAAAAAACTCCCAGACGATGCCCAGGAGTGCCAGGCATGGCGATCAGGAAAGCCGGCAAGACCACCGCTCGCAAGGCCCCGGCGAAGAAGGCGGCCGCGAAAACAGGAAAGAAGGCCGTGAAGAAGGCCGCCAAAAAGGTCGTCGCCAAGGCGGCCAGGAAGAAGGCCACTGCGAAGACGACAGCACGCAAGGCGGTGGCGAAGAAGTCCGCAACGAAGAAGGTCGCGACCCGCAAGGTCGCGAAGAAGACCGTGGCGAAGAAGGCGGCTAAGAAGGTCGCCGCGAAAAAGTCGGCCCGTAAGGTCGTGAAGAAGGCGGTGGCACGCAAGGCGCCGGCCCGCAAGGCAGCCGCAACGAAGAAGGTCGCGAAGAAAGTCGCGAAGAAGACCGTCCGCAAGACCAGCGCGACCCAGGTGACTGCCCGCAAGGTCGCTGCGAAGAAGGCGCCGGCCAGGAAGGCCCCGGTCCGCACGGCACGCGCGGCACCGACCCCGGCCACCGTGCCTGTCCCCCGCAAGCGCGCCCAGCGCAAGCCACGCATCACGCCCGAACAGGCCCTGGCCAACACCCAGGAGCTGCTGGCCCTCAAGCACGAGCGCGACCACCAGCCGCAACCGTGGCATCAGTTCGATCCCGCCCACGAGCACGTGCCCAAGCCGGGGTTCCAGTCCGACAGTGCGGCCGCCAAAGCCGGAGAGCTGCATGCGGCCGAGAGCCGGATGGAAGCGATCCAGGGCAGCATCGGCACCCAGGATCGCCACAACCAGGGCAAGCGCGACAGCCGTTGAGCTACCGTAGCCTCCCACCCGGGCGCACGCGCGAATGCCGTGCGCTCGGCATCCCCGACACGAGAAACCGCAATGACCCAGCACCAGATCCAGCACGACCCGGTGATCGGCGCGTTCATGACGACCGTCGATGGCGTCGACGCCCGGCTGGAGTACTACCGCGAAGGCAACAAGATGGTGATCACCCACACCGGCGTCCCCGAGGCCATCGGAGGCCGCGGCATCGCCGGCGAGCTGGTCCGTGAAGCCTTCGAGTTCGCCAAGGCGCAGGGCTGGCACGTCCACCCGCAGTGCTCCTATGCCGCCGCGTGGGTCGAACGCCATCCCGAATACAACCAGCTGCTGGCCTGACCGCGACCGCCGCGCCCGGCCATCCCCGGAGCGCGCGGGCGCCTGAAGCTGTCCCCCCGGGCCCATGTATGACAGCATGCGCGCCCATCCCCCGACTGCCGCGCCCCTGGCGCCCGCCCGCATGCGCCTGAACAAGCACATCAGCGACACCGGCTTCTGCTCGCGTCGCGAAGCCGACAACCTCATTGCCGAGGGGCGGGTCACCGTCAACGGTACGCGCGCCCGAATCGGCGCCGAGGTCGGCGAGGGCGACCAGGTTCTGGTCGACGGTCAGCCGCTGAAGGTCCGCCAGGTCGCCAAGGGCAAGCGCCAGCACGTCTACATCGCCCTCAACAAGCCGGTCGGCGTCACCAGCACCACCGAGGCCGGGGTCAAGCACAACATCGTCGACTTCGTCGGCCACCAGGACCGCATCTTCCCGATCGGCCGGCTCGACAAGGACTCCGAAGGGCTGATCCTGATGACCAGCAACGGCGACATCGTCAACGAGATCCTGCGCGCCGAGAACAAGCTGGAGAAGGAATACCTGGTGGTGGTCAACCACGCCGTGACCGACGAGTTCCTGCGCGCGATGGCGCGTGGCGTGCCCGTGCACGGCCAGACCACGCTGCCGTGCAAGACCGGCAAGCTGGGCAAGTTCGGTTTCCGCATCGTGCTGGTGCAGGGCCTCAACCGGCAGATCCGCCTGATGGCGGCGCACTTCGGCTTCCGCGTGAAGCAGCTGCTGCGCGTGCGCATCGGCAACGTCAAGCTTGGTCACCTCAAGCCCGGCCAGTGGCGCAACCTGACCGACGCCGAGTTGCAGGGGCTGCTGCCGCAACGCACGCAGTGGTAGTTCAACGCCAGCTGTAGCGATGCGCGCCGCGAAGTGGGGAAGGCGGCATCCGCGAACGTTGTTCCCCTGCATACGGGCATCACGCCGCCGCGGCTAACCTGATGCCCATCGACAAGGGATTGCCCATGAAGCGATTGTTCATGCTGTCGTTGCTGAGCCTGGCCGTGCTGGCCGGTTGCAAGCGCGAGGGCGAGCCGGCAGCGCCGGCAACCACTGCCACCCCGGGTGCTCCCGTGGCGCCGGCACCGGATGCGGCCGCACCCGCGGTCGAACTCAAGGACGTTGCCGAGTCGACGCCCGACTACATCATCGGCATCAGCTACCAGGTGCCGGCCAGCCAGCATCCGGCGCTGGCGGCCGAACTGAAGAAGTACGCCGACGCCGCCCGCGCGGATCTCATCGAGGCGGCCAAGACCCGCGGCCAGCCCGGCGGCGCGACCAGCGCCCCCTACGACCTCTCGCTCAGCTTCACCGAGCTGATGAACACTCCCAGCGTGGTGGCGGTGGCCGCCGATGGCAGCAGCTACACCGGCGGCGCCCATGGCGCGCCCCTGGTGGCCCGCTTCGTCTGGCTGCCGCAGCAGCAACGCATGCTGACCGCGCGCGAGCTGGTGCGCGACGACAAGGGCTGGGCGGCGATATCGGGGTACGTGCGCGAGCAGCTGCATTCGGCGCTGTCGCAGCGTGTCGACGCCGATGACCTGCCGGCCGAGGAGCGCGCCGAGATCGTCAAGAACGCCTCGCGCATGATCGACGACGGTACCGAGCCGGCGCCGACCGACTTCGCGCTGTTCGAGCCGATGGCCGCGCCGGACGGCAAGCTGGGTGGCCTGCGCTTCGTGTTCGCGCCGTACCAGGTCGGCCCGTATTCCGACGGCACGCAGACGGTGGAAGTGCCCGCCGACGTGCTGATCCCGTTCGTGAGCCCCGAGTACCGGTCGCTGTTCACCGGGGGGTGATGCCGCCTTGGCGGCATCGCGCTCAGAAGGGTTGATGCCGCCTTGGCGGCCTCGCGCTCAGAAGGGTTGATGCCGCCTTGAGCGGCATCGCGCTAGGATCGGCTTGCCCGCCAGACGCGCGGGCAGGGCCCGAGGAGGGCCAGCCGGTCAAATCGCGCCGAGCACCGAGGTCGCCATGTCCGCATTGCGCAGTCGGGTAGAGCAGTTGCTGTCGTTGGCCGACGTCCGCGTCGGCGGCAGTCGTCCCTGGGACGTCCAGATCGAGGACGAGCGCTTCTTCGCCCGTGTCCTGGCGGAGGGTTCGCTGGGGCTGGGTGAGTCGTACATGGATGGCTGGTGGCGGGCGGCGTCGCTGGACGGCTTCCTGTTCAAGGTCATCAGCGCCGATCTCGATCGCCGCGTCCGCGGCTGGAAGGCGTGGGCCGATGGGGTGAAGGCCTACCTGACCAACCTGCAGAGCCGGCGCCGCAGCTTCGTCGTCGGCGAGCGCCACTACGACCTGGGCAACGACCTGTATCGGGCCATGCTCGGCAAGCGCATGGTCTACAGCTGCGGCTACTGGCGCGACCGCGACGGTGCACGCCTGCACGACCTCGACGCGGCACAGGAGGCCAAGCTCGACCTGGTCTGCCGCAAGCTCGGCCTCAAGCCCGGGATGCGTGTGCTCGATATCGGCTGCGGTTGGGGCGAGGCGTTGAAGTTCGCGGCCGAGCGCTACGGCGTCAGCGGCGTCGGCATCACCGTATCGAAGGAGCAGGCTGCGTTCGCGCGCGACCTGTGCGCGGGCCTGCCGATCGAGTTCCGGCTGCAGGATTACCGCGAAGTCGGGGCAGGCGAGGGCGACGAGCGTTTCGATGCGATCTTCTCGCTCGGCATGTTCGAGCACGTCGGCGTCAAGAATTACCGCACCTACTTCGAGGTGGCACGGCGTTCGCTCGCCGAGGACGGCCTGTTCCTGCTGCACACGATCGGCACCAACGTCTCGGTGCATGTCACCGACCCCTGGATCGCGCGCTACATCTTCCCCAACTCGATGCTGCCCTCGGCCGCGCAGGTCTCGACGAACTGCGAAGGCCTGTTCGTGATGGAGGACTGGCACAACTTCGGCGCCGACTACGAGCTGACCCTGCAGGCCTGGCTCGACAACGTCGAGCGTGCCTGGCCGCAACTGCCTGCCCGTTACGACGAGCGCTTCCAGCGCATGTGGCGCTTCTACCTGTCGGCCTCGATGGCCAGCTTCCGCAGCCGGCATACGCAGCTGTGGCAGCTGGTGCTGTCGCCCTCGGGCGTGCGCGGCGGGTACATCGCCCCGCGCTGACAGGTGACGTGCCCCGGGTGCGCGTTGCTTACCCGGGCTACCTCATCCACGTAGCCCGGGTAAGCGAAGCGCACCCGGGGCCCAAGCCCAATCAATGTAGCCCGGGTAAGCGCAGCGCACCCGGGGCCCAAGCCACGCCGCACAACAATCCCTCCCCCCGCGCAAGCTGCACTGCACATCGCATCGCCGCCGGCTTTGCCCCACTATGTGCGTCCATTTCGCCAGCTCGACACGAGGGTTCTATGCAGACTTGGTTCCGGCGCAAGGACATCGACCGGGTCACGGTCCACGAGGAAGGGCGCCGCCTGGTGCCGACCCTGGGCTGGCCGCACCTGATCGCGCTGGGCATCGGCGCCATCGTCGGCACCGGCATCTACACCCTGATCGGCGTCGGCGCCAATCTCGCCGGGCCCGCGGTGCTGCTGTCGTTCCTCGTGGCAGGCATCGTCTGCGCCTGCGCCGCACTGGCCTACGCCGAAATGGCGACGATGATGCCGGCCGCCGGCAGCGCCTATACCTACAGCTACATCGTGCTGGGCGAGGCGATCGCCTGGGTGGTCGGCTGGAGCCTGATCCTGGAGTACTCGCTGGTGGTCAGCACCGTGGCGGTCGGCTGGTCCGGATACGCGGTTGGCTTCCTCAAGGGGCTCGGGGTGGACCTGCCGTTGTGGCTGACGGCCGGTCCGCACGCGGGCGGCCTGGTCAACCTGCCTGCGGTGGGCATCGTCTTCGTCGTGGCCGGCCTGCTGATGGCGGGCACGCGCGAAAGCGCCACGCTCAACGCCGTGCTGGTGGTGCTCAAGATCATCGCCCTGGGCATCTTCGTCGCGATTGCCTTGCCGCATTTCGATGCCGCCAATACCCAGCCCTTCATGCCCTATGGCTTCGCCAAGTCGATGGGTGCCGATGGCGTGGAGCGCGGAGTGATGGCCGCGGCGGCGATCATCTTCTTCGCCTTCTACGGATTCGATGCGATCTCCACGGCAGCCGAGGAAACCAAGAACCCCGGCCGTGACCTGTCGATCGGCATCGTCGGTTCGATGATCGGCTGCACGCTGATCTACATGGTCGTGGCGCTGGCCGCGGTCGGTGCGCTGAGCTACACGGTGTTCGGCAACAGCCCCGAGCCGCTGGCATTGATCCTGCGCGAGCTCGGCCAGGGCAAGGCGGCCACCGTCATTGCAGCGGCGGCCGTGATCGCGTTGCCGACGGTGCTGCTGGCGTTCCTGTACGGCCAGAGCCGCATCTTCTTCGTGATGTCGCGCGACGGCCTGTTGCCGCGCGGCCTGTCGAAGGTCAACGCGCGCACCGGCACGCCGATCGCCACCACGCTGTTCACCGCGACGCTGGTCGCGGCGCTCGCGGGCGTGGCACGCCTCGATGAAATCGCCGCGCTGGCCAATGCCGGCACGCTGGCGGCCTTCATCGCGGTGGCGGTGTGCCTGCTGGTGCTGCGCAAGCGCGACCCGGAGCGCAAGCGCCTGTTCCGCACGCCGTTGGCGTGGGTGGTCGGACCGATCGCGATCTTCGGCTGCCTGTACCTGTTCTGGAGCCTGCCGCACCGCACGCAGTTGTGGTTCCTGGTGTGGAACGTAATTGGTGTCGTTGCTTACCTGGCCTACGGCCGCAAGAGCAGCCTGCTGGCCGTCGGCAAGGAAGCGTAAGCACGACCGCCCGCGCAGGAGCCAGCGTGCTGGCTCCTGCCGGTCAGGCCATGGCCGCCGTCAGCACCGCGCCGACGTCGGCCTGCAGTTTCAATCCCGCCAGATCGTCGGCGCGCGTGCGACCGCGGTTGACGATGGCGATCGGAATGCCGGCCTCGTGCGCGCTGCGCACGAAGCGGAAGCCCGAATAGACCATCAGTGACGAACCCGCCACCAGCATCGCGTCCGATGCCTGCAGCGCTTCCTGTGCCTGCAGGTAACGCGGCCGCGGCACGTTCTCACCGAAGAACACCACGTCCGGTTTGAGCATCCCGGCGCAGCGCGCGCACGCGGGCACCTCGAACGTACTGAAGTCATGGCCGTCGAGGTCGGCGTCGCCATCGGGCGCGGTGGCGGCATCGAGGTCGAGCCAGGCCGGATTCGAATCTGCCAGCCGCTCCTGCATCGCTGCGCGCGGCTGGCGATCGGCACAGGCCAGGCAGACCACGTCGTCGAGCCGTCCATGCAGGTCGATCACTTCGCGACTGCCGGCGCGCTGGTGCAGGCCATCGACATTCTGGGTAAGCAGGGTCGCGAGGCGTCCTTGCTGCTCCCAGCCTGCAAGCGCGCGATGCGCGTCGTTGGGCCGGGCGTGGGCGATGCGGGGCCAGCCGATGAAGCTGCGGGCCCAGTAGCGGGCGTTGACCTGCGGATCGGTCGTGAATGCCTGGTAGGTCACCGGCGGGGTGCGCTTCCACTGGCCCTCGCCGTCGCGATAGTCGGGAATGCCCGAACCGGTGCTGCAGCCGGCGCCGGTGAGTACGAACAGGCGCCGGTGGGGGCGCAGCCACTCGCGCAGGAGACCGGCTTCCTGAAGCGGGGCAGGGGGCAGATTGTTGGGAGCCACGGACATGCCCCCATCTTCTCATTCACCGGGTTTTCCGGCCCGCAACCTGAATGTCGTCTCATGGACTGAGACGGCCCTGCGACAGGATCCCCGCATGCCCCTGGACGCCTTCCATCCCGCCGTTGCCGCCTGGTTCGCCAAGGCATTTCCTGCGCCGACCCCGGCGCAGGTGCAGGCGTGGCCGGCGATCCGCAGCGGCCGCAACACGCTGGTCGCCGCGCCGACCGGTTCAGGCAAGACGTTGACCGCATTCATGACCGCGATCGACGGCCTGATCCGGCAGGGGCTGGCCAATGCTGGCGACATCGGGCTGTTCGGCGGCGAGCCGAGCGCGGCACTGCCGGACGAAACCGTGGTGGTCTACATCTCGCCGCTGAAGGCGCTGTCGAACGACATCCGCATCAACCTGGAGGCGCCGCTCGCCGGCATTCGCGCCGAACTGCAGGCCATGGGCCTGCCCGATGTCGAGATCCGCACCGCGGTGCGCACCGGCGACACCCCGCAGGCCGAGCGCGCACTGACGCGGCGCAAGCCGCCGCACATCCTGGTCACCACGCCCGAATCGCTGTACGTGCTGCTGGGCTCCGAGTCCGGGCGCGCGATGCTGTCGACGGTGCGCAGCGTGATCGTCGATGAAATCCATGCCGTCGCGGCCAGCAAGCGCGGCAGCCACCTCGCACTGTCGCTGGAACGACTGGAAGCACTGGCCGGTCGCAACATCACCCGCATCGGCCTGTCGGCGACGCAGAAGCCGATCGAGACGGTGGCGCGATTCCTCGTGGGTGAGCCCTCCCCTTCAAGGGGAGGGTTGGGAGGGGATGGGTTGGACGCCACGATCCAACAAGAGGTCGACTGCACCATCGTCGACATCGGCTACACCCGCGAACGCGACCTCGCCCTCGAGCTCCCGCCGACACCGCTCAGCGCCGTCATGTCCAATGACCAGTGGGACCAGGTGTACGTGCGCCTGGCCGACCTGGTCGAGCAGCACCGCACCACGCTGGTGTTCGTCAACACGCGGCGCATGGCCGAACGTGCGGCGCGCCACCTCGGCGAACGCCTGGGCAAGGATGCCGTCGCCGCGCACCACGGCAGCCTGGCCAAGGAGCTGCGCCTGGATGCCGAGCAGAAGCTCAAGCGCGGCGAATTGCGCGTGTTGGTGGCGACCGCTTCGCTGGAGCTGGGCATCGACATCGGCGACGTCGACCTGGTCTGCCAGCTCGGTTCGCCGCGATCGATCGCGGCCTTCCTGCAGCGCGTCGGCCGCTCCGGACACCACGTCGGCGGCGTTCCCAAGGGTCGGCTATTCCCGCAGACGCGCGACGAGCTGGTCGAATGCGCGGCGTTGCTGGATTCGGTGCGGCGCGGCGAACTCGACGCGCTGGTCATGCCCGATGCGCCGCTCGACGTGCTCGCCCAGCAGATCGTCGCCGAGGTGTCCTGTCGCGAGTGGGACGAGGACGCGCTGTACGACTGGGCGCGTCGTGCCTGGCCGTACTCGCAGCTCAAGCGCGAGGACTTCGATGCCGTGGTGCGCATGCTCGCCGAGGGTTTCACCACCCGCCGCGGCATCCGTGCCGGCTACCTGCATCGCGACGCGGTGAACCGCAAGCTGCGTGGCCGCAAGGGCGGGCGCATGACCGCGCTGATGTCCGGAGGCACCATTCCCGATACCGCCGACTATGCCGTGGTGGTGGAACCGGAGTCGTTGTTCATCGGCAGCGTCAACGAAGATTTCGCCATCGAGAGCATGGCCGGCGACATCTTCCAGCTGGGCAACGCCAGTTATCGCATCCTGCGCGTGGAGCCGGGCAAGGTTCGCGTCGAGGATGCACAGGGCGCACCGCCCAGCATCCCGTTCTGGCTGGGCGAAGCGCCCGGCCGCAGCGACGAGTTGTCGTTCGCGGTGTCGCGACTGCGCGAGGAAGTGGCTTCGCGGCTGGATGCGGATGCAACGCCGGTGGCGCAGGCGGCCAGCGAAGCATGGCTTCGCGACGACCTCAGCCTGCCGGCCGCCGCCGCGCAGCAGGTCAGCGAGTA
>Ga0102589_1004425_pt1 | contig 13239 bp, 13 predicted proteins | sample AraplaMF_Col_mLB_FD_76858 | JGI IMG/M metagenome (GOLD analysis project Ga0102589, IMG submission 76858) | Arabidopsis root microbial communities from the University of North Carolina, USA - plate scrape MF_Col_mLB | ecosystem: Host-associated > Plants > Roots > Endosphere | place: USA... | reverse complement strand
TGAAGGACAAGGTCTACTCGGCGGCGATCGCCATCGCCCGGATGCCTGACCTCATGCCAAACGTCCTGTTTGCCTATCGTCTGGAGAGCGGTGGCGCGCATGTCGGCTACTTCGTGTGCGGCATCCTAAAGGGGCGGCCGCGCGTCGGCTTCGATCGTGTGATCACGGACGAAGCGACGCTCTCGGAGGTGGTCAAGGATTTCGCGGAGAAGGCGGGCGGACCGTTCCGGCTGGCCGGCAATTTGCCGGAACTGGCGCAATTTCTGACGCCGACGGCTGCAGTCAGCTTCGTCGAGCTACACCTGGATGCAGTGGCCGCTGCCGCAGACTCGCATGCGGCCTTGCGCAAGCCGAGCGCTGCCGCGACGAAAAGGCGTTTGGCCCTCTTGGCGATGGTCGCGGTCGTCGGCGCGGTGGCCGGCAAGTTTGGCGTTGCCGAGTACCGGGCGTACCAACTGCGCAAGAACCCGCCGCCCCTGCAAAAGACACCAGCCGAGCGCTATGCAGAGGACATCCTTGCGCGCTCCGCTGCCCCGGTGGCCCAAGCGCGCGTGGTCATCCCCCGCTTCGCTAGATGGTTCGGTGAGACGGTGCCGGCCGTGGCCGGAGGCTGGAAGCTGTCGACGATCACATGCAAGTCGGTTGGTGCTCCCACGGGCACCTGCGATGCGATCTACCAGCTCGACCGGAATGAGAGCGACGGCGGCACGCGAGGCGCGACCAATACGACGTTCATCGCCGCGCTTCCCGACAGCTTCTCGAATCCGGTGTTCGGCAGGGAGGACAAAGAGGTCACGGTAACCGTGAACGCGTCGTTCGGCGAGCCCGTGTCTCTGGGCACCGTCCTCGACGGCCTCCCAAGCGCCATGGCGTTGCGTACGGATTATGGGTCGGTGCTGCAGCTTCTGCGCCCGGCTGCAAGCAAGGCTGTTCTCAACGACCTGGTTCCTTTTGGGGCAATTCCGCCCGAGGGGCTGGAATCGGTGCCCCATGTCTACAAAGTTGGCAATTGGGAACTGGACGGCCCGTTGCGCAATGCGGGGATGGTTGCGTCCTTTCCGCCGAACGTGTCGGTGACCGAGCTGATCCTGACGGTGAAGCTGGATGCCGATCCCTCCATCAAAGAATCGAAATTCATGCTTAGCGTCAAGGGCGACGCATACGCAAGGGACTGAACATGAAAAGGACTATGGCAACCATTCTCGCGCTTCTCGTGGCGGGCGCCGCCCATGCCGAAGATGCGAAGACGGTCACCCAACTGCTGTTGGAGAAGGACGCGCAGCTCGCACTGCAGAAGCTCGACAAGGACATCGCCAATACGGCGCCGGCCCCGCTGTCGGTGAACGCTGCACCCGCTGGCCAGGCGAAGGACGCGCGCAGCGAAGCCCCCAAGACCATTGCGATCTACGGCGTGGATGGGCGTGCGGCGGGCTTTCCCGTGACATTGCGTAGCTACGTCAAATGGGACGACCAGGTGTACGCAGCCAAGGTTGGTGGCACGATTCGTGGCTACAAGGTCATGGCGATCACGGAGACGGGGACCCGGCTCGCACGTGGCAAGCACATCGTCTCGGCAGACCGGGTCGATGACGACGCGGTGATCCTGGTGGGCGAAGAGAAGGGCGCGCGGCCAGCTGCGACGCCCGCAGCAACGCCGCCTGCCGGCGCGCCGCCGAGTATGCCCGGTCCGGGCTTGATGCCAATGCCGATGCCGATGCCGGCGGCCCTTCCAGTCCCGACCCCGGCGTCCATGCCGGCGGCGCTCCCGTCCACGTCTCCGGCTGCGTCGGCTGCCGTTGGCCCGGCGAGAACTTCCCCGGCGTTGCCGAACAAGGGCTGAGAGCCATGCGAATCTTCGGTAAAGCGAAATCTCTGGTGCCCCAATCAGGCGGCGGCATCACCGTGCTGTCGGGCGGGGGTGGCGTTCTGAAGCCCTCGGGTCCCGTAGAGCCTGTGCTGGCTGCTGCCGACAAAGGTGCCACGCCATCGAGCGAAATCCGGACGACCGACGATCTGCCGGCGTTTGCGCGCGTGCTCTACGACGATCTGGGCCTGGCGCAGTCGTTGCGGCACCAGCTTTGTCCGGTGCTGATCGAGGAAGCCGCAGACGGCGGCCGCGGCAAGTTTGCCCTGATCCTGCTCGCGGACATGCGTCATTCCGACGTGACGGAGGAAATCCTTCGGCAATGCCGGATGCGGCATGAGGCCGCGGCGCCGCTCATCTACACGGCGGCGCCGCAAGTCATGACAGCGCTGTCGCGTGGCGTCGAAATGCGGGCGCGGCGTGCCGCGAGCGCGATGCCTGGCGCGCGCAATGGCAGCGCGCTGTGGCAGACGTTTCTCGCCGCCGCGCAGTTTGCCGTGCGCGAGCAGGCGTCGGACATTCACTTCGAGGCCAAGGACAACAGCGACCTGTCGCAGATCCGCTTCGCGATCGACGGTCATCTGGTAGCGCCGCCCGAGTTCCAGATTCGCACCGGCGATCTGCTGGATATGCTGGGCTACGTCTGGCAGAAGGGAAAGGGCGGCTCGCAGGGCCTCTTCAGCCGCATCCTGCCGCAACAGACGAGCGTGCGCGCGGAAGTCGATAGCGTGCCGCTGGTGTTTCGCTGGGCGTCGATGCAAAGCGCGGACGGCCACGTCACGGTCATGCGGGTCAACCGGGAAAAGGCGACGACGACGGAAGTCGGCTTTGTGAAAGACCTGGGCTTCTTCCAGCAGCAGGCCGACGTGATTGACCGATGCACTATGCAGATGGGCGGCGGCACGGTGCTGGTGGGTACCGTCGGTTCAGGCAAGACGACGACTGCACATGCCGTGATGCAGCGCTTGCCGAACTGGATGAACAAGATGTCGATCGAAGACCCAGTCGAACTGATGGCGGGCGGGACACACCACTTCTCCGTTGCGCGGCAGTTGGATGGTGCGAATCGTGACGACGATCCGTTCATCGTCGCTAAGCGGCAACTGAAGCGTATGAACCCCCACTTCGTCATGATCGGCGAAGTTCGCGACTTGGAGTCGGCAGGTCTCTTCCGGGATGTCGCGGGTGCAGGCCTGCGCGCGCTGACGACGGTGCACGCGCCGTCCGCCACGGCCGCGACCGACCGCCTCGCCGATAGCGAACTGCAGATCCCGCGCAGCGTGCTGGCGACGCCCGGCTTCGTGAACCTGTACGTCTACCAGGCGCTGCTCCCGAAGACGTGCACATGTGGCCACGTGGGTCCGGAAGCGAAGCAGATCCTGGGGGCGGCAAAGCTCAGACAGATCGAGCGTCTCTTTAACTTCGACGTCAATGGCATTCGGGTGCGCCGGCAGGAGGGTTGTGACCACTGCCGCCGGATGAATCTGCCCGATCTCAACGGCATCAAGGGCCGCGTCATGGCCGCCGAGATGTTCGAGCCCGACGAGCTGGACCTGATGTACATCCGGGATGCGCGCGCCATCGAACTGCAGGCGCACCAGCGCTCGAAGCGGGAAACGGGCTTCGATATCCCGGACTGCACGGGCAAGTCGGTGTTCGAGGTGGCGATGTACCACGTCTACGCGGGTACGGTGGATCCGCGAGAAGCCGAACGCATCCTGTCGCTTGATGGCTACGAGCAACGCCTGAAGCGCATGCTCTCGCATGCAAAGGGGAACGCATGATGCAGCGGCTGAAGAAGTTGCTGGGCCGTTCGCGCGGGTCATCAGTTGCGACCGCGCATACCCGCGTCTCGGTCGGGCGCTTCCCGGACAAGCTGTGGCAGGCGCGATTCGAGTTTGCGGCGAAGCGGGCCGACTACTACTACGACCTGGCGATGCGCATCGAAAATATGCCGGGCGAGCCCATTTCGAACCACTTTGCGAAAGATGCCGCCCGCCGCGCGTGTAAGCCGCTGGGCATTCTGGCGGCACTGTGGCTCGCCCGAAGCGAAGGCCTCGATGGCGAAATGCAGGAAGCACGCCTGGCCGACATCCTGCGCGGCACCGTGCCTGACGAGGACCTGGCCATCATTGCGGTGGCCGAGCAGGGTGGTGATCTGAAGCAGGGCTTGTTCAAGCTCGCCGAGAACTTGCGGACGATGCGTGACGCCAAGGCGAACATTGTGATCATGCTGGCAAGTGTGGGGCTGACGCTCATCATCCTGCATGTCTATCTTGGCGCAATGGCGTTTCTCGTGGCGCCAATGCTGGATCGAAGCTTCGCAAGCCTGCTGCCGGTGGATGCCTATGGTCCCATCGCCAAGACGTTTCACTACTCGGCGCAGTTCCTGCGCAATTGGGGTTGGGTGGTGCTGATCGGTGAACTCGCTCTGGCCTATTGGGTGGCGCGGGCCCTGAAGAACTACACCGGCAAGTACCGACAGTGGTTGGACAACAAAATCATCCTGTTCGACTTCTTTCGGCGCTTCCAGGGCGCGCAGTTTTTGTCGGCGATGGCGTCCGTCACGCAGAGCTTTGGCGGCGACGCGAAGAACCTGTCGGCGGCCCTTGAGCTGATGCGCAGTCATGCGTATCCGTATCTGGCCCAGCACATCGATCGCATTCAGGTGACGCTCGAAGAGACCCCGAACGCCGGCGGCAAGATCTTCGACACCGGGCTATTCGATGAGGACACCTCGTTCCGGATCCAGGATATCGCCGAGTATCAGGATGACCTATCGGAGATGCTGCAGACCGTCTCCAACACGCTCTTGCAGACCGCGCCGCGCGAGCTTGAGCAGCGTGCTTCGAGCTTCAACCGCAAGGCGTCGATTTTGCTGATCGTCCTGATTACCAGCCTTGCGTTCATGCCGGCCTTCATGGCGCGCGAGCTGAAGTCGAGTATGCAGACCAACAGCATTCGTACGCACCAGAAAAGCATCAATCCCTCCACTCTCCCATCCAACTGACGAGGAACAGACCATGCAAAAGAACCTGCAAGCGCAGACCCCGGCCGTCCAAGGCGAGGCCCATGACATGACCGTGCCGATCCAGCACCTGAGCCGGATCGAGCAATACCAGCGCATCCGCTCGAACCCACGCTTGCGCGGCCAGCACGGCGGCATTCTGGACGAGTACGGCTTCTACCTGCTGCTGGCGGCGCTGACCCTCGTTGCGATCCTGGTGCTGTTCTCGCACAACTCCGTCGATACGCAGGTGCAGCAGCTGACGACCGAACTCAATAACGTGATGGGCAAGGTCAAGACCAACTATCGCGGCCAATACAGCAAGGTGTCGGTGACGTCGCTGATCGACAACGGCGTGTTCCGGGACCTCACGACGATGACCGACACGGGCGGCACGATCTCTGTGCAGCCGGGCGGTGGCACTCTAGCCGTCGCGCCGGCGCGACTGCTCAGCAACAACGACAGCGTCCAGTACACGGTGCCCAACCAGCCTGACGCCGCATGCCCCGCGATTGTCGCGGCATTCCAAAGCAGCGCGGGCCGCATCACGGTCAATGGCACCACGATCAAGGACGTCGGCGGCTCCGTCGACCCGAGCAAGGTGAAGTGCTCTGGCGACAGCAACACGATCAACCTGTTCATGTCCTGATCGCGTCGAGCGCTGAAGAACTAGATGCCCGGCCAAACGGCCGGGCTTTGGCTTAGGAGAGAAACATGCTGTTGAGCAACTATTCGATGGGCCTGCTGGTCGGCAGCATTGCCTTGGTCGGATCGGTCGCGTGGGCGTATGCGGATCAGGAGGAGAATCTCGCCATCGGGACGGGCAACTATATGTCGAACATCGCGCAGGCGGTGAACACCTACACGTTTGAGGCGTTCACGGATCTCGCGAAGAGTCCGGCCGGCTCGACCAATCTCACCGTGGGCGGCAAGACGATCGGCGTGGCAAATCCGCTGCATCCGACTGTACAAGATCTGATCAACTTCGGGTTGCTGCCCATCGGCTACTCGGACGTAAGCCCGCTGGGACTGTCGTTCCGCGTGGACCTGACGCCTACCAACTGCGCAGGTGATATCACGGGATGCTCGATCCCCGGCCTGGTGTACTCGACAGAGGGTTATCGAGACGGATTCGGTCGCATCCGCACCGACCTGATGGGAGCCGCGGTCGTGAAGGCGGGTCAGGATGCGGGCGTGACGTTCGCCGAGACGCCGGCGACGATCACGGGGATGGCTGCGTCGTGGCAACAGCCCAACCCTGTTGCGGGGCAACCGGCGGGTGTGCTTGCCATGCGAGTGGGCACGAGTTCGCTGCTTGCCCAGTCGATGAACCAGTTCTACAAGCGGGACGGCTCTTTGAACCTGACGGGAGCGATGGACGCGAACAACCAGGCGATGAATCGTGTGGGGAACTTCCAGTCGAATGGATCGGTGTCGGCGGCCGGGAACGTGGCAGCGAGCGGCAACGTAACGGGCAACGTCGTTGCTGGCAACGGGCTCCAGTCGTACGGCAACGCCTCGGTGGCTGGTACGATTGCCGCGACGCAAATGGTAGCCTCGGGAATTCAATCCTACGGCGACGTTGTTGCTAACGCCTCGGTGAGGAGTAATGGGTACTTGTACGCCGCTGGCGCACTGGTGCCGTCGATGGGGGGAGGACAGCAGGTCTACGATGGACAGCCCTGTGGCGATCCGCAGGGTTCGATCCGCAGCGATTCTGCGGGCAAGATACTGTCTTGCCAATCAGGCGTATGGCGTAGCGTGAGCGGCGGCGTAGGAAAGGCCGTGGCGGAGGTGTATTTTCAGAATTGCAACGACTTAATGGTGAGATATACGGACGGTACTGAAGGGTTGGTCGCCCGTTTAGCATTCTCGTGTTGAAAATTTGTCCGGGTAGCGATTGCTAGCCGGACAAATTGTCATGACAGGACTTTTACTGGCATTTCAGCACGACCACTCCGGTGACATCGCCGCTTGAAGGCGTGGGCATTGCGTATCCGACGGCCAAGTATGGCTTCTTAGGATCGGTGCCGAAGACCTGCATGTGGCGCAGGAAGCCTTGCGACTGAAGCACTCCCGTCAGCGCTGTCAACGTCGCCGATGCCGTGGCGTGCGTATCCGAGCCGATGGCAACGTCGAGGTTGAGACTGTCGAGCGTTACGAAAGTCAAATCCACAATCGCACTTGCCGAATTCAGCTTTCCGACGCCGAAGTTTCCGCTCACAGCCGTCGGAGCGGTATTCGCCACAACACTGCACGACACCTTGATGTCGGGCGCGCCGACCGTCAGGTCTGGTGCAAGAGCAAGGGGCTTGCCGATCGCGTAGTGTGCACCTTGATTTACGTTAATGCTGCCGAAACTCGTCGTGCCGTCGGTCCAGCGGCCGATTGCATAGTCGCCGTTCCCTGCAACGTCCACCACCTTGCCCGTCGTCAGCGAAATCACGCTGTTAGCGTCAATACCGATCTGCGTATATGCGCCATCGGTCGTCGATTTCTGAAACTGGGACGGGAAGGCAGCGTGTGCGATCGACTGCAGCACGGGTTGCGTCGACTTTTCGGTTTGGGGCACAAACACAACCGCAAGCGGATCACCGGCGACGGCGCTTGCCGATCCGGACACGGTGATGGCCGGCGCCGGGGGCGTGGCCGGCTGCTGCGTGGCCGGAGCACTGTCACCACCGCCGCCGCCGCAGGCGGCAAGGGTCAGCAGGGTAGCAGCAGAAACGATGGAGAGTGCGGGCCTGGTTTTTTGCATTTTCTTCTTTCTTCCTCTGATGTTTAGGATGGACCGCGATTCGATCTGAACCGCTTGATTCCATCCTACGGGCCTTTTCCGCATGTCAAGCCCGCTTAAAATCACCACTTCAATGCCAATAGCGGCACCAGTTTGATTCCGATCGCTGTTACTTTCCCAATCCTTTGGTGTAGATCTCGGCGTGGATCCATCCTTCGCTCGTGGCGATCAGTGCGGCCTTCGCGCGCTTCTTCCCGCTGACTGCCTCAAGTTGTGGGTAAGCGGCGCGCATATCCGAAACCTTCGCCCAGTCCGGAGCGTCCGGAATCTCGTACGCGTAGTGCACCTCGGAAATCTTCAAGCCGAATCGTTCGGCAGGTTCGGTGAAGCTCTCTACGTCGACTACACGCGCTTTGCCGGTGCAGAAGCCATCCCACGCGCCGATATTCCCGCCGGCACCCTTCACAAGGTACTTTTTGCCCAAATCCGTTAGGTCGTACTCATTTGCAGGAATGGGGGTTTTGTTCCATGGGAACTCGTTCGGCATTTCTGCCTCTGCTTCCGAAAGCAGGCCCGCCCTTGCAAGAGCAGCAGCCTGTACGGGATGTCTCATGTCCCGCAGCCCGCCCATCTTTTCGACTTTGTACGGGAACGCTTGCGCTGGAGCCATTACACAGACGCCATTAGTCTTGTCGTAATAGTCCTGGATTGCGGCCTTGAAGTTGCCTTTGTTGGCATCCTGCTTGCTCCCACAGCCCGCAAGAGCGATCACGACCGAGGCTGCCATGATCGAGAAACGGCGTTTCGACCTCATTATTGCTCCGCAGCTTCAACGGCCACGCGCGTTCAGCGCAGCCTGAATCTTCTTGTCGGTCTTGTATTGGCTGAGTGCATACGTCGACCAAATAGCGGCCGGAATCCAGCCGATGATGGTGAGTTGCAGAATCAGGCAAATGATCCCGGCGAACGGTCGCCCAATCGTGAAGAATTGGAACCAGGGCAGAAGGATGGCGAGTAGCAGGCGCATTTGGAATGTGTCAAATCCGACAAAAGTCCGAAAGGATACAAGATTCCGGACCGACCGTTCAACGGCGTCCGGATCGTTGTTCTGTATCCCCTAAAAGAGGGGGATTACAGCGAGCGGTAGAGCGTCGTCCCGCAGTGGTTGCAGAGATGCCATTGCTGGACGCGGAAGAACGGCTGATGCCGCCACAACCTGATGCTGCGAGAGCCGCATTGGTTGCAAGCGATACCATTTCGACCGACATGGGCGGGATTGGCCTCTGCATATTCTTCGTACGTAGGAAGCCCTCTACGATTGAGCAAGAGGGCGAACAGCAGCAAGCCGAAATACGAGGACAGGAAGCAGACTACCGACCATTTCCACGGGTTCTTGTTGACTTTGTTTGCCCACCGGAAGGCGATATAGCAGGGCAGGGCGTGCATGAAGGCCAGTTCGAGGAACTTCTTGAATGCGAAGAGCATGCGGGTCTCCTTTATGCCTTCCGCCGGCGGCCTAGCTGGACGTTGCCGAGCGCGCCGCTGCAACCAGGGCAGGAAAAGTTGTTGCTGAGTTCGATCTTGGGCGCCGTGTTGGCGATCAAGTACGGGGTGCGACAACTCCGGCATGGCGCCAAGTCCAGCTGCGCGTCGGTCGACATCGACCTGCAGATGTGGCAGGCCCGATCAGCCGTGATACGTGAGTCCGGGCCGAAGAACTTGTCGAACAAGTCGTACGCTGCGATGAATGACTCGGGGACGTTGGCGCCGAATGCGAGGCCGATCCGGTACAACGTGACCATCATCGTTGCCTGCATCCGATGCAGAGGTTGCTCGAAATACCAGGCCGTTGACGTCGGCAACTGTCCCGTGGACGATGGCGTGCCGTGGATCGCCTGAAACAACTGGCGTGTCTTCGGTGAGTTGACGCCGAGCAGCGACGTGACGGTCGACGCCCGACAGCTCTGCCGGATCATCATTTCGCTATAGACCTTCTTCTTGAGCGGATCGAGGCGCAAGTTCGACCATGATTGCTTGGCGTCGATCCGGTCAGCCCGCATGGGAACCGTTGCGAGGAAATGATGGCCAATCACGTCGGGCGATACCCGCGCCGTTTCGAAGTCGAGCCAAAAGCGCTTGCTGTCCAGGCGCCAGCGAAACATCGGGAAGTCGACCTTGGAGATGGCCAGGTCCAGCACATGTTGTGGCAGCGACCGCAGGTACACCGCCAGTTCCTTGCTGATCCCGAGCAAGGGCGCGGCAAGAATGCTGACGTGCAGCAGCTCGACCATCAGCCAGATGTAGTGCCGATTGTTGTAGAACAGACGCAGCTTGTCGTCGTTGCTCCACGCCGGCAGCTTGTCGCGAAGCTTGTCCACGGCAACCGTAGTGGTGGTGCCTTCGGCCAGACACTTCCAGTCGTGCACGTCCATGAGGGTCGGCACAACAACAAGGAACGGCGTGCCCATCAGCGCACGCTGCGTTGCCACGGCCTTGCGCATGTTGTCGATATGGGCACGGTCGATGTGAAGCACCTCTGACAATTCCGGGTGTGCGCCAAGCGCTTCGGCCAGGTGGTCGGTCAGATGATAGTTTGCGGACCGGATGCGATCGCACGTCATCCGCGTCAGTTGCAGCCGCTCGAATTCCGCGGTCAGAGATTGTTGTTGCATGGTCGGCTCGTAGATCAGCGGGATTGAAGGGCGGCGCGAATGTCGGCATGGAGGCGGCCGACGATACTGTCCAAGACGGTGAGCGTTGACTTGAACTCCGCCACATTGCCGTCCATCTGCACCGCCATCTGGGTGGTCGCAAACATGGCCACGGTCTTCTCGAAGTGCTCCACCAGGGCGGTCAGCGCGTCACCGGCCTTTGTGCGACGGTCCAGGGCCTCGGTGCGGGTGGCGAGTTCCTGCTCGATGCCTGCGCGCCGGGCCTCGATTTCTGCCAGAGCCGATTGTGCCGATTGCAGTTCGCTGTTCTTTGCGGCTAGCGCTTCGTCGAGCGTCGCATAACCCGGCGGCACGACCTGCACCTCGACCGTTTCGGTCTTTGCGTTCGCGCGGGCGTGCGCGACGCGCTCTTGCAGTTCACGCGCTTCGCGTTCCAGATCCTGAATGCGCATCTGATGCATGCTTTGCGCGTGGTTGTGTCGCGTCAGCTCTTCCCGAACGTGGCTCAATGCTTCGCGATCTGCCTCGCGCTCGGTCGTCAGCTTGGAAACCTGTTCGTTGAGCCGACGGATCTCGATGTCCTTGTCGGCATTGTCCTGGACGGTGTTCGCCAGTTCCGATGTGGCGGTTTCCAGCCGCGCGGTGACGTCAAGCACCTGCTCTTGCTTCTTGCGAAGCTGGGCGACATAGTCGCGAATCTTCCCGCGCCGATATTCGGGGTCATTCTCTTTAAAGTCGATGACCGCAGTGACTTCGGCGTCGGTGTAGTCGGAGCTGCGCAGAATCATCAGCTCGCCGATATTGAGCTTCGCGAGTGCCCCGTTGTGGCTGAGGAAGCGCCGGTAGAGGCCAAGGTAGAGCTTGGCTTGATTCGGGGCGAGGCCCAGATGCTTTAGCGCGACCTGATTGAATTTTTCCCATCCACGCATGCGTGCGCCCCGGGTGTCACCGAACTCGTTCGCAGCGGCTTCCATGGAGCAGTCGTTGATATGCTGGAGATCACAGCCCATCTCAAGCAAAAGCCGCTCAATCTTCTCGCGTGTCCGCTGCACATTGCGGATGCTCTCGCACAAGCGATCAAACTGATCCCTGCTCAGGCCGTTCCCCATGGTTCGGCGAAGGTCTTCGAACATCGCTTCCCCTTCCTTGGACAGGGGGAACTCAACGATATCGGCTTTGGGTGCCACCGCTTTTGGCACCAATGCGTCGAAAGTTTTTTTCTTTTTTTCAGGCATGTTTCACTCACTCTCAATCAAAGGACACAACAACCAGCGTATCGAGCAAAACGCGTTGTCAAGTCTCAAGGCTGGAGATTACGAAACGCAGGGTGCATACAGACGCCAGAAAGCTCACCTTTTTGGGGTAGCTTTTACAGGCGGCGGCGAAAAGCTGATCAGTTGTGCATGCGTTATCGGGGAGTGAGTGGGTGGATTTAGGGATTTACCCCTACGTTACGGGGCCCATCTGCATAAACGGAAATACAGAATTAAACAAAAGTAATATCTCTCCTAGATTCCACAATGCGGAATGATGTGAGCATGCTCATGCTATTTCCCCGGAAAGACGCATGTTTTTGGTGAGCTTACGGGGGTGAGCGACCCGGATCCGTGCATTAGGATTGACGCACGCCCGCGTTCCGACGCATCGACCCAGCGAAGTGCGACCAGTTCGGCGTTGCTTCCGCTCATATCTCGTTTCTGACCCTGGCCAGCGTGCTTGCGCCATGCATCGGCATGCCGCAAGCGCGTTCACGCGCGCCATCCACGGGTTTCCTTGCTCATCCGAGCATCGAAAAATCGTCTGGCATCCGCCAGAAAATCCCTTGCAACGTTTCTGGAGAGAAACCGTGGAGTTCCTTACCAATCTCGTCAAGCGCCCCCTGCAGCTGCTGGTCATCTGCCTGGTGTTGGATCTCGCAAGCAAGTCCTTCGTTGTGGGCTTGCTTGTGGCGATCGTCGGCGCTTCATTCCTGTACAACAAGATCGCTTCGTTCAACCGAACAGTGCCTGCAGCACCGAAGGTCTCGATGCCGGACTATCCGTCCAAGTCGAAGTCCCAGGCCGCTCAGCCGGAAGATCAACCCGAGCAGCAGTACGAATACGAACGCTCTGCGGTTGTGGCGCCGATTCGTCGAACGGGAACGCACGATCGTTCCTGAACCAGCGCCGCCCGACTTTTCGGGCGGCTCCTTCACCTGTCGCGGGTATCCGATACCCGCCGGCAGGTGGGTCGTCGGACGCCCGTCCGGAGACCATCATGGAATCAACTACAGCAGGGTGGCAGCTGGACTTCTTTGGTGAAGCGGCGGCCATCGTTGCTTCCCGTTCCAAGGCAATCCCCCCGCCAGACCCGCTCCTCAAGGACGAATCGGTCCGCGAGCGCTTGGTGGATGCATTGATCAGCTTTGCCTGCGGAAGCCGTCACGGCGTCAACATGCCAGAGTCGCTTTTGGACTGTGCGAAGCTGCTGCGCGAACGTATTCGAAACGAAGCCGTCGATCGAAAAGAGCTTTCGATGACGATCGGCTGGATATTCGGATACTGGGACGGCGCCATCCCCTACAAATACGTCTGCGAGATCAGTGGCGTGAGCCCCGAAGTTCTGCAGGACGTGATCCTTTGCAACGCCCGCCTGAAGGCTGACCACGAAGAGGTCAGGCGTCAGTGCTACGGCGCACTTCTTTGAAATCCCATGTCACTGTTCAACATCATCAAGAAGGCGACGGCCACCTTGCTCGGCGAACAGCCCGCAGCTAGTGCGGCAAAGCCTGTGGGCACTGGTGCCGCCAACGAATTCCAGCTTCACATCAACGGCGTGCCGCATCTGTTCCGAGACGAGGGAAACCACGTCGTGCACTTCGTTGCAGAATTTGACCGACAGATCCAGTGGACTGCATTCGGCAACAAGGTGCTGCCGGAAGTCGTTCCGCGCTGGACCAAAGTTCGGGTCTATGACGGAC
>Ga0102589_1004423_pt1 | contig 13242 bp, 16 predicted proteins | sample AraplaMF_Col_mLB_FD_76858 | JGI IMG/M metagenome (GOLD analysis project Ga0102589, IMG submission 76858) | Arabidopsis root microbial communities from the University of North Carolina, USA - plate scrape MF_Col_mLB | ecosystem: Host-associated > Plants > Roots > Endosphere | place: USA... | reverse complement strand
TGGAAGAAATGAAGGAAGGCGTTAATATAGATAGTGATAGTCCAACGAAAAGCATAATTGATAGCATGGAAGGTATAAGATTACGAAACATTTTCCATGACTTTAATAGAGCATCTTTTGTTTTATTTCGATCCTTTATAAAAGAGATACTGATAAGAATAATAGCGATAGCGTAAAGGATAACACCATTAATCATGATCATACTCCTTCCATTCTTTATATTTGTTTAAGAAAAATGATAAATTCTTAATTTTTTCTTCAATATCTACTTGAAAATCTTCTAATTTTCTTTTTCCAACTGTAGTAATTTTGTACATCTTTATCGGCTTATCTTGATCAGTTGTATCCAAATAAGACTCAACAGCGCCTTCTTTCTCTAATTTTTTTAGTGTGCGATATATGATGGCACTATCAATTGGATTGATGGGAAGCTCTTCTTCACATTTCTGCAGAAGTTTCCCTCCATAGCAATCTCCCTCTGTTAAAAACAGCAAAAGAAATGCACCTGTATGTCTTCCTGTATGTTTCATGAAATATATAACCTCCTAATTTAAATGTAAAAAAAATTTTTCGTTAACATAACATTAAAGTCGATACTGTTAATAACATATTACTGTCATTAACAGTAATATGTTATTAACAGTATAAAAATAATTTAAATGTTATGTCAATACTAAAATATACTACATGTTTTTTTATCTTTGTGATAACATGAATTCAATTGCAAATACTACCGAAGAATTGATAAAGTCAACAGAAATGAATGCGATGTCTTCTAGGGGGTATGTAACGCTATCCCTATTACGAAAATTAAACATTGTTCGTCTACATATGTAACACAACCAACAAATAAAAGGACTATCACATATTAGTCATGATCAATATGTGATAGTCCTTATCTTTTATGAATTTTTGCAATTTATAATGTAAAGAGAAGCTCAATTTTATGAAGCGGAGGGAATGAATATGAAAGCAGTTGGTTTATTAGAATATTTACCTATCGAAAATGAGAACAGTTTAATCGATATTGAATTACCACGTCCAATACCGAAAGGAAAGGATTTACTTGTAAAAATTCATGCTATTTCTGTTAATCCTGTTGATACAAAAGTTCGAGCACCAAAAGATAAGAAAGAAGAAGAGTATAAAATACTCGGCTGGGATGCTAGCGGCGTTGTTGTAGAAGTTGGAGAAGAGTGTACTTTGTTTCAGCCAGGTGATGAAGTTTTCTATGCAGGAAGTATTATTAGACAAGGTACATATAGTGAATATCATCTAGTGGATGAGAGAATTGTTGGGGTGAAACCGAAAAATTTGACCCATGCACAATCAGCTGCGATTCCTTTAACTGCGATTACAGCGTGGGAAGGTTTGTTTGAACGCTTAGCAATTGATGTAAACAATAAGGAAAAGAATGAACTGAAAAATATTTTAATCATTGGCGGTGCAGGCGGTGTAGGTTCTATTGCCATCCAATTAGCAAAATGGGCTGGCCTTAACGTGATAACAACTGCCTCTCGAAAGGAGACGAGAGAGTGGGTGGAACGTTTAGGTGCTGATTATGTGATCAATCATCATGAATCATTAAAAAAACAATTATCACAAATTGAAATAGAAGAAGTTGATTATATTTTCTGCTTAAATAATACAGATCAACACTGGAGCGGCATGGCAGAAGTAATCAAACCACAGGGGAAAATTTGTTCAATTGTAGAAAATGAGAAACCGTTAGAGTTAGGGTTATTAAAAAGTAAAAGTGCTTCATTTGTTTGGGAATTCATGTTTACAAGAGCTATGTACCAGACTGAAGATATGATGAATCAACATCTTTTGTTAAATCAAGTTAGCGAATTACTGGATCAAAATGTGATTAAGACGACTGTAAACAAGACGTTATCACCAATTTATGCAGCTAATATTAGAAAAGCACATGCGATGATTGAAACAGGAAGTACGATTGGGAAGATCGTATTGGAAACATTTTGAAGGTATATAAGTGAATACTGCCAAGAGTGAAATATGAGGAATGGAGCTGTATGTACTACAGCTCCAGTTTTTTGTGTAGGTCTGAAATATTGTTATTAATTTTGATAAATCATCAATACAAGCTCTTCCCATGGTAAATTAAATCGTTGTTTTATAAAAAATTTTGACTGCTTTGTATTCCTTCTTCAACTAACATACTGACTGATGTAATATTTTACTTTAAAAGATTTCTGGCTTTTCAACATATAAGCCTAGAATATATCCACAATTCAAACAAAAATATGAAGATATCGGTGAAGATTGACTTCTTGGGTTGTTATAGGAAAACATATGAACTACTCCGCTGCCTGCATTTATAATCCCTTTCTCAATTTGATTAGCATTACACTTAGGACATACTTTCTCTTTCAACGTTTTTCACTCCATTCTTTTATTCAAGTTCCATTTTCATATATATTTTAACAGGAATTTGAAATGTGTTGCTCCATTAAACTGTAGCTTTAGTTCCTTAAGATTAAGCGGGAAAGTATAAAGAGTTTTCGGTTAATCTTTTTTCAAAACGATACGACTTTATTTCAAAACCACAGTTTGCTTGCTTCTAATTTGTTAAACTTCCGCATATATGTGAATTTGAAATAGAGTCACGATGTTTAATAGCAAGAGCTAATCCTAAAAATATTTAGTGTCGGCTTTTTCCAATTAATGTATAATAATAGTGTGAATATTCATTTTATATAAATTAGGGGCAGAATTTTTTCATATTTATGATGAAATAAAAGTGAAACTATAAATTCTGAAGGGGTAATTGGTATGAAAATCGCGATAATAGCCGACATTCACGGAAATAAAGATGCCTTACAAGCTGTACTAACAGATATTAATAACCGAGGTATTCAATCTATTTATAATTTAGGGGATAGCTTATATGGTCCTTTATTTCCACTGGAAACCTATGATCTTTTAATGAACCAAAATATTCAAAGTATTAAAGGGAATTGCGATCGAATTTTATTAGAGTCTAATACGTATAATGTAACAGTTCAATATGTACAGAATTTATTAGAGGATGAGCATAAAAAGTGGATTTCTAATTTACCTAATTTTTTACAAACAGATGATTTTTATTTTTGTCATGGAACACCGACAAGTGATGAAATATATTTGTTAGAGGAAATGAACGCTAGTGGATCAGTGCTTAAAAAGACAGAAGATATTATGAAATTAGTAAATGGTATTCCACAAAGGCTTATCTTTTGTGCGCATACACATATACCAAGAGTCATTTATCTTCCAAATGATAAAATAATTATTAACCCAGGAAGTGTTGGGCTACCTGCTTATGAAGATGAATTACCAATCTATCATAAAATGGAATCAGGTTCACCATTTGCTAATTATACAATTGTTACAAAACAAGAAAATGATTGGATGATAGAGCAATTACATATTCCTTATAATCGAGATGGAGCAATTAACAAAAGTGAAATAAACGGTCGCTTAGATTGGGCTAGAGCGGTGAAAACAGGAAGAATATAAACTTTTATAAACTGAGAAGTATGATGATGATAACCTTTAGACATAATTACGACTAAAGGTTTTTTAGTATAAAAAATTAAACAAATACAAAATTACAAGGAGACAATTTTATGGAAAATAATAAAAATGTAATACTCGCTTTGACTGTTTTTGCTTTAGGTTTAGCATTTTTTGTTGGAGGCATGGTTTATTCATTATGGGGATCATTTTGAATGCTTAAATTGTCGGTTTGAAACAAAGACGCATCGTTTTGAAGAAAGTCGTACCGTTTATAAAAAAGATGAACTGAAATAACTTATCTAAGTGGCGAAGGGATTTTAGCTCATCTTTTTTATATCAAAGGAGGGAATCTTATGTATATTTTAATTGGGAGTGGAATTTTAATTGTTGTTCTTGTCTTTTTATTAGCAGAAAAAATTGCTGCAAACTCAGCGATGATGGTAAGTTTTCAAGGAAAACAGCTAAAAAAGTTTCTTTTAGGATTAACAGCTATTGGTGTTCTTTGTACTGCTTACGGTATATATCATAAAATGACATATAAACTTCCATTTATTGACATTACGGTAAATAATGAGGAATATACAGTCTTTGGAAACATTGGGGAGTTAGGATATTATTCCGATGAATTGATAAAAAAAGGAAAAGAAACCCACATGTATATCACACTTTGGGAAGATATTCGCCTAGCGGATGCTCAAATGGTTATCACTTATCCATCTGGAAAAGTAGAAGTTTGGGAGCCGCAAATGTCTTTGCTTACAGATACAACGAAACAAGATGTAAATAAGAAGTTTAAAATCAAAGAAATTTATGAGATGTCTCCTTACACATTTAAAGAATCAGGAAATGTAAAAGTAACTTTAAAAAATGGAGCGGATACAATTGGGAGCATGTTAATGAAAGTGCAAGAATGATTTTTTTGCTTTTTCTGTAAAAGGATTCACTATACTTTTTGTCGAATTTACAGGAAATAGGTGAATTTATAGTATTACGTAGATAAGAAAGAAGGGATTCGTAGTGAATTATGTAGTTATAAAAAGTCATAGGACGAATTATCCGAATCCTATTAGCTTAGTTAAGGGGCAGTCATTTACTATTGGAGAAAAATATAATGGACCGGAGAAGTGGATTAATTGGTACTTTTGTACGATAGTCGATAAAAATAGTTCAGGATGGGTGCCAGCGCAAATTATCCAATGGAAAGGGACAGAAGGTATTGCTAAGGAAGATTATACCGCAAAAGAGTTGGATGTTGATGAGGGTGAACGTTTAGTGTGTTTAAAAGAACTTAATGGATGGATTTGGTGTCAAAGAGTTCTTACTCTTGAAGAAGGATGGGTACCAAAAGAAAATGTAAAGCTTACAATATAAATAGTAAAGAGGTTATAAAAGTAATAAGAAAAGCTATCAATTAGAGGAGAAAAACTCGCAAGTAAAGGGAGGACAGGCAATGATTTATGTGGTTCGACACGGACAAACAGATTTGAACAAAGAAGGAAGGCTACAAGGAAGAGCAGGATTGCCATTAAATAAACAAGGTATAGAGCAAGCAAGATGTTTAAGAGATAAATTAAAAGAGATAAAATTCGATTACATATTTTCCTCTCCGCAAGAAAGAGCAATTCAAACAGCAGAAATAGCAACAGGTATTAAAGTAATAATTGATGAAAGACTTGATGTTTTTGATTTAGGAGAAGCTGATGGATTAAAAAAAGGTGAAGTAAAAATGGCTGGAGCTGTGCCCGATACGAGTGTTTATAACGGTGTTGAAGAACCGAATTGTTACGTGAAAAGAGTTTTCAGTTTCATGAATGAACTTGAAAGTAAATACGGTCAGAAAGAGTTAAATATCTTGTTATCCGGACATAGATGTACAACAGGTTGTATTGCTGCTTATTTTGAAGGGATACCAGAAGACAGTAATATTTTAAGACTTTCATCAAATAATGGAGAATATAAAACATACAACTTTAAATAATCGCAAAATTTCGAAATAAGGAGAGTCAATATGATTAAAGCTGTTATTTTCGATTTAGATGGAACGCTATTAGACAGAGATCATTCTCTTAATCTCTTCATTAGAGACCAATATAAAAGGTATATCAATGAATTGAATCATATAACTGAAGAACAATATGTAACTCGGTTCATTGAATTAGATAATAAGGGTTATGTTTGGAAAGACAAAGTATATGAGCAATTGCTTAGAGAATATGCTATTTCCAGTTTAACTTGGGAGCAATTATTAGAGGATTATATAAACAACTTTCAACATCACTGTACACCCTTTCCTCATATGAAGAATGTTTTACAGGAGCTTAAGAATAGAGGGTTATTATTAGGTATGATCACAAATGGATTTACTGAATTTCAATTGCTGAATATTCATGCTCTTAATATTGAGAAGCATATGGATACTATATTAGTGTCCGAACAAGAGGGGATAAAAAAACCACAGGCTGACATCTTCCTAAGAGCTATAGAAAGATTAGGTGTCAAACCAGAAGAAAGTATATTCATAGGCGATCATCCAGAGAATGATGTAATAGCGGCTAGGAATGTAGGAATGCATGCAATATGGAAGAAGGATACATTTTGGGGACAGCCGTTTATAGATGAGCATGTTATTGAGGATTTACGGGAGTTGTTGCATGTAGTGAATACGTTTCAAAAAGTATAATACATCAAAAGAAATAGAGAAATACAGTAACTTAAATAAAGTTCTATAGGGAGAGGGTATTGAATTGTTCATAAGAGAGGCAGCAGAAAGCGATGCAGCGGAAATTTTATATCTTCGAAAGAGCATTATTTCTCAAAATGAATTTTTTATCCCCACTAGCGAAGAATTTCATGTTGATATTGAAACGCAGCGAAAGAAAACAATTACAATTAGTCAGCAGGGCGGCATAACATTTGTTGCAGAAGATGGTGGACGAATTGTTGGTTTTCTAGTTTTCACAAGAAATTCTATGAAACGCCTGAATCATACTGGCTCATTTGGCATGGGAATTTTAGAAGGTTATCGTAATCAAGGTGTCGGAACAAAATTGCTTTCACAATTAATAGATTGGGCAAAAACACAAAAAGGTATAGAGAAAATTTGTTTAGGTGTTTTCTCAACAAATGAACGAGCGATAAAGCTATATGAAAAAATCGGGTTTAAAGAAGAGGGCAGAGAGAAACGGCAGATTAAATTTGAGGATGGTCGATATGCAGATAATGTTTTGATGGCGTTGTATTTATACCAGTAAATTAGATGTGTAATTGGATTAAGATGGTTAGAAGCATAGAATTCGCTGTTAAAAAAGAGGGGACAAAGCCTTTTGAAGAAAAAATTTGGGAGAACACTATGCAATGTTACTTTCGACTGTCCCGGGGGTAACTTATAGCTTATATCGTTTTCAACAAGTAAAATGATTGAATCTATTAGTATTGGTTTTGTTAGGAAATCTTATTGACAGCACTTTATTGACAGTACTTTCTAATTCGGCAATACAGGCATTGTGGAATGAAGTCTATTATAACTCATGTTTAGCTGTTTTGTTGCTCATAACCTGTTTTAACAACAAAAACGTTCGCTATATATGTCGCACTATTATGAGAAAACTTTTTCTCGAATCTAATGTATTGAAGATATTTAAGTTCATTACGTTTTGCTTCACTTGCAGCAGTGATGACCAAGCTTATACAAAATTTTGGAACTGAAGCCTTTAGTAAAGGGATTATTATCAAACAAGTACTGAGTTTGGGATTCTATGGTCTTGCATTTGTAGGCTTTATATATAGTGCTAAAGTGGTTAATGAGAATATAAATAAAGAATATAATGTGTAAAGCTGGTATAACCGGCTTTTTGGTATTCCATTAAAAAATATTTCAGATTGAGAATCGTCAACCTAATTAGATTTCTTTATTCATATTTGATTAATTTTAATGAAATAAAATTAGTAGACGAGATAGTAGAAATAATTATAAATGGAGAGTGACTATTTTGATTCAAAGAAGATTGCTTGAAATAGAACAAATGGTAATCGGAGAAGGTTTACAGACGAAATATCATAATCATCTTATAAAAGGGGTTTCTATTAATTCGAAAGCGATAAGACCGGGCAATTTATTTATCCCAATTGTTAGGGTAAAGAACGGTCATGATTATGTGGAAGAGGCGATACAGCGAGGAGCTATTGCTTCTTTGTGGGAGAAATCTCAGCCAAATCCACCGAAAGATATACCATTAATTTTTGTAAATGATACATTAGTAGCTTTGCAACACTTAGCACGATCTTACAGAAATCAATTGTCTGTCAATATAATTGGTGTTACAGGAAGCAACGGAAAGACAACAACAAAGGATTTAATTAACTCTGTATTAAATACAACATACAAAGTTCATAAAACAAAAGGTAATTTGAATAGCCAAATTGGTTTACCATTAACAATCCTAGAAATTGAAGAGGATTGTGAAATAGCAGTATTAGAGATGGGGATGAGTGAACGCGGACAAATTCAACGTTTGTCAGAAATTGCTGAACCGAATATATCTGTTATCACAATGATTGGACAATCGCACATACAAACATTGGGTTCAAGAGAAGCAATAGCAGATGCAAAACTTGAAATAGTAATGAACTTAAAGGAAAAAAGTTTACTTATTTACATCGGGGATGAACCTCTTTTAAATGAAAAAATTCAAACGTTGCTTAACTCCAATCAGATTAAATGTATCAAATTTGGTGAATCTTTTTTAAATGATGTTTATCCTGTGTCTATGAAAGAACATTCAAAAGGAATCGATTTTACATTAAACGATAAATCAACTTATTTTATACCTCTCCATGGAAAACATAATGTTTACAACGCTATTATTGCTATAAAAGTTGGTGAACAATTCAATTTAAATCGACAGAAAATTAAACAAGGATTAAAACAAGTAGAAATAACAGAAATGCGATTTGAAATGTTGAAAGCAAAATCAGGGGCTACAATTATTAATGATGCTTGGAATGCTAGTCCTTCTTCTGTTAAAGCAGCGATCGAAACATTTGAACAACTTGTAGGATACAAACAGAAAATTATTGTGTTAGGTGATATGTTGGAGTTGGGTCTAGAGGAAGAAAAATACCACCGAGAAATTGGTGAGATAGTAAATCCCGACACAATAGATTACATTTTCACAATTGGAGAACTTGCGAACATGATTGCACAAGAAGCAAAACCTAGATATAAAAAAGGAAAAGTGAAGGCATTTCGCACAAAAGAAGAGGCTATTATAGAAATCCGGTCCGTATGTAATCCGGAAGATGCAGTCTTGGTAAAAGGTTCAAGAGGAATGGCTCTAGAAGAAGTAGTCCGAAAATTAATGAAATAATATAGGGTTAATAATTTATATACGTACAAATTAAAAAATCGACATAAAAAACCCTCTTTCTTTTTAGGATGGCGAGAGTATCTGGCCAGGCATAGGAGCGGTCAGGGCCTATTTCTGCCACATGCAAGGTTTAAAACAAAAAGAAAAAGCAAGTAGCAGTCATGTTGTATTTTTCATAGAAGTGACTTATATGTCGGAAAATTAAACTGGATATATATAATTAGCACAAGTTAGGTAAACAAAAGATGTTTTCATAGCAGGGACACTTTATCAGTCTAAAACAATTTTTTAATAGTGTAATACATACTTCTATGGTCTAAAATATTTTTTCACTAATTTCATAAAAACAATTCGAAAGGAAGAGACATAGTTATGTTCCCAATATTAGAAACAGAACGTCTACGCTTAATCGAGATAAATCAGACCTATAGCCAAAATATATATGACATTTTTTCAATTGAAGAGGTAACACGTTACTATGGGATGAAGCCTTTTAATGAGATAGAGCAAGCCATTCAAATGATTAATTCTTTTGCGAAAAATTTTCAAGAAAAACGAGCGATTCGTTGGGGAATCGTTGTGAAGGAAACAGGTGATTTTGTTGGTACAGTAGGTTTTAACAATTTACAACTTTGGAGTAAACGAGCAGAGATAGGTTACGATATTCACCCTGCTTTTTGGAGAAAAGGATATGCATCTGAAGCAGTAAAAGAAGTGTTAGCATATGGATTTCAAAAGCTTGATCTATTTCGGATTGGAGCAATTACATACCCTGAAAATACGGCATCTTCTCATTTGTTATTAAAATTAGGGTTTCAGAAAGAAGGATTGTTGAGAGGTTATATTTATCAAGGAAATCAATCAAATGATGCTTTAGTTTATTCGATTTTGAAAACTGATTGGGAGAAAGTAGGGAATCTTGAATAGTGAATGCAAAATTACAAGAAAATGAAGGGGATCTATTTTGAGTCAAAATAAACGGGTACAAACGGAAAAAGAATTATCAATTATACAGAAAATGAAAAGGTGGGCAAAGAATTTAAAGAAACAAGTTCTTCTGCTGTATTTAGCATACCAAGATAAAAGAGTTCCATGGCATGCTAAGCTGTTTACGATGCTCGTTGTTGCCTATGCTTTTAGTCCTATCGATTTAATCCCGGACTTCATTCCAATCTTAGGATATCTTGATGATCTTATTCTTGTTCCTATCGGTGTTTATTTGGCATTAAAACTTATCCCTGAAGAAGTATTAGAGGATTGTAAAAGAAAAATCACTTGTAAATAAACCTAAGAATTGGATAACAGCAATACTTATCATATGCATTTGGCTACTTGTTTTTATATGGATTGGAAAATTTGTTTTATCATATATGGGTCATTAATTATTTTAAATTTATGTTTATACAAAAAAGAGATCCGTACTTGATCTCTTTTTTGTAAATAGTAATTTTCACTTGTATTTCTTTTCAATCCAATTAATGAAAAGGTACGACATACTCAATTCAATTACCATTAAAAACAGATGAAATGAGTAATGATATACAAGAAAAAGATATAATGCGCTAAATGGGACACTTAAGAAAATACTGCCGTATTTATTTTTAGTAAAAAAGTAAATAGCCGCTCCGCAAATCATACCGATTAATAACGATTCTAAGGCTATAAACAGAATGGAGTCTCTGTAGTAGAAGTCTAATATGTAAGTGAATTGTCCTGGAAAGTTTGCATAAAAAATCCAAAGTAAGATAATCCATATATTCAAAGTAATGATGAAATCTTTTCCGAAATGTATGGTTATAAATGCTTGCCAATTACGATGCTGCATAACTCTTACACTTCTTATCAAGAGAAAAATAAGAGCAAAGAACCCAGCCCAAGTAATTATTACTTGTGTAATCTCTGATATGGTAATCACCCCTTCAATATTTCCTAACTTTATACGAGCAAACAAGAGGCTGCAAAATAAAACTAGAAAGAACACCATACAATATCGTGATAGTTACTTTTATTTCTATAGGAAATGAGCTTTTAAAAATAAAAAACCATATGAGAATGGTAAAAAAAGTATACATGAATAAGGAGAATTTTGTAACGGTTAGTTCTTCCTTACAGTTCTCGCAAACGAGCTTATGAGAATTATTTCTTAGAAATAGCTGCTTATTACTGAATGTAGCATTACAATTTGAACACCTTTTCATCGGAAAACCTCCACTCGTTTTATAAAATTCTTAGTATAAATATAATTTTGAGAAATTTAATATTTTTTCTCTTTATGTAATCATTGTATTGAAGAGAAGGAGTATTTATCTTGAGGTTTGTATGTTTTTGGGGATTTATAACACATTTTTTAGGGAATTCTATACTTTTAATATACAATTCACCAACAGAAAATTCCTTCATTTTCACGAGAATATGCTTTTCTTCCCATAGAGAATATTTCCATCTTTCTCCGTATAAGCTAAAATAAAGTAAAACTGTCTTTTTTGAGGGCCTATGGGACAAAGATAAAATATAAGGAATGGTGTATATGTGGAGGAAAATAGCAATTGTTGTTGTGTTAGTAGGTTTAGCTGGTTATGCAATCTATCAGCAGTTTGGGAAAGAGAAGGTAGAAGTAACAGATAATCAAGAACAAAGTACAAACGATGAGAAAGAAGTAATTGCGCAAAATGGCATTGAAATTGGAAAGGCGGCACCTGATTTTGAATTGTCCAAGCTTGACGGTACTAAGGTTAAGCTTTCTGATTTAAAGGGGAAGAAGGTAATTTTGAACTTTTGGGCAACGTGGTGCGGTCCATGTCAAAGAGAAATGCCTGATATGCAGGAGTTTTATAGTAAATACCAAAATGATGTAGAAATATTAGCGGTAAATTATACAGCGTCAGAGGGATCAGAAGGAAAAGAGAAGGTTCGAAAATTTGCAGAGGAGAAAGGGGTTACCTTTCCAATTCTACTTGATACAGAAATAAAGGTAACAACTACTTATAAAGTCATTACGATTCCAACGTCATATTTTGTTGATACAAAAGGTGTTATCCAAGATAAATTTATTGGACCGATGACGGTGAATGAAATGGAGAAAAGAGTTGCAAATTTAAAGTAAAGATGCAAGTAGGAATGGCATGTGTACCATTCCTATTTTCTATTTAAAAGCTATATACAAGTTGGAAAATCCCTTTTTTTAGTGGGGGGAGAGAGCATCTAGCCGTGCATAGTAGCGGTCATGTAGTATTTTGAATAGCAGCTTTATATTTCGAATAGTGAGCATGGATATACAGTTGAGTTTCTTATAGTATATTAAGTTATAATATAAATAAAAAAGCTGAGGAGAAGGTTATGGGAAATTATACAGGTGATTATGTTGTAATTGATTTTGAAACGACAGGGTTTAATCCTTATCAAGATAGTATTATTCAAATGGCTGCAATTCGATATCGAGATCATATTTGCACGGATCAATTTGTTTCGTATGTGAATCCAGAGAGAATGATTCCAAGTCGGATTACAATGTTGACAGGGATTCGGAATTTTGATGTTGCAGCCGCGCCGACAATTGATATTGTATTACCAGAGTTTGTTTCATTTCTTGGAGAAGATACAATTATTGCTCATAATGCATCTTTTGATATGAGGTTTTTAAAGAGTAATATGGAACGATTAAGAATTGGCACACCGAAAAATGTCGTGATTGATACACTTAGTTTAGCAAAACGATATATAAAACAAGTACCAAATCATAAATTAGAAACTCTCAAACGATTGTTACAAATTGAAGTGGCTTCTCACAATGCATTAGATGATTGTTTCACTTGTGCAGCTGTATATCAAAAGTGTGTAGAGCTAAAGGGCGGAAAAGTAAAAAAGGTGATTTCTAAAGCTATAACACAAGAAGAAGAAAGAGCTTATGAGATTGTAAGAGCAATATTGGAAAAACATAATAAAGATACAACAGTTATTCATCACGCGAGTGTCGGGAAGTATTTGGACATTAAAGCAATGTATTCATTTGCGAGGATTAAGCTAAAAGGAAGAAAAAGATATGTATTAACAAATAAAGAACAAGAGGAAATAGTAGCATTGTATCCGAGTGTTATTTGTGAAGCTGCGACGAAAAGTGAATGGGGTCTTACAAGAATCATGATCGATCAGCCTGAAGATTTAGTTGCTTTTGAAGGTGTGATTCTTGAGGCGTACGAGGAAATAAACCAAATATTGCAGCGTTCTTAAATTGTTAGTTACATTTCATGTGCGAAAATAAAATCTTCTCATAAATCTGATTAGAGTGTTTTTTTGCTGTTCATACTAGTAATACGAAAGAAAGGGTGAACAGTATGAGAAGAACTCGACGAAAATC
>Ga0102589_1004422_pt1 | contig 13247 bp, 10 predicted proteins | sample AraplaMF_Col_mLB_FD_76858 | JGI IMG/M metagenome (GOLD analysis project Ga0102589, IMG submission 76858) | Arabidopsis root microbial communities from the University of North Carolina, USA - plate scrape MF_Col_mLB | ecosystem: Host-associated > Plants > Roots > Endosphere | place: USA... | reverse complement strand
ATCATAGATTTTCTCTTTTGGTACCCATTCCGTAGGAATGTTTGTCATATATACCGTAATTCCTTGTAAAAGTTTCGTACGCTCTGTATATGTAATTCCTTTTTTCTTTTCACGAATAGCTCGATCATGTAGGCGTTTTTGTTTTTGCTCCTCCGTACATTTATAAACCACAATACGAGTAGGCAGTTTGTCTTTACTCCCTACATATACATCATGTAATTCATACACTTGGCCAGGTTGTAATTGTTTCATGATGTCTTCCAAATGAATTTGTATATATACCGGTCTCAATTGAGCGGGTTTTGTTTTAAATACCACTGTTTCGAACTCTTTTCTATATATTTTAGTTGGTAACTTAAGACGTGATAAATAATATCCCTGCTTGTCTTGAATAGACTTAAAGTCTTGTAGACGAAAATATCCTAAGTCACGAATATATAGTTCATTCTTTTGTACCATACCTGTTCGAGTCGCACCATACGCTTGATCACTTCGTTTTCCTGGTTCAATTTTCACATCAGAAAATTCTCCACTCAACAAGTCATACTCTAGTTGAATTTTCACACCAGCTTTATGACTACATCCTCCGGCACCAGGATAAGTAGATGCAAATCGATCCGGCACTTGAAATGTTGTAGAATCAAGGATAAGAATACGCTCAAAGTAAGCAGAAAGAGAATGAGAAATCTTAGATAACCCTCCAATTTTAGCTTGTAGAAGTGTAGTAAATACAGTTCGAAAGAAAGCTACAGAAGCTGAGTTAAAGCGTCGATTAAGTCCCTCCGGACTTAATAAAATTCCTGTTGAGGTTTCTAATTGACTACAAAGTTGAGTAAGAGAGGTAGTAGCGATTTGTTGATTTAGCCATACACACAAAGATAAGAAATGGTGCCCGTGGCACTTGCGTTTTCGTTTCATTCCGCCTGCTTCTATAGCTAATTGATTAAGTGTAGCGGGAGACATATATCGATATAACTCTTCGGCAAATAAAGATAACTCTTGTTTGGGGTTCATATTCATAAAAAGCACGTCACCCTTTCTCATTAACATAAGAAAATAGTAACGTGCTTTTAACTTCAAAAATAGTCTAAATCCTTAAGTTGATGGATGTGGGTCAGTACCCCATAAAGAAAAGACACTCATATATGAGTGTCTTTTCCGATAGTTTTTTTAGCAGAAGCAAGAAGCTCCAACTATGATTAATAGAATAAATAATACAACTAATAAAGCAAAGCCGCCACCACAACTACTGCAACTACCACCAAAGCCCATAATAGTTCCTCCTTTAATGGGAGGGGAAAACTAAGGTTCACTCATGTATTTTAACGGATTCATTTTACTTTATGTTTTTTACGCATGAATTGAGCAGGTCCTTTTAGAAATAAAAAAAAGACTCCCTAAGGCGCCTTCCTTGATTTGCTAATCTAGTTTAATTGTATTACTTATTGGAATTGTATATGTATGTTAATGCGACTTTAATACCAGAAATAATAAATACTGTAGCTTTGAAATAAAGTTTGATCATTTTTGTGATCTTTTCTCCATTAAAGCGCCCGATTGCGGAAGATCAAGAAAATGATTATGATTGCTGCTTATAGCTTGGTGAACTAACGCACCCGTTACTTTAAGTGAATTGATTCACAATTCCACTGGGAATTTACCTAAACAAGCTGAATTAACTTAATAAAAAAAGGACTCCCTTTTTGGGAATCCAATTCATTCAGTATCACTTTGGTTAAAGTCTAATCTTCTCGGTTCGCAACACTGTCATTAGCCTCATCGGCACCTTCGCCGACTACGTTACCCATTGCTCCTCCTGCAACAGCTCCTGCAACGGTACCAAGTGGACCAAGAACAGAACCCAAAGCAGCTCCAGCGACAGCGCCGACACCAGTTCCTACCGCTTCGCCAGCATCATTATCGACACGGTTACGTTCATTTTTATCAGCCATTCATCTCACTCCTTATTTAGAATAGGCAAGTGCTTTCCAGCACAATACCTTACATATTTTTCCCTATAAGGACAGATTTATGTGAATTTTATAAAGTAAAAACACCCATATAAGAGTGTCTTTTCCAATAGTTTTTTAGCAGAAGCAAGCAGCTCCAATGATGATTAATAAAATAAACCATACAACTAATAAAGCAAATCCACCAGCATTTCGGAAAAAACCCACGCCAGGATAGGAATGTATAAAAAAATGAATAGAGTCATAGAAAAAGAAAAAGGCAGATCCCCACTCTCACAAGGAATCCGCCTTTTTCTTGCTACCGATAATGATGCGTTATGTATACTATATACATTCAAAATTGAATTTAAGTAGGCTACTAGGCATACATCCAATCTAAGCTTTAACCCTGAGCATAAAATTAGTTATAAGTCTAATTTCAATAAGGAGTGAACCTCGAATCATGGTATATATACGACAAATGCCACTCTATGCCCAGAGTCCTTGGGGTCTTCAAAATTGTTTATTTCGATTTACGTATCTGCGGCTTAGAAACGGCGACAATTTCTGGTTTTTTTTGACGACTGTTGGGCACGAAAGAATTTATGGCTATAGGTTTTTCGGCGGAAGATGGAATCATTATTCGGTTGCCATAAACGATATTGTTTCTTTCCATTGTTCTCCTCCGACTCCAACTCTATATTAAAACACTACGCCTGACCTTCGTAATCTGAACTAACTCATTAGATTTCCATCCCGAACATACAGTGTAGAACTTCCGAGAACGAAAATTATGTGAACACGAAAGTCCTCCAGCTAAACAATCTAGAGGACTTTTAATAGCCTTCTAAATACATTTGTTATATGTTATGTTTTTCAATTCATCAAGAAGAGGGAGAGAGGCTGGTCAAAGTAGGAGTAATTCCAAATCTATAAAGCAAAAAAGATTAACTAACGATAGCGAATTTTACGTTAACTAACACCTCTTGTGGGGGCTAGTTGTTTTTTACAGTAACAAAGATGAGATTTCATTGTTAGAAAATGTCTAAGTGTATAAAATTCGCGTTTTCATACCATAGAATTGTATGATGAATCATTTAATATATTTTTGCTAATAACGCTTTATCATACTTTTACTTTACATAAATAGCACCTTAGAAATGTCTATGATTAATGGGAATAGCCTATACAGAGTTAGTTCATACACCCTTACTTATCGGTAGCTAAATTCCATTAATGATCCAAAAGGATTTATGAAATAAAAAGATGAATATATATTTAAATACAAATTCGATTTAAAGAAAAGTGATAAGAAGAAATCAGAGGGACATCACTTCAAATTAATTACACCAAACATTTATAAGAACACTTTATATACCAAACAAAAAAGCAAGCAATTCCAGCGATCCGCTAAAACTACTTGCTCTTCTACTTATTATCTCTATTTTTACTCTTTAATAAATTCCTTCGTACTTCTCACTGTATCAATCGGACGAACTAATTTTTCGATTTCTTCACGTTTTGGCTCTAGGAATGGAGGTAAAGATAATTTTTCTCCAAGTGTTTCGTATGGCTCATCTCCCATAAAACCTGGGCCATCTGTCGCAATTTCAAATAGAATTCCGTTTGATTCACGGAAATATAAGCTTTTAAAATAGAAACGGTCGATGATTCCTGAAGAATGGAAACCTCTTAGTTTCACCTGTTCTTCCCAATAAGCGAGCTCTGCATCATTTTTCACACGAATTGCTAAATGGTGAATGCTACCGCGGCCCGGCTTTTCAGTAGGACCATCTAAATATTTCACAACGATTTCTCCAAAAGCTTCTCCTTTAATGGACTGAAAAATTGCTTCCTCTTCGCTGCGGCTAACCTCTGTATAACCAAACATCTCTGTAAGTGTACTCGCCATTTTATCAAGTCTACGAACTGTCATTTCCACAGAACCCATTCCTTGAATTTGATGTTCAGCAGGAACTTCTGATTTCTCCCAAGTTTCCCAATGCTCTACTTTTTCTCCGTTTGAAACGAGTAGTACAAGACGAAGACCTTCAGCATCCTCAAATTTCAAAGCAGTACGATTTGCATATGTTGTAATTTCACTATGTTTTACACCAAATTTCTCAAATCGTGCTTTCCAGTAATGCAAGCTATCCTCTGACGGAACGAGTAATCCAATTCGAGTAATTGCATTTGTACCGCGATATGTTTTTCCTACTAAAGGAATTTCAAAAAACGATAGCTCCGTACCTGGACTTCCTGTTTTATCTCCATAAAATAAGTGATACATTGATGGATCATCTTGGTTTACTGTCATTTTCACGCGACGTAAACCAAGCACGTTTTTATAAAAGTGATTATTTTCATTTGCATTTTTCGTAACCATTGAAATGTGATGATGCCCTTTAATTTCATACATTGTTTATTCCTCCGTTTCGTTTTACTAGTCAAGTGATAACTAAAAAAAATAACATTTCCCACAAGTAATATGGTTTTTAGCTTTTCAATTTATTCTCATTATGTTTTTGTAAATTCATCTTAGTTTTTACTGAATAAGTTACTTTGTTTTTTTAATCAAAAGCAACTGAGTGTATGTTTTTCATATGACTCAATCGCTTTCGTTACTATCACTTTACACCTCAAGTGATTAAAAAGCAAGTGAGATATCTCAAATTCGAGACATTTTTTATTGCATAACATTTTAGACTGGAGAATGGTGAATTTCTATATAGGATAGCGTTATAAAAATGTGGATTTACAACGCTAAGGCCATTTTTATAAACTTTTCCTTACGTTTTCATGTATCCACTTCCGCATCAGCTGTAACTCCTCATTTGAAGCAGTTTCTTCTCCATATCTAACTTTCTCATGAATTGGAATAATATCACTGTTCTTATGAATACGGGAAAACCATTGTTGAACCTTCTCTTTTCAAACCTCGATAATGTTAGCTCCCATTTTATTAGCGTTGCTCTTGCTTCTTCCGCTGGCAGTATTAAGCTATCTTGGTCTTCTTATTCTGCATCTTCTCCAAGTTTTCGTACTTCTTTTTGTTTCAAATATATATGATGCATTGTCTGCTTCTTATTCCGTATACGGCGAAAGATAAAAAATACGATTACCATCACTAAGAATAGGATGCCAAATGGAATGAAAGGATACCTTGATCGTAGAGGTTGGTAGTATGAGGTTAAGTAAAATAAGAGCCGTCCTGTTTGATGTGCACCCCAATTGTTAGACACAATTAACAATTGGAGGTGCATTTTTTATGTTCTTTTAATTATGCTTGATATGCCATGCTATCTGAAAATTCCTCGTTCTTTCTAAGACATCGCACAATCATAATACACGCACAATTAAAATAATGTTCTCTCATATTTAATGAATCCACTGGAGCTTGCTCTACGTCATAAAACATTCGTTCCTTTTTATTATAGTGCATCTTACCTATTTTAGCGGGTGATTCAGAAGGATAGTATTGATAAACAACTATCTCTTCATCCTCAAATTCTTTAGTCATTAATAAACATATTGCCATAAATAAGCCCCCCTTATTTATATTGAATTTCATGTTTGGAGTTGTCTGAGAAAAATAATTTCCTGATTTCTAGTTTGAAGTTTTTGAAAATGACTAGCCTTCTTTTAAAAATTCAATGTTGATTCTATTAACTTCAATTTCAACATACTTGTTAAAGTATTCACTGTGTTCCGGGAATATTTCATCTTCGTCTGTAATAATAATCCCTGCATCAATAAACCCATGATTTAACATTCCACTAATACGATACTTAAAAGAATTATCACTCCTTTTTAAACTTTTAACTCCATCTATTCCTTCGTTTATTTCAATATTATCGAAAACTGTAATGTCGAGAATAACAGGATAACTTTTTCCCTCTTCAATTTTATATGGACAAACAGTGGAGAATCCCGTAAACACTATACCGTTAATATTTATTGTAACTTCCTCTTCCATTAGCTTATTGGTTTTTTCTACATACGCCATATATTTCATGTTTTTTCCTCCCTTTCCTAATTGAAATTATGAGATAAAAAATGTGAACATATAAAATAAAACTTGTCTAACAGAAAATGAAGCCAATTTATATGTGAAATAGTAGACAAAACCACCTATTAAAAAGGTGGTTTTGTTTATTGTCATACTTTAAATTTTCGCTAATCCCCACATACTGAATTCATAATAATATTCCGTTCTCTCAATACATAAGCCGAAATCTAAATCATCACCAACTAATACAAAATCTCCACTGCCAATTAAAAAACCTGATTTGATTGATAAATCCTCTAAATTATCAAATATTTCATCAATATTCAGCTCAACTGCTTCAAGGTCATATTCTGTAAAGAAAAATAATCTCCCTTGGTTAACTGGGAAATTAATGGTATTAATGAGTTCACTTAATAGCTCTATTGAGAGCTTTCTATTTTCTTTATAATTGGTATCACCAATTTTCTTTTTGTCTGAAACTTTTTCTAGCTTACTAAATAATCCTTTACAAAATAAATCATTTGTTTCGGCATCCATAAATGATTCTTCAGAAACAGTAACAAGACTAGATAGTTCATTTATAAGTTCTTTTCTTCGAGCTTTTCTTTTAAGAATCTCCATGCGACCTTTATTTAAATTACTCAAACTTTTTCACACCTTTAGTTTTTATTTTTTTTCCTGTTTTTTATACCCCACAAAATCTTCTGGATAATGTCCGTCAAGCTGATCATATCTTCCTTTATCCATCGGATTCCCTTTTCTATCTGTTGCAATATGAAAATGAGGACCTCTTCCCATTTTATCTTCTTGATGCTCAACAATAAATCTTTTTTGACCCTTAAAATTAGTATATTCCTCTACCCATCTATTTTCACTTGTTCCATCATACACATGAACAGGTTTTTGATGCGGAGTAGAATTAGGAATTCCGGCATCACGTTTCACTTTTCGATATGCACCATTACGAGATAATACTTTATCTTGTCTTTCAAGATGGTTTTTATAATTTTCAGCAGCCCTAATAGATTTAGCAGCTTCAGCGGCCTTAGCGCTTTCAACAGCCTTGGCAGTCATCTTAGCACCTTTAGCAACCTTAGCAAGTTTTCCAACTGGTGTAATACCCAAAACCATCATTCCACCAGCTCCAACTCGATCCAACCATGAAATTTTCTCGCCTGTCGAGGGATCTACGCCATTCCAAACACGTTTGAGATCATATTCACCGGTCAATTCTCCGGCTATGTCACGAGCTAATTTTCCACCATCAAATCCTTTTTCCTCCGAAGAAGGTTTACCACACATTGCGCCTTCTTCCAATGTAACATCTTGATTATCTGCATTACGGAATTTTTCAGCAATTCGTTTCAAATCTTCTTCTACTTGTATAATAGAATTGATAGATGTAAAAGCTTTCGGTCTCGCATCATTGAACATTTGAACGAATTGTTGATTAGAGGCACCAATCCATTGAAAACACAAATGATCAATTTCATTACATAAATTATTATGTATAGATTCTAATGCGATTCGGGTATTACTTGCACGATTAGCAACTTCTTCTAGTATTTCAGGTGTCACTTTGATTTGAACCATTTCTTTCCTCCCTTTCCCCAATTAAAATTATGAGATAAAAAGAAAAAATGTAAATACAGAAACTTTAGATTAGTATAATAATGTGTATGTAAAATAAAATCTGCTTAATTGCAAATAGAACCTATGTGTATGTGAAATAAAGTTAATAAAATAAAAGAGCATCCCCAAACGGAAATGCCCTTTTATTTCAGGTTTAAATTACACCCATTCCTTTTAACATCTCAATTAAACTAGTATAGAAGTATTCACATGCTTCTGTCTCAGAATTAAATGTCTTAAGATTACTCTTTGTTCCTCGCTCACTATAATATACTTCCCATACTCTATTCTGTTCATTTAAACAATACGATTCGTTTGGTAATCCACCCTTTAAACTATATAAATCCTTTGGCACCTCTTCTTGTAATAATTTCTGTTCTAACTCATTTTTTCGCATGTTTAGAACCTACCCTTTTCAATGATTCTTCTTCAATTATTTCCTTTTAACTTTTTCATTTCATTTTTAATAAAAAAACAGCCCCACTAAGCTTTTAACACTTAATGAGGCCATTCTATTCACAATCTTAATTATGGAAAGTTGGCTTATAGAACGAACGATTATCAAGCGCAAAGACACGTTCTGTGTATTCGCCTGGTTTTGTGCGTCCTAATGCACGGTCCATCATATTCATTTTTGCATCTAAGTTATCGATGTAGTGCAGAATTTCTGCTTCTTTTACTAATGGTGGTTTTGGGCTACCCCACTCTGCTTTTCCGTGGTGAGAAAGAACGATGTGCTGAAGGATCAACACTTCTTCTGCATCAATTTGCAATTCGTCTGCTGCTTTCCCAATTTCGTTTACCATGATAGAAATGTGACCTAGTAAATTTCCTTCTAACGTATACGTTGTAGAAATCGGGCCAGATAGTTCGAATACTTTACCAAGGTCGTGTAAAATAACGCCTGCATATAGTAAATCTTTATCTAACGATGGGTATAGCGTAGCAATAGCTTTCGCTAAATCTAACATCGATACGACATGGTAAGCTAGTCCGGATACGAATTCGTGATGATTTTTCGTCGCTGCTGGATATTCTAAAAATTCGTTTTGGTGCTTATTTAACAAATGTCTTGTTAGACGCTGAATGTTCGGGTTTCTCATTTCAAATATGTATTGCGTAATTTTTTCAACCATATCTTCTTTTTTCACTGGTGCTTTTTCTACGAAGTCCGAGATATCTGTTACCTCATTTTCATTCGCAACACGGATTTGTTTCACACGTAATTGAATACGTCCTTTATAGTTTAGAATATCTCCAGCTACTTTAACGATTGTTTCTGCTACATATTGTTTTTCAACTTCTGGTGATACATCCCATAGCTTCGCTTCAATATCTCCACTTGGGTCTTGTAAGATTACTGTTAAAAACGGTTTCCCATTGCTTGCGAGACCTTTTGTCGCTGTTTTAATTAACAAGAAAACATCGACTTGTTCACCAACTTCATATTCTGCAATTTTCTTTTTCATTCGAATTCCTCCACCAAATCAATTACTTTTAGTATAGCATACTACAACTCATTTTCTTTACGCTTATGCGTTAATTTTATAATCTCATTTTCTGTAAAATACGCGAGTAAATGCGCATGACATGTAAAGAAGATAACTTGTCTATCTTTCGCAATTTCCTTTATAAGTTCAATCGTTCGATTCGTCCTTATCGCATCAAAATGCACGAAACTATCGTCAATAATAAATGGATAATCATGCTCAAACGTTTTCGCTAGTGCAAACCGTAACGATAAATATAGCTGCTCCGCTGTCGCTTGGCTTAGTTCATGACTGTAAAAACGCATACCATCGTTACGTTCAACAATGAACGGCTCCGCCTCTGACGGTGAAAAGATTTTACTATATCGTCCGCCTGTTAAATAGACGAAATACTCTTCTGATTTTTGTAAAATACGCGGAAGATGCACTTCATGATAATATTGCTTCGTTTTCGTTAATACTGTCTTTGCCGCTGCATATGCAGCCCACTTCTTCACTTGTTCACGTACTTGCGCTTTTTTCATTTCCCATTCATGCATTAAATCACCGTACGTACTACCTTCTTCTAAATTCGCAATTTCCATACGGTGTTTCGCAATACGCTCCGTCAGTTCTTTCTCTTTCGTCAGACAGTTTTTCGCGGATGTCATTTCTTGCTTTAATTTCTCTTCATAGCCGTCAGCTTCATAATGTTCAGCTAATGATAAGCTCGTTAACCGCTGTTCCAACAGATCAATTTGCGGTAATAAACGCCCCACTTGCTTATCCGCATCTTCACGTTTTTCTGCCCATTTACCTGCTTCTAAAAACATCTCTTCATTTGTAGACTCTGCGATATGCCATAAACCGTCTCGCTCTACTAAAAGTTGTTTCAATTGCTGTTGTATGAACTCATATTCTTCTTGCCATTCCGCCAGTTTTTCTTTCAGCTGCTTACAAGTTTGACGCTTTTCTTTCTCATTTTGCATACGAATTTGTGCCTCGTGCAAATTACTATACTCTGCACTACCGATAACAGTTTCTAGTTTATGTTCAAATTGCGAAATCATTTCATATAATGAAGATTTTCGCGCGCCTCGTTTATCTAGCTCACGATATAATTGCTGCATTTTTTCAATACGCTCAAACGCTGGCAATATATGCGCATACGTATAAAATTCTGGAAACATATAGCGCGTTTTATACGCATCTACTTGTTCTCCTATTTGGAAAGTTTCTCGCTCCCATTCTTCATACGATGAAACGACTTTATCATAAGCACGTTCCATTTGCTGTAACTTATATGACTCGCGCTCAAATAACTTACGAATCTCTTCATCCTTTTCTAACTGATAGCGAACGGACATCGCTTCTTCACTTTGGCGACCTCCAGCACTTTGCTGAAGCGTAAGAAGCTCTTCTTGTAATCCGCTTGATGGATCTTTATATAAAACGAGAGCAAGGACAATCCCTACAAAAACAATGACACTCATAAATAAAAGTGGGCGGTTATCTATAAATAAACTCGTGAATAAAACAAGCGTGTTAATAAGAAGTAACAGGAGACAAACTCTTTGCCACTGTTTTTTCTTTTGCATAGCCGCTCCTGCTTTTTCCTCATATTTACGCTTCATTCTCTCTGCGCCCATACCGATAAACGCCGCATCTTGGAACGATTTTTCTTTCTCAGCTAACGCATTTCGCTCTTCATCCGCTAACATTTGTTTCTTAATCTGTCTTATATTTTCTTCTTGTTCTTCTAACTGCTCTTGTGCTACTTTGAAGCGATCATCGAGCTGTGCTTTTTGCGTTTCTAATTCGCGCGCTTTTTGCACTGTTTGTGTAATTAGCTCTTTCGTCGCTAAACTTATATCAAATGAAAGAACAGTCTCTTGTTCAAAAGTAGCGCCAATTTGTTGCTCTAGCTCTGCGATTTCTTCTTTTATATTCGCAATACTTCCTGTCATATCACGCATTTCTTGGCGTGCGTTTTCGTAAGACAAATGCTGCATACGAAGTTCTTCTACGTAACTTTCTTTTTGTAAAAATGCTTCATCTATTTCTGTGGAATCAATTTCTGATTGCACTGTTTCTATCTTTTTTTGAAGTGAATCTACTTGTACTTGGAGCGGTTCTATCTTTGCCTTTACCGCCTCATAGCGCGCCATTCCGTTTACAGGAAACTGCCCGTTCTCGTTTTCTAACACTTTCTCGTGTGCACTCTTTTCAATAACGAGAGGCTCAAGCGCCGCTAATATTTCATAGTCTTGCTTTCGTCTTTCGGCTGACTCTTTTTCCGCACGAACAGAAGCAAGTTTCTCTTCACTTTCTTTTAACTGTTCGACCTGTTTTTCATGCGTGCCAATCTTCCCTTGCCACTCTTTCATCTTTCCCTCAATTTTCTTCATCTCTTGCAGTGACACGTTAATTTCAGGATTACGACCACTCGGCTTAAAACGCTGATTCATTTCTTTTTCTAATTTTTTATCTAACTGCAATAACGCATCGCTTCCGACTGCGCTTGCCGAAAATAAATAATTACCGATATCCGCTTCGCCGAGTTGATGAATATTTTGCAAACCATGCATATCAAATGAAAAAACAGAATCAAATAAGCTTTCATTCACACCGCTTAATATATCGTTTAAAATATCTTCGCCGCCAGTTTTCCCGTCTTCAAAATAAACGGTCACCGCGCCTACTGCCGTCTTTGGCAATCTTTCAATTTTTAAACGGCCGTACTTTTCTGTTTGAACAGTAACTGCTCCGCCATACTTTCCGCCTTCTTTCGGTTCATAACGGCGCTGTCCTCTCGTTGGAAAACCGAATAAAATACTTTTCATAAACGAGCGAATTGTCGATTTCCCCGCTTCATTTTCACCGTATAGCACCGTCAGCAATGAAAGATCCATTTCCACATTTTCTAATTTTCCGTACCCATAAATATGGAGTTTTTCAATTCTCATTTCTTATCCCTCTCTTGCTGGAATAATTGCTCTAAAATAATATTTTCCGCTTCCTTTTGAATCTCTTTCTTCTCTTCTTCCGTAAAAGCTTCAATGCTATTACGCGCTACAGGAGATGTCCAAATGGTGCGCAACACTCCGTCCATATTTGTAAAAGCTTCTAACTCTTTTAGCACACTACCGACGAAATGATTTTCCTCTTTCAAATGTTCAATTTCCGCAAAAGAAACCGTCTCATTTTTCCACTTCATCGCATATACAAAGTCTTTTCGCTCTTCTCCAGCTGCTAAAATATGAAAAATTTCTTCCACACGTTTTTCATCACGTAAATACGGAGAAAGTGGCCCCTGTCCTGTAAATACGACAGTTAAAAGCGTCCCTTCTTCTTCTCTTCGGCAATCATTCATCGCACTTGATACGACAGTCATAAGTTCATCAACAGTTTCAAGTCCATCAATATTCACTTCAATTTCATCCCATACAACATCCGCCGTATGGAAAAATGAACAATGCGATCCTTGTTTCGTAAGTTCAATAAGGTACGCACCCTTCTCGCCCATTTCCTTACGATGACGCCCTTGTATATTGCCTGGATAAATAATATAAGGCTCTTCTGATAAAATTTCACGTTTATGTATATGGCCAAGAGCCCAATAATCAAACTGCTTTTCCTTCAGCTCACGAATTTGAAACGGTGCATAGCGATTATGCTCTGCATCCCCTTCCACACTTCCGTGAAGCATGCCAATATGAAAAGGCGCATCACTCATTTTCGTATACTGCGCTGTCATATTATCCGTTACCGCTTGCTGCAAATAACTAAACCCGTAAATAGAAGCTAACAGCTCACCATTTTTATAAAATGACTTCTCTTCCACATAAGGCTCGGTAAACACATGAACATTTTCCGGAAACTCAATCGCTGCCCAGCTTCCCCCTAAATGATCATGGTTACCGTGAATAATAAAAACGGGAATATCGTACTGCGAAAGTCTCTTCATTTGCTCACGCACAAACACTTGCGCTCTCAAACTTCTCGTCTCCGCATCATACAAATCCCCCACTAGTAATACGAAATCAACGCGCTCTTGAATCGCTTTATCAACAATACGCTCGAACGATTCAAACGTACTTTGCTTCATTCTCTCCCAAACAGACTGCGGTACATTCATTTCCATCCCTTTAAACGGACTATCCAAATGCAAATCAGCCGCATGTATAA
>Ga0102589_1004419_pt1 | contig 13248 bp, 10 predicted proteins | sample AraplaMF_Col_mLB_FD_76858 | JGI IMG/M metagenome (GOLD analysis project Ga0102589, IMG submission 76858) | Arabidopsis root microbial communities from the University of North Carolina, USA - plate scrape MF_Col_mLB | ecosystem: Host-associated > Plants > Roots > Endosphere | place: USA... | reverse complement strand
CGTACGCCGCGTTACCATGAGCGAAGCTCCTTTGCGTCTGCACCCTTGCGGGCACGCACAAGATGGCCGTTGCCGAGATCAGCGTAGGCGAGCTCGGATGCATCATCATGCTCCGCCGTAAAGGTAATGCCCCAGTTCTGCTTGTCTGCGGCGCCGTTTCTTCTCAGCGCCTCAAAATCGAGCGGACGGTTGAGGTCGGGGAAGGGGACTGCCGCCAGGAGCGACTTCGTATAGGGATGCACCGGATCGCGCAGAATGATCTCACGCGGGGCAATCTCGACGATGCGCCCCTTGCACATCACCGCGATGCGGTCGGCCATGTAATCGACGACCGCCAGATTGTGCGAAATGAAGAGATATGTCAGTCCGAGATCCTTCTGCAGGTCTTTCAAAAGGTTCAGGATCTGTGCCTGGACGGAAACGTCGAGGGCCGATACAGGCTCGTCGAGAATGATGAGCTTTGGCCCGAGTGCCAGCGCGCGCGCAATGCCGATGCGCTGGCGCTGCCCGCCGGAAAAACTGTGCGGGTAACGGTTCAGATAGCGCCGGTCGAGGCCGATCGCACCCATCAGGGCCTCTACCCTCTGCTTTCGCTCGGCGCTATCCCCGCGGTCATGGATCTCCAGCGGCTCGCTGAGGATGTTGCGCACGGTCATGCGCGGCGACAGGGACGAGACCGGATCCTGGAACACCATCTGTATCTTGGTGCGCAATTCCTGCAGATCGTCGCCGGAAACAGACAGGACATCGATCACGTCCTTGCCGTCATTGAAGACCACCGAGCCACCGTCAGGCCTCACGGCCCGCATCAGGATCTTGCTGACCGTCGTCTTGCCGCAGCCGGATTCGCCGACGAGCCCCAGGCATTCCCCTCGGCGGATGTCAAAGCTGACATCGTCGACAGCATGAACGAGGGCGGCTTCGCGCGTTCCAAAAAGGCCGCGATTGCGGGTCTTGAAGGTCTTGGAGAGGTTATTGACGGAAAGCAGGATCTCCGGCCCTTCGGCCTTCACCTTCTTCTTGCCGATCAGGGACTCGAGGTTGACAGGCACGTCGCGCAGCGCCTTGAGACGTTCGCCGGGCTTCATGTCGAAATGCGGCACTGCAGCCATCAGGCCCTTGAGGTAAGGATGCTGCGGGTTGCGGAAGATCGACTCGACCGGTCCCGCCTCCATGATCTCGCCATGATAGATCACCACCACCTCGTCGGCCATGTTGGCGACGACGCCGAGATCATGCGTGATCAGCAGCATCGCCATTCCGAGCTTGTGCTGCAGGTCGCGCAGCAGCTCCAGGATCTGTGCCTGTATGGTCACGTCGAGCGCCGTCGTCGGCTCGTCGGCGATCAGGAGCGCCGGATTGCAGATCAGCGCCATTGCGATCATTGCGCGCTGGCGCATGCCGCCCGAGAGCTCGAAGGGGTACATGTCGAAGGTGCGCTTCGGATTGGCAAAGCCGACGAGACCCAGCATCTCCTCGGTCTTTTCGCGTGCTTCCTTCTTGTCGGCCTCCGTGTGGATGAGGAGCGCTTCGCTGATCTGATTGCCGACGGTGTGGAGCGGCGACAGCGAGGTCATCGGCTCCTGAAAGATCGTCGCCATGCGGCGGCCACGCAGGTCACGCATCTCCTCGCTGTCGCGGGAATAGCGCAGAATGTCTGTCGTCTTGCCATCCAGCGGGTCGGTAAAGAGGATCTGCCCCTCCGCCGTTGCGGGGTTTGGCAGGATGCCCATGATGCTTTGGCTGATGACCGATTTGCCTGAGCCGGATTCTCCGACGAGCGCAGTGACCTTGCCCGGCAAAATACGGATGTTCGCGTTTTTTACGACGCGCAGGCGATCGCCGAAAACCGAGAAAGAAACGTCGAGGTTCTCGATGCGCAACAGATCCGAGGCGGACGCCATACCAATGAAATTCCCCAGTTTTTCCATGTTCCCGTTAAGGCACACTAGCGTACCGCAATCGGGGTGTCCAGTTGATGACGGACACGTGAAAACCCTGGCATTTTACAGGCTGAGGAAGATTAAATCTCGGCTGAATCTGCGCCCTGGTATCTCTACTGGACGAATTCCTCCACCGTCGGTCTTTTGGCCTGCTTGCGAGCATCGCGATGAAGCAGAATGACCTGCTCCGCCTCGGAAAGTCCGGCCGGTGCGACCTCGCGGAAATTCTCTTCGACGTGCAGGACCGGTGCTGGCACATGCGGCTGCAAGACCGTGACTTTTTGGCGGATGCCGCGGAGCTTTTCCTCGCCGAGCGTGCGCCACTCGCCGCCGCAGTAGCCGGCAAAGGCCTGACTTGCGATGACCTCGCTCGAATATTTCTTCGTCAGCGATTGCAGGCGCTGGACCTCATTGACAGCCGAGCCGAACGCCGAAAAGGTCAGCCGGTCTTTCAGACCGACATTGCCGAACATGACGTTGCCGACGTGCAGGCCGATCCCATAGGAAACCTTGCTCAATCCCGCATCGATTCGTTCCCGGTTCAATTCCGCAACACGCGCTTGCGCCTGATGGACGGCGGAAAGAGCGGCCTGACAGGCAATCTTGGATGGGTCCTTGTGTCGGCCACAGGGATAGACCGCCAGGAAGCCGTCTCCAAGGAAACTCAGGATCTCGCCACCATTTTTGTTGAACGGCGCAGCGATCGCATCGAAGAACTGGTTCAGCGTATCGATATAGGCCTGCCGGCCCTCCTTTTCGGCGTACATGGTCGACTGGCGCATGTCGCCCATGACGAGGGCGGCACGGATTGTCTCGCCATCACCACGACGGATCTGCCCGTTCAACACCCGCTTGCCGGCGTCGCCGCCCAGATAGGTGGTCAGCATGTTGTTGGCGAGCTTGCCGAGAACCGCCATCTTGGCCGCAACGGCAAGGTGGTTTTGCATGCGCAGCAGGGCATCGATCATGTCGTCGGTAAAACCGGCATGGCTATCCGTCGACCACGATCCCATCATGCCCTGCACGGAACCATCGCCAAACGGCTGAACGAAAGCCAGATAGTCGGTGATGCGCTCCTGCCGCAGATCGATGAAGACCGGGAACTCAGCCGGCCCATCGGCCGGAATCCGGCGGCGAATGTGTTGCAGATTGTTGTCCAACAGGTAGTAGTAGGGGCTCTGCAAGAAGCGGTCGGGCTTCTGTCCCGCCGCGGTATGACGAAACCCCTCGATCGTGACGCCGCTTGCCCGTCGCCATGTAAAGCTCAACGCGTCGTAAAGCGGGTGGAGCATGGAAAACGTCAGATGCACGCGCACGATCGGCAAGCCTGCTGCCGCAATGCGCTCGCAAAATCCGCGAACGATGTTCTCGAGATCATCGCCAGCCAACGAAGAATTCGTCAGCCATTCAGCGACCCGATCCAGCAAAATGGTGGAAACGGTGGATTCGATCGTGCCCATTCTCGGTAGTATCCTCATAAAGCACGTCCATTCCCGAAAAACGTCGGCACCCCTGCCTGCAGCAACGCCGTGCGCAGGGCGGGGAAGGAGGATGGACGAGCGGTAATATTGTGTCAACGATCTGCCGGGAGCCCGGCAGCGGCACCTGTCAAACCCTTATTATCGTGGGCGGAACAGGCAATCCTTTCTCGTGGTTCGTTATTCGTTGTAAATAGGCATGGGGCCGACCCCAAACAATGGCTTCTGCACATTTTCTGACGTTGCAATGCAATCTCTTGGCGCATCCGAGTCATTTTGGTCACACCGGGCGGGAACGCGGGAAGATTGAGGCACATTCGATTGCGCGCGTTTTCACGATCTCGTCAGTACTGCGTAGCCTGCGTGTGGGTTTCAATTGGCTCGGTCTTCCATTAGATCAAGGTACCTTTCATGACTGAGATGAGACCTGCCTTGGCCAGTTCCTCCGCCTATGACATCCTTTCCGGCAAGATCGAAACAAGAAGCGCCCGCGCCGGCGTAATAGGGCTCGGCTATGTCGGCTTGCCCTTGGCAATCGCTATTGCCCGCAGCGGTTATGCCGTCACCGGCTTCGACATCGACCCCAAGAAAATCGTCTCCCTGGATGCGCGGCGCTCCTATATCGATGCCGTCGCAAGCGATGATCTCGCTGCCGAAATCGACAGTGGACGCTTTTCTGCCACTACGGATTTTGCGGAGCTTTCGGCTTGCGACGTCATCATCATCTGCGTTCCGACACCGCTCACCAAACATCGCGATCCCGATCTCTCCTTTGTGGAAGCGACGTCGCGATCGATCGGCGAGCATCTGCGCGCTGGCCAGCTTGTGGTTCTGGAGTCGACGACCTACCCGGGCACCACGGATGATGTCGTCAAGGTCATCTTGGAAAGAACCGGTCTCAAGTCGGGTACGGATTTCTTCGTCGGCTTTTCCCCCGAGCGAGAGGATCCAGGCAACCAGCATTACCACACGGCGACAATCCCGAAGGTTGTCGCTGGCGACGGCCCGCAGGCACTGGCGCTCATGAAGGGCTTCTACGGCGCAGCGGTCAAGACCGTGGTTCCTGTGTCGTCAAACGCGACGGCAGAGGCCGTGAAGCTGACGGAGAACATCTTCCGGTCGGTCAACATCGCGCTCGTCAACGAGTTGAAGACCGTCTATGCCGCCATGGGCGTTGATGTCTGGGAGGTGATCGAGGCGGCAAAGACCAAGCCGTTCGGCTACATGCCTTTCTATCCCGGGCCAGGACTGGGCGGCCACTGCATCCCGATCGATCCCTTCTACCTGACTTGGAAATCCCGCGAATACGAGCTGCCGACGCGCTTCATCGAGCTCGCCGGCGAGATCAACTCGGCAATGCCGCGCTACGTCGTCGGCAAACTTGCCGAAGCACTCGACATGCGCTCCGGCAAGGCCCTCAGTCGCTCACGCGTGCTGGTTCTTGGCCTGGCCTACAAGAAGAATGTCGCCGACATTCGCGAGAGCCCTTCGCTGCGTCTCATGGAGATCATCGAGGAGCGGGGCGGCAAGGCCGACTACCACGATCCCCACGTCAGCGAGATTCCGTCGACGCGCGAGTACCAGCACTTGAAAGGCCGCAAATCGGTCGACCTCACACAGGAAGTGTTGGAAGCCTGCGACGCCGTTCTGGTGGCGACTGATCACGATCGCCTCGACTACGCGCTGATCGCAACCAGTGCACCGCTGATCGTCGACACCCGTAATGTCTTTACCCGTCTCGGACTATTCGCCGACCACATCGTCAAGGCGTGATCTCCACGTCCGACAGATGTTTTCCCGTGATCTGGCCGGCCGCGACGGCATAGCCGCCGCTGGCGCCGTCGATGAAGTGCACGTGATCGCGCGAAAGCGGCGTCGGAACGAAACAGGTCATTAGCGCTGAGGACTGCCGATGCAGGCCGTAACGGGCAATGCCCTTCGCTTTCGCCTCTTCAAGGAGCGCCTGAATGCGGCCGAGATGGTCCGCGTCGACATCGATCGTCATCTTCAGGCCATCGTCGAACTTGCGGAAATCGGAATTGCCGGAAACGTCCTGCGTGTAACGCCGAGCGTCAAAGCGGCCAAGCTTCGCGCCAAGCTTATGCAGGACGACCACAAGGACGATCTGAAGGAGGATGAACAGCTTCTGTCTCAACCGCTTTTCCGGCGCGATCGCTCGCGCTTCGCGGTCGACACCCTTCATCGAAAAAGCAAAGTCGGGGCCATCCGGGGGGATCGGGTGGCCGCCACGCCCCTGTTCGGCGGAGATTGCCACGACGTCCATCACGAGCTTGCGAAACTCGGCGGTCGGGCGGCCGCCTTCGGCGGGTACCGCGATGATGGAGACAATTTCGCCGTTGTGTGCCGCGATCGGGCTCCAGCGGCATGACAGACCGGTCAGATCCGGCCGCGTGCCCGGCGACGCCGGCTCGACACTGTAGCGTCCATTTTTCATCTGGCGCTCGGCCCAACTCGCTCCTCCCCCGGCAAACATTGCGTAGCTGACGAACGGGCTGGCAGCATGACGCGCGACGCGAACGTCGAGACCTTCCTTGCGAATATCGGCGATCGGTACGACCGCAATACGCAACCGCAGCCCCATTTCCTCCTCAACCCAGCGCTGCGCCGCTGCCAGGGCTCCGCGCGCGGCATTTTCCAGATTCCCGGGCAGTGCGACCACGGCGCCATCGCCGCCGAACACAAACGGGTAATCGCCTTTGTCAACTGCGTTCAGGATTGCTGAAATGACACTGACGCCCGCCATGTTCACGTCTTTGTAACGGCCGGCAGCGATCGCCTGTGTCGAACTGACGATGTCAGCCAGCGCCAGGAACCAGCCGTCTGGGAGCGGGTGATAGTTGCTCGTATCCGTCACCCGCTCGAAGTCGGTGAAGACAGGGACGTCAGCAAAGAATCTTTCGTTCGAAACGTCGTTCATTTGAGGAGCCTAGACACACCCATGCTGTGACTGCAACGCCATTTTGCAACTACGGCAATCGACTTCATATAGTTTCGTGTGCTAGCACCGCTGTCGAAAAACGATTGAATGGACAAGAACATAGATGAGCCGTCTGGACAGCTTCATCCGCCGTTTGGCGGCCCAGCGCGATATCCTCAATGCAATCGTCGAGCTTGTGAACGGCACCGAAGGCCCGGTGCTGGAATTTGGCCTTGGCAACGGCCGCACCTACGATCATCTGCGCGAGCTCTTTCCGCAGCGTCGCATTATTGCCTTCGACCGCGAGGTCCGCTCGTATTCGTCCTCAACGCCGCCGACGGAAAATATGGTAACAGGCGATATCCGCGAATCCGGCCAGTCTTTCGTCGGTATCGGGGCAGCGCTTGCGCATGCCGATATCGGCACCGGTCATGACGAGATTGACGCCGTCACACTGACATGGCTGCCGCAACTGATGGTCGGCGTCCTTGCAAAAGACGGAATTGCGGTCAGCGGTCTGCCGCTGGATCGCCCGGAGCTTCAGCCATTGGCGCTTCCTGCAGGTGTGAAGGAAGGCCGCTACTTTCTTTATCGGCGGAAATAATCAGGGAAGAAGCAGCACGTCGTACTGTTCGATGCTGCCCGGCAGGTTGACCACCTTCATCTCCTGCTCTTGCCCCTCGAAGAAGACCAGGCAATTCTCATAGAATGAGCCAAGGGTCTTGATGAATTCACGGGTCTGTTCAGGACCGTAGAAAAGCGGCGTGAACTCCATGTAGAGAGGAACGCGGCGCGACAAAAGCGGCAGCATCGAGCGGCAGGCGACCGGCTCATAGCCTTCGATGTCCATCCAGACGAGGCCTATATCGGCAGGATCGATAGAAAGCTCATCGAGAAGCTGCGTCACCGGCTTGACCGGAACGCTCGTCTTCTCATCGCTGGCACTCTTTCGGTACGCGCTGCTTTTTCCGTGATTGTCGGCGTTCATGAAGAAATCGATCTCGCCAGCGGTTGCCCCGGCAGCGCAATTGACCAGCGTCACCACTCCATCGAGCTTGTTCTGGCGAATATTTTTCTGCAGCAGCGGGAAGTTGCGCGGATCGGGTTCGATGCTGACAATGCGGGCGTAGGCGCCGCTCAGCGCGAAGTAGACGGTCTGCGTTCCAATGTTGCCACCAATCTCCAGGAGATAGCTATGCTTGCGCATCAGGCCGCGCTCACGCAGCACCGTGATCAGCCGGTCAACCTGCTCGCGCTCGAAGTGCCCCTTTCGAAAGACCTTGCGCCCAATGTAGTCGGACGGCGAGAAGGTCATCAGATGATCGCCAGCATCGACCGTCATCGACACGACGCGCGGCCCGATGCTCTCGATCAGCAACCGCCTGCCGGTGCGAGTATTGAAGAACCTTTTTGCGACAGCGTTGCGCGCCTTTCGCAGTCGTTTCTGCCAGAATCTGGTGTTGAGCCAGCCGCGGCTCGTCATGCGTCTTTTCCTTCGATCAGTTCAGCGGCCTTGTCGCTCGGAATCACATAGACTTTCAAGGGCAGGGCGCGACCGCGCACGCTGATTTCACGGCTTTCCACACCCGCCGTGTCGGCCCCGGAAAGGCTTGCGACCGCGTCGGATATGACGATGGCCGCATCGAATTCCTTGGCGGCGGTCTCCAGCCTGCTTGCAACGTTGACGGTGTCGCCGATCGCGGTGAGGCTGCGCACCCGACCATAGCCCAGCGTTCCGACGACGGCGGGCCCCGTGTGAATTCCGATGGCGATGTGAAGCGGCATGGATAGTTCGTCCGAAAGCTCGACGCCGAGCTTTTCGATGTCGCGAACGATGGCCGCTGCCGCGGCAAGCGCCTGGCGACATGCCTCTTCAGGCGCGCTGCCGATGCCGAAGAGCGCCATGGCGCCGTCACCGATGAACTTGTCGACACGGCCGCCTGCCTTTTCAACCGCGTTTCCAACCAGGGCGAAATAGCGGTTGAGCAAAAATACGATATCGAAGGGCAGGCGCATTTCCGTCAGTGACGTGAAGTGGCGAATGTCGCAGAAGAGAACCGTAATCTCACGCTCGCGTCCGGGGCTGGTTTCCTGTGCGTTTGGCGGCACTGTCGCCTCTGGTGCCGCGACGAGCAGTGGTGCGACGGTTACATCATGATTTGGCCGCAGCTGGCAGGCAAGCCGCACATCGGGTGCTGCCTTGATCCTCTTCAGCGTCGTTTGCTCAAGCTTGTCAGGCGGCGGCAGATCCTCGTATCGGCCAAGGATCTGGACGCGGCAGGTCGAGCATTGCCCCTTGCCGCCGCAGACGGAATAGTGCGGCAAACCACCGAGCCGGCTTGCCTCCAGAACCGTAAAGCCGCGCGGCACGCTGATCGCTTCGCCACCCGGATAGCGCACTGTGATCTGATTGACCCGCTCCCTCCACCGTCGCCATGTCCGCGCGCCGACGACGATCAAAAGCGCGCCCGAAAACGAGCCGTAGAGGCCGGCGCGGATCATGGTAAGCTGGCGTTGAGCCTCAGGGTTCGAGTAATAGCGCGTGTTGAGATTCTCGAGATAGCGGTCGGTGTTGACCATGCCCTCGTAGGCCGGCTCCGCAATCGTCCTTCCCATTTCAATGAAGCCGAGTATGCCAAGCACCGGCAAGAGGATCGCGACCGCGAGAAGCATGGCGGCGATGGTGTCGTACCAAGGCCGGTAGCGAAGCCAGAAATGCAGGCCGATACAGCCATGGATCCAGACGGCAAGCAGTGCGATGATCTGGCGCCATCCGTTGCCAGGAGAGGTAATCCATAGCAACCGAACGATCGTCTCGTAGTCGTCCCGGTAGTGAAACAGCGTATGGGCGATCCGCGTGCCGATGACATGGTCGATCAACAGCAGCGGGATCGCGATCCCGAGCACGATCTGGGTCATCTCGCCCGCCGGCATGACAAGGCTGCGGCGCCTGTAAACGGCCCTCAGCACCAGCGTGATGTGAACGAGGACGGCGCCGTAGAGGACGACGGTTCCGACAGGATTGCGCCAGATCGCCAGGAATAGCCTCCGCCCATCGTCGGCTACCGGGACGGAGATCAGACCCAGCGCATGGTTGGACAGATGCAGCAGGACAAAAAGAAACATGACGAGGCCGGAACCAAGCCGAGCTCTTCTGATCGTCCGCTCTGAAAAAATACTGGTGGCAGCGACCGTCGCCATTCATTCCCGTTCTTGAATACCAAATGACAAATACAATAGAGAGGACGGAATTGAGGTGGAATTGCCGCCGCCTCTGATTGTGATCGCCTTTCACATGCTATCAGCAAAACCTAAGGAAGCCGACAATAGCGGAATTTCTCGTGGCAAGCCCAGACATCGATTGTAAACAGTGTGTGTCCACGGAGGCGCTTTGATGCGGGTTGCATTCTATGCACCGTTGAAGTCCCCGAACCATCCCGTTCCCTCAGGTGACCGTCTGATGGCGCGGCTCATCATGCAGGCTCTGGAGCTGGCCGGACATTCCGTCGAGGTCGTCTCGGAGTTTCGCAGTTTTGCTGCGACCGCCGAGGATGCCGCCGGGCTATGGTCGGCGGGACAGGCGGAACTGCAACGTCTCCGCAGGGACTGGTCAGGCGGGCTGCGCCCGGATCTCTGGTTCTGTTACCATCCCTACTACAAGTCACCCGATTTCTTCGGACCGACGCTCAGCCGGGAGTTCGCCATTCCCTACATCACGGCCGAGGCATCCTATTCGGCCAAGCGGGACGCCACCGATTGGGCACCGCTGCAGAAACTGGTTGTGGACGGAGCCCGTAGCGCCGCCGTCAACATCGCTCTTACGGAACGCGACAGGGCGGGGCTGGCAGAAGTCCTGCCGACCGGCTCGTTCGCCGTACTCAAGCCCTTCATCGACACTGCGCTTTTCGAGACCGCCCTGCATCAGGCAAAGCCACAACGGCTGATCGCCGTCGCCATGATGCGCAGCGGCGACAAGATCAAGAGCTACACGATGCTGGCGAAGGCGCTGAGGCTGCTTGGCGATCGTGCCTGGACACTGGCGATCGCCGGTGATGGGGCGATGCGGGCCGACGTGGAGCAACTGTTTGGCGCCTTCGAACCGGGCCGTATTGAATGGCTCGGAGAGCTGAACGGCAGACAAATCGCTGCTGAACTCAGCCGTTCCGGAATCTATGTGTGGCCGGGTTGCGGGGAAGCTTATGGCCTGGCCTACCTGGAGGCGCAGGCAGCCGGGTTACCGGTGGTCGCCCAGAGGACGGCGGGCGTTCCGGAGGTGGTCATCGACGGCACGACTGGCTATCTGACGGCCGACGGCGATCTGCCTGGCTTTGCCGCGGCAATAGCGGCTTTGCTCGACGATCCAGGCAGGCGCTCGACAACGGGTGCAAGTGCGCGCCAATTCGTTCTGGAAGAACGTTCGCTCAAGGTCGCGGCAAAGACGCTCGACACCATTTTGCGGACTTACGTGAGACGAGAAGCATGACCGACGATCAGATCTGGCTGCCCCTCCGGAGGGAATTCGACCGCTGGCAGCAGGCAGGTCGAAGGGCACGGCTCTGGTTGCGCGACGACGACGCGATCGAGCCGACCGACGCACTCGAGAGCCTGCTCGCGATCACAGGTCAGGCTTCCGTCCCGCTGACCATCGCCGTCATTCCAGCCTCGACCGGCGAAGCACTGGCAACGCGCCTGTTGCGCGAAAACCATATCCTTGTCGCCGTTCACGGCTGGTCACATGCAAACCATGCCGGCCCGGAGGAAAAGAAACAGGAGCTCGGCCGCCATCGGCCGGCCGACCTCGTGCTCGGCGAATTGCGCGATGGCCTTGTCACCCTTCAGGGCCTTTACGGCCCCAGGCTCGTTCCAATGCTCGTGCCGCCCTGGAACAGGATTAGCGCCGAGCTCATCCCGCTGCTTGGAGCACAGGGTTTTGATGCGCTGTCGATATTCGGCAGGACCACGGCTCACAGCCCGATCCGCCTGTTGAACACGCATGTCGACGTCGTAAACCAGCGCGGACAGCGTGGGAACCGCCCGCATGCCGATCTGGTCGCGGAATTGGTTGCAGAGTTGAAGGCACGCTTTTCCAGGGACGATGAGCCGGTTGGCATTCTCACCCACCATCTGGTGCACGGCCCGCCGGAGTGGAAATTCCTAACCCGCCTCTTCCAGGAGACCGGCAAACATCCGGGCGCCGCCTGGATGTCGGCGCGCGATCTGCTGGACTAGATTTCGAGGACCTGATTGTCCCTTGCGGCGAAAGCTCCTGGAAATGCGGCCTTGGCCTCCTGTTCCATCTGCTCGAGCTGCGTGTCGGTTCGCGATGGAGCATGGTGGAACAAGGCAAACTGCTTGGTACCCGCCATCTTGGCCAGTTCGACGCCATGCTGCCAGGTGGAATGGCCGAAGCCCTTGAAGCGCTGCATCTCGTCTTCGTTGTAGGTGCAATCATAGACGGCGAGATCGACGTCCTTCATCATTTCAAGCGCAACCGGATCGTAAACGCCGGGGATATGCTCGATATCGTAGATCAGGGCGACGGAGCGCCCCTGCCATTCAATGCGGTAGCCGATCGCACCGCCCGGATGGTTCAGCATGAAAGTCTTGATCTTGACGCCGGGCCGCGGCTCCAGCGTCTGGCCTGCGTGAAAGTCGCGGAAACTCATCGTCGCCTGGCAGATGTCGGTCTTGACCGGGAACCACGGCGGGCTGATGAACTGCTCGATCATCTCGCGTGTGCTCATCTTGCCGTCGAGATGGCCCGACCAGATCGTCAGGTCGATCGTCGGATAGTAGATGGCCTTGAAGAAGGGCAGGCCGATGATGTGGTCGTAATGGCAGTGGCTGAAGAACAGGTCGACATCCCTGACATCCTCGTTGAGCATGGCAAGCCCGGCTTCGCGCACGCCTGAGCCGGCGTCGAAGATCATCCGGTGTTCACCGCAGCGGATTTCGATACACGAGGTGTTGCCGCCATAGCGATCGAATTCGGGGCCCGAGACCGGGATGCTGCCGCGAACGCCCCAAAACTTTACCTGAAACAGATCTTTACTCATCGCGTCTTCAAAATGGGCCGACCTCTCTACGCCATGGTAATCATACTTTGACGAACAAGCGAAGCGTTGAGTTTTGTCGGCGACCCGTATCCTTCGTGCCGTTTCTACCAGCTGCGAGCAGAATGGTAGATATTTCTAAGCAATCGGTTTTCACGCCAGAACGCAACTGCTTATGGTTTGTTTTCAGTAAACGGACAATGACGCCTGACAAGAAGGGAGACGGCATGGCCCGCATTGCCTGTCTATTAGATGGTTTCTCGACTGCCGGAATACAATTGAGTGCTTCTCCGCCAATAGTATGAGAGCGCCGCGTGCGGTTTGGCCACGGGGCAGGACGACCATCGTGCCCCCTGGTTGCTCCGCCTAATGCAGACCGCCAACGCCAAGCAAGCGCTCGACAGTCGCGTGATCGTCCGACAGCGCCTTTGGCGTACCGGCCCAGGCGAGGCGCCCGCGCTCCAGCACGATCACATGGTCGGCAAAATCAAGCGCGCTCTGGATGCGTTGTTCAACCAGCAGGATCGTCATGTCGCCGGTCTTCGCGAGCTCGGCGAACGCAGCCATGAGCTCCTCGCAGATGACAGGTGCCAGGCCCTCCAGCGGCTCGTCAAGCAGAAGCACCGACGGACGACCAAGGATCGTGCGTGCCGTGGACAGCATCTGCTGTTCGCCGCCCGAAAGCTGGTTGCCAAGATTGCGGCGTCGCTCCTTCAGGCGCGGAAACATGCCATAGGCTTCCTCAAGCGCGCTCTTCGGCCGGCCCTTGAGGCCGACGAAGAGGTTCTCCTCCACCGTCAATGTCGGAAAGATGCAGCGCGCCTGCGGAACATAGC
>Ga0102589_1004418_pt1 | contig 13259 bp, 8 predicted proteins | sample AraplaMF_Col_mLB_FD_76858 | JGI IMG/M metagenome (GOLD analysis project Ga0102589, IMG submission 76858) | Arabidopsis root microbial communities from the University of North Carolina, USA - plate scrape MF_Col_mLB | ecosystem: Host-associated > Plants > Roots > Endosphere | place: USA... | reverse complement strand
ACGGCAGGCTTCTATCAGGGTTATTCCGAAACCGGCTCGACGCAGAACATCTCCTACGACGACCGTACTTCACACACGCTCGAAGGCATTCTGGAAGGCAAGCTGACCAACCAGACGAAGCTGACGAACGGCATGGTGGCGAATGTCTCGCTGAGCGCTGCCCTCGTCGATACGCTGAACCTCGGGGCTTCCGGCCTGAACGCCAGCCTGAGCGGCACGGACTTCATGGTCTCCGCCATCAGCGATCGCAACCTTGTCGGCGGCCGTTTCGGACTGTCGGGTGAATTGCAGGTCAACCCGCAGACGACGCTCTACAGCGGCGTCACGCTCGGGACCTATACCAGCGAGGTCAACTCCTGGTCGGCAAATGCGGGCGTGAAGGTCGAATTCTGAGATCGGCCTGAAGCATCTGCATGTTCTCGAAGAGCGGATCGGCAAGATCCGCTCTTCGGTTTTTTATGCGCTGCGTGGCCGGGCCATCGCGCGCGGGCGTCTCATTTCCATTCCCAGAGCCGCTTCGAGGCATAGGGCCTGCTGCTGACGACCCCGCGAGGCTCTCCGCTCGCCGCCACATAGCGCCCGGCATCTTCGGCATCGTCGACGCCGACGAGGATCATCCTGGTGGAGCTCTTCGACGGCGCGCCCTTCGCTCGCAGTTCGACATTGATCACCGCATGCGGATAGTCCTCGTGCAGCTTGATCATCGGCTCGCCCGACAGCGCGATATGGTGTTGCATCGCCAGAAACGACAGGACGCGCTCATAGGCGGCCGCGGGAGAAACCGGTCGGTCGCCATCGGCCGTGCGCGCATAGGCCATCGTATCGACCTGCCCCTTCTGCTTGCGCATTTCATAGACGAGCAGATTTGAGCCCATGGCGAGCTCCGCGTGGAGATCGAAGGTCTGGTAATGGTCTCCGCGCTCGTGAAGATCGGCCAAACGGGCCTTCATGTCCTCGGCAAAATCGGAATATCGGGATGGTGTCATAGCTCGTCCGCCTTCAAATACTGCCGCGCAATCGCATGGCGCTCCCCTCGGCGCAAGAGGGGCGATGCCCGGCATCTCCGTCCATTGGCTTGGCCCCCTAGATTCCTGCCACAAGCTACCTGCAAATCATTGAAATGCCTAGCTAGCGGTTTTAAATTGTCCGCTTGGTTCAGTCCAATGTCCCTCTAGGTCGCGCAGCTTGAGTGTTGCTAGGTACAAGATCCCGCAAAGAGAGGACGGGGAAGCGACTTTGGAGCCAATAAAAAAGCCCGGCGTTTAGCCGGGCTTTGGAATACGCTCGATATGAGAGACTGGTCACATGAACCCGACGGCTGCCACCTCTACCTTTTTGAAAAAGCGCTCCGCCTTGATATGGTTTTCCACGACCGGGACAACTGCCACATCTGCAAGGCGCTGAAGCAAGTCCGCCACGTTGAGGTCATGAACCAACGCGAGTTCAGCAGCTCGAATATGGGCATCTTCAAAAGCATCTACATCGGACGTCTTCACAAAAAGTCGAGTTGAACCGCGGCCGGGTTTCTCTTCAGAGGGAATAATCTGCTGGGCGACGAGTTCATCTATTGTAGATTTTTTCACGCGCAGACGTCGCCAAGCTGCCTTCAGGTCTATGGTTTCGGCATTGAAGCCTTTTTCCACAGGCGTCTCAGTGGAGTTCTCGCCAGCGGCCAATTTGATTTCAGAAGGGTCGAACAGCAACCCAGCTATGCCAACTTTCTGGCCCCTATGACCGACGCGAGTGATCTTACCTTCGAACAGCAGCGCAAGTATGTCTGCTACACGCATGCGGCATAGCCGAAAAATCTCATCGACTGGTACAAGGCTATGCAAGTTTAGCGACCGATCAACCGCATCTTCAAGTTTCCGAACAAGATCAGCGATGTCGTTTTGATGGACGAGGCGATAGACTCGCCCCTGAGACTGGCGAAATGGCACATAGGGGAGCAGCTCTAATTTGATTAGGTCATCACATATCTTCATCGAACACCCGATGGCCGCCGCGGCGTCTGAAGTCGTGACGTAGGACTTGGCTTCAGTAAGGGTGGTGTGGACATCATTGAGCTTGAAAAAGCGTGGGACTTTTTCCGCACCGAATCTAGACTCTAGAACGAGCTTAACCCGCTCTTCGGTCAACCCGTACCGGTGAGCTGCAGAGAGGACGGTGAGAACCTTCAGCTTCGTAATTGGCCAGATGAAAGTCTTCCCAGGCTCGTAGGGTAGAAACTCCTCCGCGTGATCTTGAAAGAGGCGGAAGAGCAGAGTGTAGTCGGGATTGTGATTGTTAATCCTCGCCCAAAACAAAACGGGCCCGTAGATATGAGTTGGAATCGGAATGCGAGTTGAAGCGGCCTCGACGTAGTCGGACAGAAAATTCCAAATTGCGTCGCGTCCCTTCGAAGCAATGGAATATCCCTTCTGGCGCAGCGTTGGATTTTCGAAGCCGTCTTTGATGCGATCCTTGGACGTGCGCGTCTCGTGACTATACTGGAGATGCCCGATGACGGTGCAGAACTCTGCCGCGACGTACGCGGGGACCTGGTCGAGAAATTCATTACCTCCCACGCCCTTGGTTATTCGGTCTATGAAGTAGGCGTCTGCGCTGAAGTCGGAAAGCTCGGAATCAGGCTGCGGCCGGTAGGCATACTCTTTAAAGCTGGTTGCCAGAGTTATGCCGCGACTGTCCAACTCAAGTCGGCATCCATGCTCTGGGCAACCGCCAATCATGCGCCAATGCCAGTGTCCGCGGATGTAGGCTTTGCCGTCGGTTAATCCGTCCTGTAAACACGCTGGGCAATACCGCAGTCCTGTTGTTTGCAACTGGGTGCGCTTCACGACAGCCGATCCGTAAGGAATAATGACGCCGCTTGGCATTGCGTATCGACGTAGTTTCGACGGAGGCGCCGAAGCCCAGCTCGCGATCCGCTCTGCTTCCTCGCCCGGCATTTTCACAAGGAGGTTGCGCTTGAGGGACGTTATCGCGCAGAACTCGTCAGCATTTTGGAATCCGTTCGCCCAAGCAAGGCGGCTTACGTAGCTTTGAGGCGTCTCGTCGGTGCAAAGCTGCGTTCGCTTCGGGAGCTTGCTGGGATCTAACTTGGCCATCTCAAGCTGCCCTTCTGCGCTTCGGTGGAAGAGGGTCGCCATCAGCGAGGTCGGCAACTGCGAAGGCCGGATTAATAGTCTTCCAGTTAGCGGATTCAAAGATATTGTCCTGAGGCAAGCATCCAGTGTTTACCTTATACACGGCTACAAAGTCAGCTTTCGTCACCGTATCACGATCTTCATCGATCGCGCGGAAGCATGCTTCTTTGGTTGTCTCGAAGATCGCCCCCAATGCGCCGCGTCCTGAGCGCATGAGCCGTTCGATCATCGAATCCTCGTCGGTCCAACCAATTTTCAAGCCTCCATACTCAACGACAATCTTCTCAACAATCTCTCTCACCTTGTTCGTTGCAAGAGGGTCTTGATAGCTCACTGGAATAAGACGCATGACCCGGCAGCGATTTGCAAGCTGGCGATCTCCCTCGAGGAACCGCCGCATTTCCGACGTCCCCAATAGGATAAGATGAATGGGCCAATCATCGATCTGCAAGAGGCTCTTGAAAACGTCTTGCACCTTCTTGATGGTGCCGTCCGCGGTTCCACGGATTGCATGCTGCATCTCGTCGACCACGATGCATTCGATCCGATTTTGCTTAAGTACACGCTTGAGAACAGCGTATAGCTCGAATTCCGAAGCCCGGGAGCTAGCCGGGATTCCGATTGCGGAAAGCAAAGCGATAGCGAACGACTTGGTCGAGCAACTCGCGGGTGCTTCCATCTTGAGGACTGGCGAATAGTATTCGCCGTCCTCTCCTAGCTTAGGCTGGAGCTCGGGGATCAGTGCCAGATGGTGTTCGAGCATCTTGGATTTTCCGGAGTTGGAATCTCCGATGACCACCAAGGCGCACTGTTTGACACCACCTCCGGCCAAACGAGCGCGGAAGTTTTCGACTTGCTGTCGCAGGAACCACGGAAACTCCGTGTCTCGATGTGTCTCGTGATAGGGTTTAGAAAGCTCGAGTTTTCTACGAAATTTTTCGTCCGCGGTGAACGGTGCGTAATTAGATGCTGCGTTGGCCACGGTACTTCTCCATCTCATCGGAAGCTTCAGGCTGTTTAAGGTCGGTGCTGCGAAGTCGCGCAATGTCGACCGGACGGTTCAAGTCCACGCCACCGTTGTGAAGCGGATTAGAAGGAAGCGGGAGCGCCGCGACTTCGCGATCCTTCCTCTCCTCATAGAGGTCGAGGCCCACTGTTCGCATCATGTCTTGCTCAGCTAGATCCAACTCTTCATCAGTTGCCGTACTGGGCGAGAGACCCGCCCGCAGTCGTGCCGCATCGACAGACTTCCGGATATCGTTCAGAGCGCCGTAGATTACGTCTAAGTTCTGGCTGTTTGCTGCCGCATCTTTGATCTCATCGACGACCAAGCGCCACTCAGCCAATGTGACCTGCTCTTTGAGGTTGATGCGGTTTTCAACAAGGAACCAACCATCTGGTCCGAGAACTGAAATCCAGCGCATGTCATCTGGATGAAAGCGGATAGTCGCCTTCGCGTATCCACTCATCTGCCGAAGGACATTAAGCTTCTCCGACCAGTAGCGAATACCCCAGACGAGAATTCCTTCGACTTCGTTCGATCGAACTCTTTGTCGACCGAATACGCTAATCCGCGCTCCAACATCCGTTCCATATTGATGGGGGAACTGTTCCAGGTAATCGCACCAGGCGTCATGAGGGGATTGACCTGTGCGCCAGTGCGGTAGGTGATGGTAATAATCAAGGACAGCTCGGATGATGAGGCTCAGAAACTCATCGATCGTTAGAGTAGCTTCTTTCTCGGACTTGTAGTCGCCCTTCTCCGTGACGTTTGCGAAAGTGCGTCCATGGAACATGCCGAGCAGGGAGCGTCCGATTGTGGCAAAAACGCTTTCGATGAAGGGCCGATGCCAAGGCTGACCCGCTGGTGGATGCGAGAGGCTCACTCCAGCCTCTCGAAAGGCATCGTGAACGAGGTCGGACGTGAAGGCCGTACCATTATCTGTGTAAGCTGACTGAATGCGGACTCCGCCGTACCAAGGTGTCTTAGCGCCAACGAAAGTTGCGATGTGCTTCTTGTCGGCAATGGCCATATCAAGGGTATCGATGATGAGCGCCGAATTCTCGGAGAAGCCAGCCCTAATCGAAAGAATGTATCCGGTGGCTGCATCGCGAGCCATTGACAGGTAAAGCCGTGATGTCCGGAACCTATCCTTCGTGGGGTTGTCAATTCGGTCCCAGAGATCGATCTCGTTGAGGAACGTCTGCGCCTCTAACATCCAGCCATCGAATTCCACACGCTCACCAGGACGACGGATATCGAATCCGGTTTCCTGTTCTCGGAACAGGGCCAGCGCTTTCTTGCGACCTTCACGAGCGGCAACAATGCGAGCTTCGTCGAACCCATTGATGATGCGTTCGAATTGCTTTCTTGTCGGTGCAATCAACATGGTTCGTGCGACGAAGTCGTCATCATGGGCGTGCTGCTCGTTCCATTCCTCTCGATGCTTGTTTTCTTCGTGAATAGCAGCAAGGCACCCGAGGCGGCACGCCTTCATGGTTGGGCGTCGTGTGTCGAGATAGCCATGAGCGAAACGGTTCCACCAGCCGCGACTATCTGCATCAACGTTTTTCAATCGATGATGCGGGCCCGGCCCGCGATGCCGAGGGACCAAGATACGAATGTCGCGCCCGGCTGCGAGGTACTTGTCGTAGTAGTCCAAAAAGGTCCTTGGATTGGGCTCGTCAAACACCTTAAAGGCGGTCGCCTTGCTGGAGTTCTTCCCTTTCTTTGCAATTCTGCGCCGTTCGTCGTTCGCGTTCGCGTTCCACTGCTGGAGATAGTCCCCAAGGTGATCACGGGTGGGCCTGCCGTTCTCGCGGCAATGCTCTTCGTAGTATGAGATGATCAAGGCCTTATGGCGTGCCAGCTGAACGAAGTCGTCCTTGAAGTCGGTGAGTCGTTTGTTGCCGTAGAGACGACGCATCATGGACTGAACAGGATGGTGATATCCGTAGGTGACCTTAGCGTCACCGCTTGAAAGAGCGTTATATAATTTCTCCCAATCCAGAGACATCAAGATCTTGGGATTGTCTTCGCACTCGAAATTGTGGCCCTGTTGATCGTTGAAGACCGAAATCCAGTTTCGACCGTTGTAAGTAAGGCGATCGATCTCACTCAGATCAACCTTCATGTATTTCAACCGACGGATGAAGTTCATTGTTAACTCCGATAGGAAGGGCGGACCATTCGGGCTTGTCTGGAAGGTCCGCTTCGTCATAGGGGTAGCGTTTCCGCGGGAACACGCCGTTCCGCGAAGTGCTGAAGCTTAGCGATCTGAAAAAGATTTTGCGGCTCCGGACTACCCGGAGAGGCGAGCGGTCAAAGTGCCCGTATTATTATCTTTGAATGTTGTACATGGTTGATATCTACGGAAACGCAGGGGTCTTCCAGTTCCAATGACATCGACTCCCGCAACTTGATAAGATTGGGCAATTCGCAAAACACAATTGGTCCCTCACCGAATTTCACGGACATTTCCTTACGACGCTTAGGTTGAATGAATTCTTTTCGACTTCATCGGCGCGAGCATTTCTTCGGAACGAGATTAACGAGATATCACCGAGACCACGCCATCGTGCGAAGAATTCGAGCGCTCATTCGGACCAGCGAACATGGAGGCTGGCAAGTGTGATGTCAGCGTTCTCGATGCATGTCCCCAAACCCAAGGCTACAACCCCGCCAGTACTAGTTTAGCGGACTATTTTGAGATAGCTGACGTCGCAGATACGTTCGTTTTCGCAGACCGGTTCGAGAATTCCGACGTCGATGAGGCGCCAGATTGCTGCCTTGCGAGACCAGTTGCCAATGTTGCCGGACTCATAGAGCTCCCAGAACCCAAGTGTGTCACGGGCACCAAAAGTTCGGACGACGTATCGTGCTTCGTCGTCATCGACATGCTCGCGTGCCCAAAGGATGTCGCGGGCATTTGCGAACTTGTCCATTGTCGCTTGCTCATCCGAAACGAAGACGAGGCGATCGAGATCGGTCTGCTTCGAAGTGGCCTTAATTTGATCGAACATTTTCATGATACGTTCGCGGTAGCGTTCCGGCTTGACGGCTACGCCGATCCAGGTGCCGTCTTTCAGGATCACCAAAAAGTCGAAGATCGTGTGGCAGAGTTTCCCCTTGGCATCACGGTAGTCGACCTTTGAGCGCTGGGCAAAGATATCTGCGACCGTCCGGTCAGCTTGGAAAATCACCGATACCCGGTGCTCCAGCCCGCTCTCATGATTAACCTGATGCCCATTGAAAATAGTGAACCCGCGTTCATTCTTATCGCTGCTGCGAGCTGGCTTGCGAAGACCTACGTCTTTGCGCGGAGCATTCCACGTCGAAAACGAGCGCTGCTTCTTGCGACGTGGACGATACGGCGCAAGCGGTTGCGCCACAGTGCTGCCGTGGGCGCTCGCAGCGAGCTGCTTTTCCAACATACGGCGACGGAGAAGAATCTTTTCGGCAACCAGTTGCTCTTTAAACATCATATGCACTCCATGCAATGCAATTTGCGGGCTTTACTCGGGGCAGTTCGCACGCCGCCCTAACGGCGTGCGATGTTCTTGCTTGCGAGACGAGCAGCATGGCTGCGGTGAAGTGACTGGCGGCGAGCCGTAGACGGAAGGCGCGTTTTGACGTGAGCATTCGGTACATCAAGATAGTGCGTGTACAGCGCGTTCGAGGTGAGAAACTCAGGATCATCGAATTCCGGAACTAGCAAGCGCATATCCTGAGAGGCCATGATGCCAAGGAAAAAGTCGTTGTGGGTCGGGGCGGACATATTGATTTCTCCTACGCAGAACTTTGGTTCATGATCCCGGTTACCAGCACGAGCTGCAGAGCCGGGTTGAACGTCGCAGGAGGTGTCTGGCGACGAGATAAAAGAAGGCTGCTTGTCGCAAAATTCCTTCGGTCCAGTCATCATTCCCTCCAGTTCGTTCGAGGGTGACTATCGCCAATGCCGCCGGGGCCCGCAGGATCGCAGGTGACAAATTTTGAATTCGAGGATCCGCAGTCGCGAGGGCCATGTCCATTGTGGACACGAGTGATCCTTGCAACACGAACCTCGCTCATTGAAGAGTGAGTTGATTCAGCCCGGAAGTGGCGACCTCACAAAGGACGCAGGAGGGCTCTTATGCCGTTAAAGGCGAATGCCAAGAACAGACTTAAGCGCCTGTAGCGCCCGAAAGACCTATTCGAAACAATGGCATGTCATTTTCCTCAATGGATGACGATCGGATGATGCCATTGAGGACCCCATAGGTCGAGCGTCTAATGCATAAAAATTTAATAAAATCTTAAATATGGTTAACGCCACCTCCGTCGTGTTGCTCAAGGTGTGACTCTCCGAGAATTTCGTGGCCGCTTGCAGCCGATCAAATAATGCTCGTCTCAACGACACGAGATTAAGACAACGGAATTCCACATTCTAACAGGCTTGCAGATGTCAATCGGGAACTACGCCCGATCCTAAACGCTCTCAGGCTTAAACCTACGCTGAGAAAGGCATTCTACGGGATGAGCATCGGCTTCGAGAACGAACGAGGCGACTTCAGCCATGTCATGATCCGCATGGTGCGAGATACAATGACCGGAAGATCAGATCCGCCATGAGACGGATCGAGCGTTGAAATTGGCGCATACTTCCGAGAGACGATCGGCCACAATGGGTGGGAACGCCAGGCTACCTGAACTTCAGAGACGGGGAAAGAAGATATTTGCGGCTCTGCGAGAGGAATTAAGGGACGTAGGCGCCATTCGGAATGGGGTCGACTCTAGATAAGTACACGAACGACAGCGACTTCGCAGAGGCGTTCGAACCGATTTTGCGACCGCTAGGGTCGGACCCGAACACCAAAATACTCTGTAACCGTGTTGCGGGCGTTGAGTTTTATGAATTTACGGAGCGACCGGAAAGAGGTGCATCGCATTTGAGGAGAATCGTGCAGTCGCATATCGCGACGGCGAGAAGCAGAGTAGCTTCCCGTCACGATCCGGCTCAGCTATTGCGCGGTATTTAAAGAAGGCGATGAGGCAACCCGCAGCGGAATTGGCGTCTTGAAAGGTCCGGAAGGCACGGGAGAACGCTCATCAACGCCGTCATTGAAGTCATCGACCCATTCGCGCCAGCGATCCGCGAACCAACGTCTCGAATAGTAGAGGTTCCTTGCCGATCGAAACCCCTTGCGCCGCTTCCCACTACGGATTGGAGAGATGGGCCCAGGATCACGATCGCCGGTCAACGTTTCCTTGATGCTCAGCCCGATAGCTGCGCATACTCGTGGCGGTGTGACCAAACAAACTTGTTCAGCTTGACGGGCCGCGCTCCCCATGAACTCCCAGTCCTTGGGTTGGCCTTGGATATCCCTTAATAACTCGGTGGTCATCGGCAAGAATTTGGAGAGTTCGGCCGGTCCAGGAAATCGCTCGACAAGCCTCTTCGCGAAACCTGACTTAACCCATGGTGCGCCGCTAAGATCTGGACGCATCCTTATCGCTTGATGGAGCTTTGACACGTCCGGACAAGCCAAATTGGCTTCGAGCCATTGCCGAACACTTTCTTCGCGATTTGTTTGGGTGGCATCTTTGGGCTTATCTGGTGGGTCGTCCTTGAACAGCGGGTGCCAGGGGAAGATTTCTCGGCCAAAGAGGTCGCCAAAACTCCTCCCAATGTCTTTCGAGATTTGCAGCGACCGCACAGATAGCTCTGGCCGTGATGCAAAGCCCATCAGGGTGAGACGCTTGCGTTTCTGGGGCGACCCATGATCTCGAGCGTCTGTTTTTATCAGTTTTGTGGCGTACCCGGATGCTTTCAGCTCAGATAGAATGTTTTGACGGGCTCGGTCATGACGGCCGGATAGGAAGCCGGTGTCAAGTTCAAGAGCAAATGCTCTGGGTCGGACCTTTGAAATGAGCGCGGTCGCTGCGCCCAGCATATCGGATTTATCTCGAAAGCCGGTTCCCTTAACAGACCAGGGCCTCGTTGGCAGTGTTCCCGCTATGAGGTCGAGTTGCCCCGCTTCGATTGCCTTGACGTTAAAAAACTGACCCAAGGCTGCTGTCATTGCTTGCTCGTCCTTGGAAACAACTTCAACGTTCCATTCCGGACGGTTCTTGAGGAGGACTGCTTTCGCGATGTCATCCGCGGCGAGTAGACCTTGAATTCGATATCCCACGCTCTGAAGTCCCAGAGCGTGGCTACCGCCGGGACCGGCACAAAATTCGACGGCAGTCAGCTGACCAGAGTAAGCGCGGTCTATGACATTTGGGGGATCGATCGTTTCAGGTTGGATTCCAGCAAGGCATCCGATCGCGTCTAAGGCATTCCATTCGTAGAACTCAGATTGATCTCCGAGTGATCCGACCTCGTCATAGGGGCGTTGGGCCAGTCGCTTAAGTCCCCAGTGAGCTTGCGCCAGATACATGCGGGCTGGATCTGCAAGCCCAACATGGGCCCAGTCTCTGATCTCCGGAAACTTGCTACCGAAAAGGTTTTCGAAATCAGAGAGCAGATCTTGCGCAATCGCTGAAATTTCAACCGCAGCTGCAGACAGCGGATGAGTTGAGTAGTAGCGCGGCGCACGCTTCTTCAGCACCTTCCAGGTCTTTGGAAGGCGGCGCCGATGGCTATCAAACGATACGATCGCGTTGTATAACTTCTGTGCCTTTTCCCTGAAGGCAGTCTTGGCTTTTCGCGAAACTCCAGCGACGGCCGCACTAAGGGCCTTGTCATTGGAGTATTTGGCAAATTCGTCTCTGGACATGCGATCGAGCCGGGTCTGCTTCTCGATACGCTTGAGTTCGCGAACGCCAAAAATCTCTCCCGACTTGATTCGGCGTAGGGCTTGGTCACGGGTGGCCTCATCCGTCTCAACGAGAGCTTTAACCATGGGAAAGTTGACGCGTTCTCTGATCAGTAGCTCACCATGATCTCGGAGAGCATCTCCCGCGCCGGTCAGGGCTCGCAGATCTTCGTCGGCGATACCGCAGTCGCGCAGCAAGTTTTCCAGGATAGCAGCGTCGGCAGTGCGGTACTTATCCACCTCGCCAAGCAAGCTGACAATGTTTTTGGCGATGTGGTGACGGAGTTCGTTGATCTTTTTGCGGGACGCACGCAGCTCCGTCGTTGTTGGGCCCAATACGTCAGGCTGACACCCATCGATATCGACGGGAGGCGGGCCGGGCGCCGCCATATCGGAAATTGATGGTATCTCAACGCTCAAAGTTGCCTCGTTCTTAAGTTGCAGACCTTCTCCCACATTGCCGGTTGCCGTCTCACAAAAGGAAAGCGAACAATTTTAGTGATATCGAGATTTTCGTGTTTAGGTGTTCCCTGCCGACGCTATCTGGTTCGGAGAGGACAATTTGACCGCTCGAGAACCCGATTAAACGCATGCTGGGCGACAGCCCATTCAACCTCTTTCCGATCAATGAGGATACCGCCAAGACCCTGACTTCCCGGGCGAGCTGCAACGTGTTTCAGAGACCCGTTTGCGAGTGCCGCAACCACTTGATAGCGTCGTCGCGAGAACGTCCTGCACACCTCTTCAATTGGATGAAGCCCCTCGAATTCTAAACCAGTGTTGACCTTCGCCGCGATTGTCGCCAGGAGAGAGGACACGTGTTCCCGGTGAACCCTCCGGGGAGAACCTTGTCGCCCGCCTGAAGGTTGCAACAGTCCTGCCTCAATAATCAGGTCGACTAATTGCGTTGAGCAACCAAGAATTTGAGTGGCCTCTCTAATTGAAATCAGCGCCGCCTCTTCTTGGAGTGAACCTCCAAAATCCGAGGTCCGAAATAGACGGGCACGTGAAGCAACATGCTTAGGTCGGCCGACGACCCTACGTACGCGCTCTGAAGAAAGGCCGTAGTGCCGCGATGCGCTGGTGATGTTATGAACGTGAGCCGGGCTTGCCTGCACCGCGAAGAGAGGCTCAGTCCCGAGCGGGATGTGCCTATGTGCGTGCTTTTTGAGCAGCGCAAAGGCCTCCTTGTAGTCTGGATTCTGTCCATTGATCTCGTACCACCGAATGAACGGCGAATAGATGCGTTTCGGAATCGAGATTCGATCGCTAACGCTCTGGACGTGCTGAGTTAAGAATTCCCAGATAGCGTCATTGCCATGGATTGCGACATCGAAGCCTAATTGGCGCGGTAGTTCATTCGAGAAGCCGCCTTGAATTGCATCCTTTATGCTGCCCGCCTCCATTCGAATACGAATGTGTCCGATCAATGAGAAGAATTCTGTGGCCACATAGGCGGGGAGTTTGCCCAAGAAACCGTCTGACGGCCCCCACTTGATCCGGTTGTACAAATACACATTGACAGGGAGTGCGCCAGGATCCTCCTCTGAGCCTGCGGAAACCAGATCATCGAAGCATCGAAGGTGCCTAAAGACGCGACCTGGAACCGAGGCAATTCGACAAGAATGCAACGGGCAATGGCTGATTACCCGCCATTGAAAAACTGCGCTCACAACTGGCATAGGGTTCGAACTGTGATCGAGCCGTACGCATACTGGGCAGTATCGAACCGACTTTGTTTCCAGCTGGCTTCGCTTTACCCGATCCGATCCCAATTGCACCACGCGTCCGGTGGAGATTGCGTAACGATCCAGGCTGCGTACCCCGGTGCCAGTTCTAGCAGCGATCAATGCTGTCACACCGGCAGCGGATTTGGCGATGGCAGTGTGCTTCCACCCCGTTACGTTATAAAACTGATCCAGTGACGCGAAGCCATTCGCCCACGATGTCCGCATAAGATAACTCGCAGTGAGCTCGTCGTCGATCGGCGCAACAAGACGCGGAAGACGGCCGGGGTCGGTCCAAGCCATTATTGTCTCCAAGGCAAATTTGAGATGTACTAGACATTGATCGCTGCTGAGCGGGTATCCCGCCACACCGATGAGTGATCAGCTCAAACTATCCGGAGAGTGGAATGGAATGCACTCGACATTGCGGTGTTCCTCGGTGTTCACTGCTATACGCTAGGATCGCTCAAAGCAGTATCAGCCACAAGCGACATGTTTAATAAAATTTTAACTATGGTTAACGCGGACAGACTCGCCAACCGATGGTGAGGCAGGTCACCGGGCTGCAAGGACTGCCAAATCGCGA
>Ga0102589_1004415_pt1 | contig 13275 bp, 12 predicted proteins | sample AraplaMF_Col_mLB_FD_76858 | JGI IMG/M metagenome (GOLD analysis project Ga0102589, IMG submission 76858) | Arabidopsis root microbial communities from the University of North Carolina, USA - plate scrape MF_Col_mLB | ecosystem: Host-associated > Plants > Roots > Endosphere | place: USA... | reverse complement strand
GTGTATTTAATTAATAAGGCAACAATATGTTTCATCATTTTCCTCCATTGTTTAAACGTATATGGAATACAATATTTCATTAAAAACGGATTATGCTTTTATATAGCGTAACCCGTTTTAATCACCCCTTAATGGTAAGAAGTACAACCTGGGTAAGAAGCAGGCTTATACTATGGATAGTATTTGCGGAATATCGAGCTTTATTCATAAAGGGTAGTTCCATTCTTATAATAGAGATGTTGCCTAAGTACAGTGTTTTTTCATATTAAACTTAATATTCGTTGGTGTTTTGATTCATTAATATAAAAATAAACAAAGTATTTCCGCATTTAATGCATCTTTTTATCTATATATTTTCCGTAATCAGGTACAGCAATTTTATCAAATTCTTGAACGAGTGTTTTGAGGCTTGTTGATAGCAATTCACCTGACATTGGTATCCCATGTCCAGTAATAGCGACTAGAGGCTTTAATTCTTCTAATTTAATGACTGATTCTTTAGCTGCTTTCCAGTCTGTTGTTAAATAACGAGGGGGTCCGCTTATTTCCTGTTCTTGAGTTATTACTTTATACAGATACTCCTGTTTCACTGTAACAAAAGCGTCCCCAGCAATTAAAGTTCGGTCTTTCTCTCTGAATAATGAAATATGCCCAGGAGTATGCCCTGATGTATGAATCCATCTAAACTCTGGCATATGGGGAACAGTTCCATCGGTAGGTAGTGCTTTTACGCTATTTCCTAAATCAATCGGTTCATTAGGGAACAGGGGAGACATTTTCGCTACCATACCACCTTCAACTGTAGGGTCTGGTTCTGGATAGCTTTGTTGTCCAGTCAAAAACGGTATCTCCATTTGATGGGCATAGACTGGAACATCCCAATATTTAATGAGTTCAATTATTCCTCCAACATGATCAAAATGCCCATGAGTTAAAATAATTGCTTTTGGGCGACTATTGGTACCAAATCGATCTTCAGCGATAGAGATAATTTCATTTGCACATTTAGGCATTCCAGCATCAACTAAAACAAAATCATTGGTCTTAGGATTTCCAACAAAGCATATATTGACGATTTGAATCGTGTAACAAAATAAATCAGGTAATACTTCGAGGCCATGACCACTTTCAATTGAAGTTGCTGGAATAAACTTGTAATCACTTCCATAATTCATTTCCTTGTCCACCTTTTATCCCCCTTAATATGTTTCAATACGACATTATAGTTCCCTAATTTCTCAAATCCATTTTGGGGGATTTGAGAAAAGAATTAGTGGGGATTACAAAAAATAAAAATTAAGGTGGAGACATATCAATTTATATAAAGTGCAAACAGAAAATATTGATTTTACAAGTGTAGTTTTTACTATTTTTTGAGGAGGGGTTATGAGTTAATAAAAGGTTCATCTGAATATTTTAATGTAGGTTTATAAAGAATACAGAACAGTAGCTAATAGAAATCCATTAAATGAGGCGATTACTTGTACCCATGCTTTTCATAATCGAAGGATATTTAAGTTTTGTGATGTAATTGAGATTGAGTAAATTATGCTTTTCAATAGCTATTAACAGCCCTTTCAGTGATACTAATATCTCTTACTAGCTATATGATATATTCTATTTTTTATCTAACTAACGCTCTTAGTGTAGTTGGTGTCCTTGCATTGAGTACTTCATGGTTTTTATTCATTTTCACATGTTTCATCCGAAAGAAAAACGGAAATCCCTTCTTTATTAGAGATAGGAAATTCCGGTTCATCTTTTTTATAAACAGTTCAATTGTATTTCAAATTCACATGATGATTCGGTAAATCACCTTGGATAAAGTAGGCTTTATTGATAGCGAATCTGTATTTCTTGATTAATTACTGCCTATTCCTCATACATCATTTTCCTCGTCATTCCACCGTCTACGACAAGGTTTATACCTGTAACAAAATCATTTTCACTGGCTGTTAAATACAGACAGGCTCGTGCAATATCATCTGGTTTTCCTACACGCTTTGATAGATGCTGTTCATGATCAATTTTACTTAATTTTGAATAATCTCCGGTTTCAATCCAACCTGGGGAAATAGCATTCACTGTAATCCTATCTTCGCTAAATGAGGCTGCGAGCGCATGTGTAATAGCAACGATCCCACCTTTTGTGGCAGCATAAGATTCTGAATTTGGCTCAGACATAATCGCCCTTGTAGAGGCGATATTCACAATAGATCCACCTTCTTTGTTATGACGCATATACTTTGCTGCTTCACGCGAACCCAAGAAAACACTTCTTAAGTTTGTATTGATCACATCGTCCCATTCTTCTAACGAAATATCGTAAGGGGACTTGAATAACTCTTTTCCTGCGTTATTAATTAAAATATCTATCTGACCGTATGTTTGATTAGCTACTTCCATTAATCGAATAATATCTGTTTCCAGCCTTACATCTGTTTGTACGAAAAGTGCTTCTTTACCCTGTTCTTTCATCTTAGTAACTGTTTTTGCACCTGCTTTTTCGTCTATATCTGCTAAAATAACATTGGCCCCTTTTTCTGCATAATGTAAAGCAATTTCTCTCCCGATTCCATTTCCAGCCCCTGTTATGATCACTGATTTATTAGAAAAATTCATTGTAATTACACTCCTTTTAAAAAAATATAACGTCTTTATTTTTTTATATAACATACAAAAATTATCCTTCTGCATAACCAATAGTTAATTAATTATGCTAGTATTTTTACTCTTCACTAATAAAAGGAGTAATTATCTTTTTTTCATAAGAAGATAACACAATATTCGTTGATGGAGTACCATATTGCATTGAATCATCAATAAATTGTTCTAAACTTTCTACAGAATGTGTTGCTATTTTGACAATATAGCTAATTTCTCCTGCTACTCTATAACACTCGAGTACATCTGGATGATTATAGCAAAAGTTAGATAATGATTTACAATTTGTTGATTTAAACAGTATAAGTGCAGAAATTGGACGATTTATTTTTTTTAGAGAAACATGTGCATGGTAACCTTCAATAATTTGTTGTTCCTCTAACTTTCGTACTCGCTCAGTTACTGACGGGGAAGATAAGTGAACCGCTTCCGCTAAATCCTTCATTGAAATTTTTGCATTTGACTGTAATAGTCCCACGATTTTTTTATCAATTTGATCCATAAATTACCCAACCTTTTTTTATAAAATAGAATAACCTAAATTCTTTATAAAATAAAGCAGAACAATCAAATATCCTTATTGAACTTATTTATCAGCCTTCTATACTTGTATAAAATAAGGGTAGAAGGAGGCGGTTTACGATATGAAAAAGATTTTATTATTATTAGCTGACGGGTTTGAAGCAGTAGAAGCTAGTGTATTTACAGATGTACTAGGCTGGAATAAATGGGAGGGAGATGGATCAACCGAGGTCGTAACAGTTGGTCTTCGGAATAAATTAACTTGTACTTGGAATTTTACTGTCATACCGGAAAAAACGGTTGATGATATTCAATTAGATGAATTTGATGCACTAGCTATTCCAGGAGGATTTGAAGAGGCTGGTTTTTATCGGGATGCATACAGTAGAGAATTCTTACATGTTATTCAACATTTTTATGCCAAGCAGAAGCCTATTGCCAGTATTTGTGTTGCATCATTAACGCTTGGCAAAAGTGGAATTCTTGTAGGTAAAAAAGCTACCACATACAGTCATCCAACGAGTAAACGAAAAGAGCAGTTAAAGAATTTTGGTGCAATAGTACAAAATGATTTAATAGTACAAGATGGAAATATTATTACATCATCAAATCCAGGCACAGCTTTTGATGTTGCGTTTTTATTACTTGAAAAATTAACATCTAAAAAGAATGCTGAACATGTAAAGGACCTTATGGGATTTTAGGCATTTATTCTTTTTGTGAGTTTTTTGTGCTTGCTAGAAGTAATGTGAAAAGTCGCCGTGCTCTAGCTCTATTTGCTGAACCCGAGGAAAAAGAAAAAGGGTTTGATTATTACAATACTTATAATAGGAGAATTTTTATGATTATAACACTTTTCACATATATATTGTTAGGTTTATCTTTAGCGATACCTGCAGGTGCTATGACAGTCCAAATGACGAAACAAGGAATGAGAAATGGTTTCGTACATGGTTGGTTTGTAGGTATAGGAGGAATGACTGTAGATTTATCTTTAATAGTTCTGATTTATCTAGGGTTCTCTAGTGTATTAACCAACCCATGGGTAGAAACAGTTATGTGGCTACTAGGTTTTGTATTTTTAATGTTTATTGGAATAGAAAGTATTAAAGAGGCAAAGTCAGAAGTTAACATGGAGGGAGAAGATCCTAATAAATCTTTATTATCAGCTTATTTATCTGGTTTTATGATTGCTATATCACCGGCTAATATTGTATTTTGGATAGGGGTCTTTGGTCCGGTTCTAGTTTCTTCATTAGGTAATGCAAGCACATCTACATTTATATTAATAGCTGTAGGTATTTTATTAGGTATCTTAATGCATGATATGATCTTATTAAGCTTTGTTCATTTTACTAGACGTTTTCTAAATCCAACCTTTATTAAAAGGGTATCTATATTTGCCGCAATAGTCCTATTCGGATTTAGTGGTTATTTTGGGTACGAGTTTATAAAACAAGTAATGACTTTTATCTCAAAAGCATAGTTCTTATAAACTTAAATAGGGTGGTTATAATGTAAATGAAAAAGATACGTATTTTAAACGTAACATAATTGTAAATATGTTATATCACGTAGGCAACCCCTTAGGAATCCATTGATCCCTAAGGGGTCTTTAAATTCCTTACACGTAGCCTTTAGAAAAAAGAAACAATCTCAACTATAATTGATGTTGTATGAGCTTAGCTCGATAGCTGGGGTACTACCCGCATTTTAACGAAAATATACGCTAAGCAAATTTCGATATAAAAGAAGCCAAATTTTCTACTTTAAGAAACTTTCGGCTTCAATTCGTTATAAGTTAGTTGCCACTTCGTTTTCTCCATATTCTTTCACTATTTTATAAAAAGTATTTTTCTTTAGTTTCAATAGCCCCGAACTTAATTCCCGTTAATTCTCCATTTTTCCACTTTAGATAAGTTTCTTCTATAGTTCATGTGTTGGAGGGAGTGTGAGGCTCCGATCTTGCATTCCATTTTTTATTCTCTTCGAAAATTCTTCTTATGTAATCTGTTGCGATTGATTGTAAACAAGTTCTAGTGATACATTTGCAGTTGTCTTTTAACATATTCTTGTTGTTTTGAGTTTGATTTTTTGATCATATTAATCACAGCATCGTATTCGAAAAAGAAATGTTTTTTTGTTAACTTCAATGATAAAAACATCATTTTGAACAGGATTTTCAAAGAAAAATTGCTCAAAGAATGTAGGGTGGGTCTCGTTATGCACAAGTTTTAACATAGATTATTGTTCCTTTAACTGTATGATTTTATATTGTGTTACCTAATAATATGTTTAAGATGGAGTAGCACTACATCGCTATTAAGCTAAGAAATACATTCTTTCTCAACACGAAAAAAATGAACTGAATTTCTATGGACAACTATGAAAGGATAAAATTTTCGTTTTGGGGATACTTCAAAACCTTAGGTTGGTGGGCATGTATGGAGTGCCCCAAAATTGATCCTTTTATTATTAGATATTATTTGCTGAAAAAAGCTTGCCATTAATGAAAATGGCAAGCTTTTTATCTCTATGAGCAATATTTAACTACATTAAATTAGAAATTAATTAGCTCGTTCTAATTTTTATATAAAAGGAAGCAAAATCGTAATTAACGTATTTTGTAGATATTTCCTCTTTCTAATAGTCATAAGTGTAATGACTATTCTTTCCAAGGTGAATGTAAAACGCAATCACAGAAATTTTTGCGTTTAAAGCCTGGAAGAAGTAACGAGCAAACATCTGCTTTAATGTTTCCAAAAGTAGTTTCAGGTTTATGAGCGAAACCTTCAAGGAAAGCAGGAAGGATTTTTTGTTTGAAATTATCTCGAGGGAAAGCAGATACAACTTGCTCGCGAATTTCCTCTGAAATTTCGTCATATCCATCCCCCATAACATCGTATCCTACTCCAGAATAAATTAATGAAACTTGGGGTTCTTTATATTCAGCAATTCCAATCGTTGTGTGAAGTGCAATCGAATCCCAAACCAGTCTAATTGACTCATTATCCATGCCATGTTGTTGCAGAAAACTACGTGCAGCATTTGCACCATCTACTTCAAAACGTTTGTCTGGACTACTAAATTTCTTTGTAAGTCCAAGATCATGGAATAGAGCGCTAACATATAATAGCTCTTCGTCATACTTAAGATTAGCTTTTTTCCCTTGAAGAGCACCGAATAAGTAAACACGATTTGAATGATTCCAAAGTAAATCGTTACCATATTCACGAAGAATTTCTTGCGCCTCTACTGCTATTTTACTATCTGGAATTACTATACCTGCAACTGTTTTTTGCATATAAATTGCCTCCTATAAATAATTGATATTGTCCATTTTCTTGCTAGCTCATGAGCTTAACTTAATTATATAAAGCATCTATTATTTATCAATGTAATCATTTCTATCATTTTCATAGAAGGTATCTATGATTAAGGTTTCAATAAATCATAAAGAAACAAACCCAAATAACTACTTTTAACTTAAAAAACTTTGGCGCCTCCTATTTTACGAATTAAATCTATCCTTAATATAAATGTTTTATGTACTTAAAATGATAGATGATTTCTATGTTAACTATAGAAATTATAGAATTGATTAATAGGTAACTGAGAGTTAAACTGAAGTTGCTTTACAAGATAGCAATACGAAATGATAAGTAACTTTAATAGATAAAAATCTCACGATAAGGGGTATATAAAGTATCTTGTAAAGCGTGGCTTTAAACGTAAAGATATCTGTATATATTTAGGTTAGAACTTAAAGGTAATCCTTTGAATCCATTATGCTTTTGCAAAAGAGGACTAGTGTGAAATGAAGTTATTTTCTTGTAGTGAATGGCTTTCATTCTTCTATGTATATTAATAAAAAGTAATGAAAGCTTGTTGATGGCAAAGCTTATATTATCAATGTTCGCTTTACATTTTTGGGGAATACGATGTTTTTTATTTCATTTAAGTATTTGAAGGTGTTTTAGCTAGTCCGCTATTGCAAAGTAGATTGGAGGAATAATAAATGGAGGTTTTTCATTCTGGAGAGCGTACTGTACACGATTTACTAGGTGTACAAAAGATTGCAAGCACTGCAAGTACAATGATTCAACAGACAATGACGAAAAAGTTCATAAATTTTCTAAATGGACAGAATTCATTCGTGGTATCTTCTATGGATCAACAGGGGAGAGTTTGGAGTTCATTTTTAGCAGGAAACCCTGGTATCATACAAGCTATCGAAGCTGACTTAGTTAAAATCAATACAAAAATAAATGAAGGTGATCCTTTATTTTTTAATATTTTACAACACAAGGAAGTAGGAATTTTAGTAATTGATTTTGCTTCCAGAATAAGAATACGAATAAATGGTAAGGTTTCGATGATTTATCCAGATGGAAACTTTGAAATCAAAATTGAACAAGTATTCGGTAATTGTCCTAAATATATACAGGCGAGAAGATTCGAATATAAAGCTGTTGAAGAAATTGTAAATAAGAAACTTCATCCGCGTAACACTTTAAATAAAAAGCAACAGAATTGGATTAGTGAATCCGATACTTTTATTATTGCAAGTGCAAGTTCTGAGGGAAAGATGGACATTTCCCATAGGGGTGGGATGCCAGGATTTGTTCATGTCATTAATGAAAAAACAATTATATTTCCAGATTACTCAGGAAACATGTTGTTCAATACTTTAGGAAATATTGTCCAAAATCCAAATGTTGGGTTATTGTTTTTTGATTTTAATACTGGGGATACATTACAAATCACAGGAGAAGCAAGTATCATTTGGAACATGGATAAAGATAATCTCTCAAAGTTTCCTGGTGCGCAACGTTTAGTACAATTTCAAATAATTGAAGTACTTGAAGCGCTTTGTTATGAATCTTATAATTGGGAATTTTTGAATTATTCTACTTTCAATCCAAAATAGAAAAGGCGGGAAAATATTATGCAAATTAATGTTACTGTTACAGAAGCTGCTATTAAACATTTCGAAAGTTTAGAGACTAAATATCCTAACCATTTTCGATTTCTACAATATGAAATGGGAGGCTGCGGGCGTCCATTGGATGGGGTTGTAAGAATACAATTAATTAAATCAGATGTAGGTTTCGAAGAAATTCAAACAAACTGGAAATCATTTTATATAAACAAAGCCTCTTTAGCTTTTCTTGATGATAATTTAACTATTGATTTCTTTGAAGGATTTCAAATTAGAAGCTCTAGTCAAACTTATAGTCACAACATCCCTTTAGAAATTGAAAAATAAGGGTACTCATTGTTAAATAGATAGAAATCTTTAAGTTGAAAGGTGAAATAAATCATATATAGCCAACAAAATTTTTGTAAGGGAAAGGCTATAGGACATTAAATATACCCACTAAGCAAAATTATTATCGAATCTCAAGTAACAAAAGCGTAATTTTCTCTAGTAAATTTAATTAGAGAAAGTTACGTTTTTTTATAAATGAAGGAATAGAACATTTAGGCAATAATACAGTAAAGGGAGAGTATGGAGCGAGTATAAGGCTGAAAAATTAAGGATTTCTTATAATATGAATAAAGATATGCAAAGAAATATAATTATTTTTTAAAAAGGAGATTATTTTTATATGGAATTAAGACAGTTAGAGTATTTCATGACACTTTATAAAGAACTTCATTTTACAAAAGCAGCAGATAAGCTAGGTATTACGCAACCTACATTAAGCCATCAAATTAAAGCTCTTGAAGACGAAATAGGTATGCCGTTATTTGACCGCATGGGAAAGAAAATAGCCATCACTGACGTTGGTTCTATTTTAGCCAACGAATGTAAAAATATTTTTAATGCATTAGATAATGTAAAAGAACAAATCAGTGAATTAAAGGAGATAAAAGGAGGTAACATTGCAATTGCCACTTTGCCTGGCGAACTAACAGACTTAGTCTCCACTTTATTATTAGATTTTCATAAAAATTATCCGGAGGTAACAGTAAAAATTATAAGTTCAGATGAAATACTAGAATTAATAAACCAGAATCAGGTTAATTTTGCTGTTACAATTGATTCTTCCGAGTACGTATTCGAAGATGAAAAAATTGTAAAAATACCATTATACACAGAAGAGTTATTTTTAGTGGTATCAAATAACCATTCACTAGTTAATGAACAAGAAATACAATTCTCAGAATTGAATAAATTACCATTAATCTTGTTCCCAGACAGTCATGAATGCAGAAAGTTATTGAATTATACATGTTTACCACAAAAAATAAACTTGTCTCCAATTATTGAGACCTCTAGTATCGAATCGTTATTTGATCTTGTTAGAAATGGATTTGGCGTGACAATTGTCTCTAAAACTTTACTTGATATTACTGTAGATAATGATGTATTAGCAATTCCTATAGTAAATCCTAGAATTAGTAGGAAAGTTAACCTTATTTTACGTAGAGATAAATTTATTGGGTTTGGCACTAGAAATTTTATTGAATTGCTTACAAATGAAATTATAAAATTAGGATTTCCTATTTCTGAACAAAGTAAAGAACAGATTAGAAAATTAATTAAATAGTGATTGAATTTCGAATAACTATTAGAGGGGAGATAGAACATATCTATCATTATAATAGAAAAAGTAACATTGCCCTATCTTGTTATAGATATATAATTTAATTAAAGTTTCAATTAGTTTAGATCATCAAAAAAATGTCCTTTTTATCTAAATTTCTTAGAACTTATTTGTGAAGCTTTAATTGACGAGCGTATTTTTTTGACTTTTATTGAAAGTGGATTACACTATAAAAATTTTAGAGAGTAGATAATTTGAAAGTAGGTAAAAAAATGTGTGGCTATGTAGGATGTTTGTATAATACTGCAAAAAGATATTCAGAAACAGAAAAAATACAATTTGAAAATATGACGAATCTGTTATACCACCGTGGTCCAGATGACCAGGGATATTTTCGTGACGAGCATGTTCAATTTGGGTTTAGACGGTTAAGTATTATTGATTTGGATGCGGGACATCAACCGCTAGCATATGATAATGAACGCTATATACTTATGTTCAATGGTGAAATTTATAATTATATAGAATTACGTGAAATGTTAATTAAACAGGGAGCATGTTTTTCAACTCAGTCAGATACGGAAGTTATTGTTGCATTATATGCCCAAGTAAAAGAAGAATGTGTAAATTATCTTCGTGGAATGTATACTTTTGTAATTTGGGACCGTCAAGAGAAAAAATTATTTGGTGCTCGCGATCATTTTGGAATTAAACCACTTTACATTGCACAACAGAACGATATAACTTTCTTCGCATCTGAAAAGAAAAGTATCCTACATGTAATGCAAGATAAGGGTGTAAATCCAACTGCTCTCCAACATTATTTTACATACCAATACGGACCAGAACCAGAAACATTAACAAATGATATTAATAAAATTGAACCTGGTCATTATTTCATAAAAGAAATTGGAAAAGAGATAGAGGTTTATCGCTACTGGAAACCATATTTCAATGCTTCAGATAACAAAAAAGAGGAACACATTCGAGCAATTCGTGATGTATTATATGACTCAGTAAAAGTACATATGCGTAGCGATGTTCCAGTGGGTGCATTCTTATCTGGCGGGATTGATTCATCTATTATTGCTTCTATTGCAAAAGAAATAAATCCAAATCTCCTAACATTCTCTGTTGGTTTTGAGCACCGTGGATTTAGTGAAATAGATGTAGCGAAAGAAACTGCTGAGAAATTAGGAGTAAAAAACTATAGTGTATTGGTAACACCACAAGAATTTATGAATGAATTCCCAAAAATCATGTGGCACATGGATGACCCATTAGCAGATCCAGCAGCAGTACCATTGTACTTTGTTGCAAAAGAAGCACGTAAACATGTAACAGTTGTTCTGTCTGGTGAAGGTTCAGACGAGCTATTTGGCGGATATAATATTTATCGTGAGCCAAACTCTTTAAAAATGTTCTCATACATTCCCACTTCCGGGAGAACGGTTTTAAAAGCTTTAAGTGGAGCACTTAAAGAAGGGTTTAAAGGGAAAAGTTTTCTAGAGCGTGGATGTACACCAATTGAAGAACGTTATTATGGTAATGCAAAGATCTTTCGTGAAGAAGAGAAGATTAAGTTAATAAAGTCTTACAATGAAAGTGTTAACTATAAGGATGTTACCAAAGCATTGTACAATGAAATTAAGGATTATGATGATGTAAGTAAAATGCAATACATTGATATGTACACATGGTTACGTGGAGATATTTTATTAAAAGCGGATAAAATGTCTACAGCTCACTCACTAGAATTACGTGTTCCATTTCTAGATAAAGAAGTCTTTGATGTCGCTTCTAAAATTCCAACAGAATTAAAAATTGCCAATAGAACTACAAAGGCTATTTTACGTGAAGCCGTACGTGGTATTGTTCCAGATCATGTACTAGATCGTAAGAAACTCGGTTTTCCAGTGCCAATCCGTCATTGGTTAAAAGATGAAATGTATGACTGGGCTCTGAATATTATTAAAGAAAGTAAAACCGAACATTTAATTGATAAAAAATATGTATTAAACTTACTGGAGGCACATCGCACAGATAAAGGTGATCATAGTCGTAAAATTTGGACAGTACTAACCTTTATGGTATGGCATCAAATTTATATAGAACATACATATGATACAAATTTATTTAGTGAAGAGTGTCGAGTATATAATTTAGTTTAAATTTATATGTCCATCAATTTAAGAATTATATAACGCCTTCAAACAAAACTGTCCATTTTTACTTGGAGGGAAAGCATCAACAAAACGTGAATTTCGTACGCTAAGCAATTTTCAACATAGAAAAGGCCGATTCCCTGTACGCTAAGGGAATTGGCCTTTTTTATCAGTGTAAGAAACATTCAACCAATCATTACATATCATCATTAAAATACGAACGTATATACTTCAATAACAGCTAACCAAATGATAGGAAAAACACTGTAGTATATTTAACTGCTTGCTAGTATGCCAGAGCAGTTCGTCTGTATTAAAAAAATGATACAGGAGCAAACAAAGATTCCGCGCCCAATCTTAACGCAAGATGCAAAAGAAAGGATTGAAAATAAGCTGTTAACTTCATATTTAGGTGAAGAAGAGGTTTTACTTACATATTATAAAAATAGCTATCTATATAAAAATTACATAACAGAAGCTGGTATAAATCCAGTAAATAAGACAATTACTTGTACGGAGGACGGAGGATGCTTTTCATAATCAAAGGATGTTTAAGTTTGGTGATGTAGTTGAAGTGAATTAGAGGAGGCATATCTCTTCCTAAGTTAATTATATCATGTAAATCAAGTTCGAAATAGACTATTTATTCGTATTGACTCCTGCTACAATCAAGAACACATGCATAGTAAGGAGAGATGTTACATGAGTTCTTTTGTTCTCGATTTTCAGGAAATAGAAAACACGCAGCTTTCGCTCGTCGGTGGAAAAGGTTTGAATTTAGGGGAGTTAACAAACATTCAAGGTATACAAGTACCCGAAGGTTTTTGTGTTACAACGGTAGGATATGAAAAGGCTATCGAGCAAAATGAAGAGCTTCAAACTTTGTTGCAGCAGCTAACAAAGTTGAAAATGGAAGAGCGTGCTCAAATTGGTGAAATGAGTAAGAAGATTAGAGAAGTCATTATGGCAGTAGAAATCCCTACTGATGTAGTGGAAGCAGTAGCTCATTATCTCTCGCGTTTTGGAAATGAACATGCGTATGCCGTGCGTTCGAGTGCTACGGCTGAAGATTTACCGTATGCTTCATTTGCAGGTCAACAAGATACGTATTTAAATATTATCGGAGAAGAAGCGATTTTACAGCATATTAAAAAGTGCTGGGCTTCTTTATTTACAGATCGAGCGGTTATATACCGAATGCAAAACGGTTTTGATCATAATCAAGTTTCTATATGTGTTGTCATTCAAAAAATGGTTTTCCCTGTGGCTTCAGGGATTTTATTTACTGCGGATCCGATTACTTCGAATAGGAAGGTGTTGTCAATCGATGCCAGCTTTGGACTTGGCGAAGCGCTAGTATCTGGATTGGT
>Ga0102589_1004414_pt1 | contig 13275 bp, 10 predicted proteins | sample AraplaMF_Col_mLB_FD_76858 | JGI IMG/M metagenome (GOLD analysis project Ga0102589, IMG submission 76858) | Arabidopsis root microbial communities from the University of North Carolina, USA - plate scrape MF_Col_mLB | ecosystem: Host-associated > Plants > Roots > Endosphere | place: USA... | reverse complement strand
AACAAAAGAAAGACTTCTAAGGTAGAAGTATTTCTTTTAATTTGTAATCTTTCCATTCCCTCGTTGTCTCCCGTCTTTTAAATGGTTGATATTCTGTTGTTTTTTCTTTCTTATAAAATCTTTAATCAAGTTCCGAGTAGCTTGATCAAATAGTAAAACCATCGTAGACATTAAGATAATGGTAGAGAACATGGATATAAAAGGAAACTTATATAATAAGTAGTGTAATAGGATAAAACTTATCGAAAAGTAGGATCCGTATGGAATAACAACTTTGGTTAATACTGTTTTTCTGATTGGATTAGCTAATATATAACCAATAAATGATACGATTTCCATCGTTAAAACAGAAAAAGCTGCCCCCGCTATTGCATAAGTAACACTCAGATAATAAAAAGACACTAAGCCAATAGAGATGGTTATAAACTGAACAATAGTACGGCGATTTTGCAGTCCTCTTGTTGTGAGACCATCAGCAATGGCGATGTTAAATCCTTGTAAGACAATAATAAAGGACAATATTTTTAAAGGTTGAACCGCAGATCCCCATTTATCTCCAAATAAAATCGTGATCAGATAGGGGGATAAATAGAATAAAGTTATTGTCATACACATCCCAATCAAGGACATGAATTTCATTTGCAGGATATTTAATTCTGTATGTTTCTTTACCTCCCCATGACTATGATGCTTAAATAACAGTGGGAAAAATGCACCTGCAATAACCCCTGGTATTTGATAGAGAGCTGAGGGGATTCGGTAAGCTACTGCAAAGAGCCCAACAAGCCCTAAGGGAAGTGTTTTTTCTAATACTAATGGACCTAGTTGAGGAGTTAATATAATAAATAACCCACTAATTAAGAACGGACTAATATTGATCAATAATTCTTTTTGAAAAGGGACTTTCCATTTGAATTCCATGTTTTTTCTGAGTAAATACAGGCAGTAAATGCCTCCAGCTAAATAAGAAAAACCATATAAAAAAGCTGTTACATGTATATCCACTTTTAAGCTTATACACAAAATGGTTAATGTGACTAATACAATGGCTGAGAAGATTTTTATGGATGCAATAAATTGCATTCTTTCAGATAATTGAAAGTAGGTTATGCCTATGCTTTGCAGCACTAGGCCGATGATTAAAGGAATCATTAAACTATACATCATATAAAGAATTTGTTGTTCATGATAAAAGACGTGGATACCGAAAGAAAAAATAACAAATGTTAAAAGTAAACATACTACTCGAACTTTTATATAAGAAAAAAATGTAGTGCCTGGGTTTTCCTTTTTTGCTCCTTCTCGAAGGAACGTATTACTGACTCCTAAATCTGTAAAAAAATGCATGACCATGGAAAGAGCTAGTGCTACACTAAATATTCCATAGTTCTTTGAGTTAAAGTAATTTGCCAATAGTATGAGCGTACTTGCATTTAAAACATTAGCTAAAATCGTGCTGTAAAGTAAGTGGAATATATTTTTAATAATTGAGTTTGTTTTCTTATTCACTTATTTCTCTCCCAATTCACAACTGTAAAGTCACTTAAGTACAGATGTAGGTTCTTTTCCACTAGGTAAAATAGCGTCTTTTTGCTTAAGGTAATAATCATATGTATTCGCAAGACCTTTTTCCAATGCATATATAGGTTGCCAGCCTAATTTTTGAATGCTCTTTTTATTGCAGAGTAAACTTTTTTTGACGTCACCGTCTTTTGCAGGTTGGTAAATGGGGGAAACATTTTGTACACTAATTTGTGCAGCTTGGTGAACTACAAAGTCAGGTTTAAACGCCTCTATCGCTTTTTCTAATGATCTTTCATCTTCTACATTATCAAAGAAAGCTATACTTTTCGAATGAACATTATTTACGGATCAGGTGGATAAGTTATCATACACAGCCACTTCATAATGATTATGAATTAATTTGTCTACAATATGGGATCCGATAAATCCGAAGCCCCCCGTTACTAGCACTTTCTTCATTTTTTATTCTTCCCTTCAATATTTATCTAGCTCCATTTCCAGTAAATACAATGGCCAATGTTTGACATAAAATCTTGATTTCCATAGCGAATGATCTATGCTGGATATAGTATAAGTCGAATGCTAATTTTTCTTCGGGAGTTAGATCATATCCACCATTCACTTGCGCCAATCCTGTTATTCCAGGCGTTACAAGTAAACGATGTTTAAAATTAGGCAATGACTTATCAAACCTTTTATAGAAATATTCTCTTTCAGGTCTAGGGCCAATGAGTGACATATCTCCTTTTAACACGTTAATAACTTGAGGGATTTCATCAATTCTAGTTTTTCTTATAAACGTACCTATTCTTGTAACCCTAGGGTCCTCTTTACTTGCCCACTGAGGACCGTTTTTTTCAGCATCTAAAAACATGGAGCGTAACTTTATTAATTTGAAATCTTTTCCGTTTTTTCCTAGACGCCGTTGATAAAAGAAGGGAGAACCAGTTGATTCGATTGGGATAAGGATGCAAAAAAGAACTAAAATGGGTGATAAAAGTAACAGCATGAAAAGCGAAAAAACAAAATCTATTAGTCGTTTAACAAGAAGGTAGGATGAAGTTGATAGAGATTGTACTTGTATTTCTACCTGTCTATCAATCTTTATTTTTGGGTCCAAAAGTTACCCCCCTTTATGAAATAATGACTGTACCGATTATTTCATGTTTGCTATGTTCTAGTTGTTTTTTTACATTCGCAATCTTATCTAACTTATCACGGCCTTCCTGTATCACTAAAACAATGCCATCACAATGTTTTGCGAGGATTTGTGCATCTGGTGTGTTTAGGAAATCGGATGTGTGAAACAGAATGATATCAAAATGCTCTTTCCACTCCTCAATTAGGATTGGGAAGGTCTCTAATGTTAACAATGCCACTGGCTCATAAAGATCTTCACCTGTAGATAAACAAGATAGATAATCCGTTATTTTTATTGTAGTATCCTTATTTTGCTCTCTTAGGAGTAAGGTGGTTAGGCCAAATGAATGATCGATATTAAACACATGATGTAAAGAAGGTTGACGCAGATTCGCATCCACTACCAACACTCGTTTTCGTTGTTCTGAAAAAGTTAGGGCCAAATAAGCAGTAGCATTGGTTATATTTTGTGTTTGTGCAAGTGAAGTAATCATTAATATTGGTTTTTCCTTTTGAAGGTTCGGTTCAATATGGTTACATATGCTATAAAATCGTTCTTTGATGGTGATATCGTATGGATTAAAGAAATATTTCCTCTTAAATTTGATGGTCATTATGTTCACCTTGTTTCATTGAAGATAAGCTTTTATAAGCTGTTTTTTGCTTGTTGTTTCTTTTTTTGGTATTTAAGTTCACTCTTCCTAATAATGGGAGTCCAAGATGTTCGAGTTCTCGATTGTTGTAAGTTGAATCATCAAAGTGTTCTCGTAGAATTGCCAAGCCAATTCCGACAAAAAAGCTAATTATGATTGAAATGGCTATAATGAATTTGGGTTTTGGAAAAAGCAGTTCGGCTTCTTCCGTCACCCCGGAATCACTAAGAATATTAAGGCGGTTTACATTTGCATAGTCTTTAAATTTAGATATGGATTGCTTTGCGACGGATTGTGCAATTTTCTTAGCTAATTGTGGATTAGAGTCTTTCACTGAAATTGTAATAATCTGTGAATCATTTCTATTAGTAACGGAAACCTGTTTAAGCAAATCATAGCTTGAACGAGTTAGCTTTAACTCTTCTTTTACACCTATCATGATATATGGGCTTTTTATGATATCCATATATGAAAGAGCTAGCTGTTTGTTATCTTGTACTCTATTTACTGGATTTTCCTCTTTTTCTACGCCTAAAGATCCAGCAAGAACTTGAGTGGAGTACTGATAAATCGGTTTCATAAGGTACATGGATGAAATAATAATGAACCCGCTAGTACAAATTGTCGTAAGTATAATAATTAAGAATCGCCTTTTTAAAACTTGCATAAACTCTTTTATTTTTACTTTTTCATTCATCTAGTTCACCACTTTTTCAATTTAATAGTAGAGTTTTGGCGTGATTTTCCGAATGGGAATTATCACTTTTGATTTTGAAAAGGTCCTTATAACATTTATACTAGGGTGAAAAAATTATAAACCTAGCATCTGAACAAAAATTGAACAGAATGCTTCCTCCTAAATTTTTACTATGTAGGGCATAGCCACATCGTCATCAAGCTAAGAGTGCCAAGAGGGTATATGTGAGTATATTTTTTGAAATTTCTATGACTACAAAAAAGGTGTACATAACAAATAAATTAATCAAATGGCTACTTAAATAAAGAAGTCGATTATTATGCTAATGTTCTTATAAATCTAAATAATAAGTGTTTTTTTTGAATATTTATGGTAATATTTTGATATAAATTGTATTTTATTGAAAATACTAGTAATTTTTGGGTATATTTAACTTTTCGCAAATTTATTTATAAATCCATAAATGTATGAATTAAAATGTTTGGTTTTTATATGAAGCTTTATAATCTTATCTAGTTAAAAGGAGAATATAATGAATCATTCTATGGATATACAATATTTGTGTGATATTTTATATAAAACATTTCAAGTATCTATTCAATTTTTATCTACAGATGAAAAAATCTTATATAAATCTACTTCTAATGATATTTGCAGTCCTTTTTATTCTTCTAAGGAAGAACAACTTAGTGAAATTTTTCAGGAAAATGATCTCTATGATTTTCCGCTTATGAGAGGGAACAGTTATCTAGAAAATTTCGTTTTTATTCACATAGTAGATCATGAATATATAAAAGGAACCTTTGTTATTGGACCCTCTACATATCCCAAGGTATCAGAAGATATGGCCATTAGACTTATGAATGAATTTGGGGGAAATGTTAGAATACAAGATGGAATTGAATACTATCATTCCATACCTGTGATAAAAAAAATAACTTTAATTGATATAGGAATTTTATTACATTACATAATTTTTAAAGAAAAGTTAGATGTAGGTGCTGTTTGGAGAGAAAATAAATTATTGGAGAAAACCTCCTATGAAATTGCGAATCCTGATTTATATATTTCAGCCCGGCGTCAAAATAATTCTGATCATTATGATATATCATTGGAACGGAAAATTTTCACAAGCATTAAAGAAGGGGACAAAGAAAAATTAATAAAATATGCATATGCATTTCCGCAAGAAGATGCTGTAATTTCATCAAAAAGAAATCAACTAAGAAATCAAAAAAATAATGGAATAATGGCCATTACTTTAGCTACTCGTTATGCAATAGAGGGGAATCTCCCGCCAGAAATTGCTTTTTCGCTTAGTTCTCTCTATATGGAGACCATTGAACAACTAGATAACATGTATTCGGTCAATAGATTAATTGAGGACGCTTTATGTGCTTTTGCTGATCGTGTTAAAGAATATAGTATTCAAAGATATTCGAATACAATTACTACATGTTTAAATCATATTAGAAAAAACATTTACCATGAAATATCTCTCAATAATCTCGCTACGTTGCTTGACATTAATCCTACTTATTTATCTAAATTGTTTAAAAAAGAAGTAGGAATTCCTTTAAGTGAATATATTCAAAGGGAACGAGTAGAAGAAGCAAAAAAACTATTAACATTAACTACATATCCATTATCAGATATTTGTGCTTGGCTTAACTTTTATGATCAAAGTTATTTCACAAGAGTTTTCAAAAAAATATGTAACATGACTCCTAGACAATATCGTGAAAAGCATACCGTGATATAGGCTTGATATCTTAACAGCTAGGTGAGATATGTGTAATACTTGATCACATATATATAATGCATCAACTCAATTTACCTCGCTATTTATAAGAAATAATACTCTTACCTCAAAAACTTTCTCTGTTTATCCCGCATTAACAGGCAGTAAGACCCCCACCTCAAAATTCAGCAAAAGCAAAGAAGATAGGTGGGGGATCCTGCCCGTAAAAGCCCGATTGGTCGGGCTAATAATCAGTGGGGATGAAGAAAACCCCCACTGATTAAAGTTTCACTTTATTTGAAAATATGTAGAATCCATTTCCTTATAATTCTGCTCACTACATGAACATAATAAGGAAATAGATTTTAATACTTTAAGATTTCCACCTTTACTTTCAGTATGTAATAGTGCAGAAAGAATATTAAAAAATCCATTTGAATTAATATAGGAATAGAATGCGATAGCTAAGAAACTTTTGCTTTTCCATGTTTACCTTTTTAGCGTGGATTAAATGAATGTTCGAAATAAAAAAGAATCCCTTATTCTTTATGGAATTCTTTTTTTAGCTGCCTATTAAAGAATAATCATTCCGTATTTTCATTTTTTACCAATACATGTTATATTTGGTAGCATACAATATTTTGTGTAAATATACTTGTCTTGTGAATAGGGAAAATACAAGAGATTTTTAAGTTTGCGACTAAACGAATTAAGAGAGGAGTACCCCTCTTAATGAATGAAAGTGCATTTATATAAGCAACTAGAGAAAAGTATCACAATTCTTAAAAGAAAGAGTAGATTTGCCAATTTCTTTCGCGTAAGTAGGAAGACGTAGCGAATAGTCGAAATGATTGCTACCAACGAACAATCGATACAAAATATGGGGAAATATAAGCTTTATCTGTTCCTTGTGATCAAAACGGATCCTTTCAAACGCAATCATTCGCTCCATATCATCGTAGAAATGGATGGCTAGTATTCGTATGTATCAAATTGAAATGAGTATATAGAACGCATTTTAGAACTCCATTATTCTCCTGCAACTGTAAGTAACATTATAATTCTGTAAACAACAAGATTGAAGTCACCTTGTATTTTAATAAAAATCTTTTTAGTAGGTGTAATATGATGAAAAGATATGAGGAGTTTGACTCTCTAAGAGGATTAGCAGCACTTCTTGTAATAATCGGGCATCATATGATGCTATTGCCTGCGTATGAAAATTATCAGTATGAGTTAAACAGTCCCTTCATAATTTATTTATTCAAGGAAACTCCTTTACGTCTTTTTTTTAGTAGCGGCAACGAATCTGTTATTCTCTTTTTTGTATTGAGTGGTTTTGTTTTGTATTTATCTATTAATAATGAGAAATTTCATTATGATACATACATAATAAAACGGATTTGCCGAATTTATATACCATATTTAGTAGCAATCAGCATTTCTATTATTGCTAAAATGCTTTTTAGTCGTAATGATATGCCATTTATTAGTGATTGGTTTAGTAAATCATGGACCACTGCAGATACACCAGCTTTATTATTACAACATCTTGTTTTTATCGGTGAGTATAACACAGACGCATATAACAATGTTATATGGTCTCTTGTTCATGAAATGAGAATTTCGATTATATTTCCATTTCTGACTTTCTTTTTTATACGCAAAAGGCTCAAATATTCCTTATTATGGTTTATTGTTCTAAGTTTTTCTTCGACTATGGGTTTGTATTTGTTTAATCCTAGTGGAAGCATAACTAGTAGTTTTTTAAGTTTTCACTACATCACTCTTTTTTTTATGGGAGCTCTATTAGCGAAGTATCGTTATTTTATTTTCCATTATGTTTTAAATATGAATAAAATGATGAAAATTGCATTACTGCTAATTGTAATTATTTGTTTTATGTACGAAGGAATGATTGGCGAAGTGGATTTTTTGAACAATTATGTACTGAGAGACTACGTTGTCTCATTTGGGGTTTGTATGGTAATGATTATGAGTATCTCTTCATGGACATTTAGTGCGTTATTAAGAAGAAAAGTATTTGTTTTTCTTGGAAAGATTTCTTATAGTCTTTATTTATATCATCTTGTTTCTTTATTCTCAGTTATGTATTTATTTTATGATAAACTACCTACCATATTAATAGTGTTTCTTTCCTTTTCTCTTTCTTTTTTACTATCTTCATTGGGGTATCTATTTATTGAAAAACCCTGCATAAACCTTGGGCGGTATTTAACTAGGAGATGGAGAAATATATTCTGGAAGGAAATAAAAATAAGGGATCGGATTTCATAGGAGTTTATATAGTAAGAGATCAAAGTTGAATCTTCTCGAACATGTAAAGAAAAAACGAGGATGTTAGATATAACAGAATCGGATATTTTCAAATTCATCTTATAGAAAAACATTCGTAAAAGCCGCTTCATTATACGATAGAGGGCTGGGGGAAAACGAGCTGGGCATTTGCGGAAGGCATTTTCCCTTAAAAGGATTGACAGCAACCTATATAAAGAAACATTTAGAATGTGACATTCGAGAGAGACAGGATGTAAACGTTGTTGTACCTATGTGCAAGGCTTGTGATGCATGGTTCGATGAAGGATATATTACTGTGAATTCGTTAGGATATGTAGATTGCATAGAGGATATGAACTCTGGGAAAATTGTAAAATTCACTAAATGAACTTACGAAAATAAACGGTAGAAAGTGTTTTTATTGGAATCAGGAAAATAAGAAATATTTTGAATGGCACTATCATTATCATAGAATGACAACTTAAAAATTCAGAACTTTGGTGAGGGGAAAATCCAGTTGTTTGATCCAGAATCTTTTCAAACGATTCGATATACAAAACAAAAGTAAATGAGAGGGAATTTGGGACGAGGTTGTCATGAACCTAGTCCTTTCTTCATATGGAGGGATAAGTCTGAAACCTTTCTGATTACGGAATCGTCATCCTTTTGTATAGGTAGGAATTATTTGACGATTCTAATTATTTACCCGTAGGCGCATAAGTGTCGTTATCCCTATATCTATCATATTTATATAGTTCTCATAGACCACTGTGATGGAGTGAATTTTTGTTTTGAGGTAACTTATTTTCTTAGTTTGATAGGCATGGAGTGCTCCCCCTATAAATACAGATTAAAAGTATTGTTGCTGTAGATATCCTGAATAAAAGGTATGCTTTGATTAATATTTTTTAATTTATAAGATAAAAAAGATAGATGCAGTAGAATGTTCTACCACTATCTATCCTTTTTATCGTATGAATTATTGTGCTTTAAATTCGATTACTTGCTCTTGATTGATTGTTTTACCATCTAAAAGACCTTTTGCTGTTATGTAAATAATTGTTTTCTTAGAGTCTTCCAGCTGACCAATTGCATACTTTACATTGAAGTTATCATTGCTTAGTCGCCACTGTTCACCATTCCATCTACCAGTTATTTTTTGACCATCAGCAGCTTCAATTTTATCATCGTAATTTAGTGTACCAAACTCTGTTTTTAATGTATTGCTAGCAAAATCAATTTGAACTTTGTTTAATAATTTGATTGGAGAACTCGTTTGAATCTCGTATACATTGTCACTGATCTTTTTGAAGTGAATTTTGCCTTCTTGTCCTTTAACAAGTTTCATATATTGATCAGATGATAAGAAGAATTCATATTCTTCTTGTGTAATTCCCATGTTTTCATGGTAAGGTAATCTTTCTCCAGGTTGTACTGTTTTTAAATATTCTATGTACCAATCATAATTTTTCTGAATACTCGCTTGCGTTTTTTTCGTAATTTCCTCAAATTTTTGTTTCTTATCTTCTTGCATTTGTATTGTCATAATATCAGCAGGTGTTTCTGATTTTACTAATAATGGTGTGATGAAATCTTTTGTACTCTGATTGGTAGGTGATAAAACTTCTTCAGTTTTTTTCGGATTCGTATCCTGTTTATCCTCATTTTTTGTAGATTTAGTTGTTTCTTCTGCCGCAGTCTTTTTTGTATCGACTAGTTTACTTTCAGTAGAATTATTACATCCAGCCAATAAAAAGAAAGTTGTAAGTGTCCCTAGTATGATTTTTTTCATTAAAAATTCCCCCGTATTTTTTTCATAAAAACAAACAATACCATAATTATACATTGGGAATATTACCATAACAATTCGCTATTTTTGAAAGTATGTTAAATTCTTCAATTTCTAGTTATTAGTATTGATTATTTGCAGCATATTACAGGTGATTCGACCAATAGAGGAAACGTGTTTCAAGAAATGGGTGAGGTTTCCCGTAAACTGTTAGCACGTGATTTAAACGTGTGCGTCGTAGTGCTGTCGTAATTGTCCCGCGGGGTAGAGTCGCGTCAAGATAAGCGTCTGCTTTGGTCTGATCTAAGGGAGAAAGGGCAGATTGAGCAGAATGCGGGTGTGATTATGTATCGGGATGTTTATTATGATAAGGAGACGGAGTATAAAGATATAACAGAAATTCAGATAGCAAAGCAATGAAATGAACTTGTTGGGATGATGAAGCTGCGGTTTTTGAAGGAGTTTGAGAAGTTTGTGGAGGGGTTAAAAACAGACTAGTTCAAACTGATAAAATTCTTGAACTAGAACCACAAAAAAGAGCAGTGCTAATGCTCTTTTTTATTAATTGTCCAAGTGAATACTGAAAAAAGCACTATTTAGTAGATAGATTACTGTCTACTTATGCTGCCTTCCTATTACAATACCGCTCACCATATATAAAACGGAAGCAATATAAAAAATGGTACCAATCGTTAAAAAGTCGACTAGATACCCTGTTGCAATGACAGCTACTGCACCGCCAACTGAAGTCCATACGTGGTATTTTCCTATTTCATAGCCCGCTTCTTTGCTTTCTACTTTTCGTGCAAGTGATGTTTTTTCGGTGTTTCGTTGCACGGCACCTAAGCAACCCATAATAATTTGCAGAATGTAAACATGCCAAACTTCTGTAGCAATGGGAAAAAAGAGCATTAATACCGCCATAGACCAAGCATATACAATTAATAGTTTTTTATCTCCAAATTTGTCAGAGATCTTTCCTATTAGTGGATAGACTAAAGCGGAAGTTAACGCAAATAAGCCATATGCCCAGCCAAATTGAGAGAAACTATCTCCAACATTTCGAAGCAGCAGTATGTAAAATGGGAATACCATACTACCGGCCATCATAATTATGCTTTGCGAAGTTACAAATCTTCTATATGTCATTCACTGTACTCCTTATAAAATAGATTTACAAATCGTTCTTGCGGATCACTCTCTTTCTTTTTTTGAAAGAATTCCTCTATACGTGGATATGCCTTCTTAAGTTGCTGCTTTGTTGGATAAGAATAATAGGGTAAATAATAACTGCCATTGTGCTTTAAAGTAACATCTATCATCTTCCCTAACACTGCTTTCGTTTTCTTTATTTCACCCTCAGAACGTCCTTGATTAATAAGGAGTACAAGTGCAAACATATCATCCTTTGCATAGGATAAAACCGCATTCTCATTTTTTTCTACATAACGGATAGTAATATTAAGAAGGTTCAACTCTTCTTTGTTTAATACATTTCGCAAATCATCTATATACGCTGTAAAGTGATCGATAGGTACGAAATATTCTTGTAAAACCTCTGTTCGATTTGGATTTTCGTATTCCATAAAAGTACTATCTGATCGCATCACATTATTTCGAGTTTCATATGTTCCATTTATGCGTTCAATGTAGTTCCTTTGCATATCCCAAAACGTATTCTTTCCCCAGTCACTATACCTTGATAATCCAAGGAATAATTTCGGTGCAGCAATAATATTTTCTTCCTTTAGTTTGCTGTATTCTTCCCGTTTATTTTGGTTCTCTGCTAAAACATAATCTGTTACATACATTTCTTTTAAAAATGAGGTTGGAGCTACGGAAATACGCGCTAGGTGCATTCGAACATTCTCGTCCTTTTTTACCTTCTCTTTAAAATATGCTGTATACTCCTTATAATCTAGCGTTCTCGTCTGCATTTCATATAGTTCGTCTTCCGTTAACTTAAGCGTCACATCTAAGATCACACCGAATAACCCGTAACCTCCAATAACATAAGGAAACAAATCAGCATTTTCTTCTCTGCTTACATTCTTAACCGTACCATCTGCCATTAACAATCGAAATGATTCTACTGTATCAATGAGTGCTTCATGACGAATATCACGTCCATGTACATTTACACTTAACGAACCACCAACTGTAAAAATATTTTGAGACTGCATCACTTGAACAGCAAGACCATATGGATTTACTTTCTTTTGAATATCATCCCATGTCACGCCGCTTTGCACGCGAATTCTCTTCTTCTCTGGATCAAACTCTAATATTTTGTTATAACCTTTCATATCTAGCACTGTACCATTTGGATAATAGGTCTGTCCGCCTTGGCTATGCTGCATTCCCGCAATTGAAATCTTCTCACCTGAAGCATTTGCATCTTTAACTAGCTTCTTTAAGGTCTGCTCATCTTCCACATTTTCAACCCGTTTAATCTTTGTAGGAAGCAATCTGCCCACATCACTCATAACAGGATTGGCTATTTGTTTTGTATATGTATATATAGATGCCATACATAATAAGCTGTATACAGTAATACCTATTATTATTGTTTGTTTTTTCAACATACACTCTCCTTTTTTCGTGATAGTATAAAGAATTCAATGTATATTCGAGATTTATATTATATCTTTTTCTGAAGCCAAGGAATATTATGTAAATAAAAAAGCACGTTATCGGAAGAAAAGTTTCTTCTGTGACAACGTGCTCGTTCACATGTATAGAACTCGATAGGAATACATCCTGAGAGCCATCAGCAGGGGAGGAGTGACCCCCTTACTGATGGTAATTTTACGTTATTGCACGCCACTCTCTAAAATCGAGAATTTCTTTTTCTCACAATCAATCTCTGCCATTACACCATAAGGTAGAATAAACTTAGGTTCGGTATGACCAAAGTTTAAATTATAAAGAATCGGTAAATCTTCTAAACGATATTCTTTCATAACTGTTAGAATTTCATGTTTATATTCTTCATAATATTTCTCGTCTTTCGGTTTGCCGAAAATGATTCCATTCGTGTTTTGTAAAATGCCTTGCGCTGCATAATTTCGTAACCAATATCTAATATAAGTTGGATCTGGCTTGTCTTCAGATGTTTCAAAGAATAGAATGCTGTTTTCCCAATATTTTTTCTCAGGCCAAAGTTCTGTTCCTTTTGCGAATTCCAGTACTTCTATACAACCTCCGATTAAACGGCCTTGTACGATGCCGGATCCTTGAAGGAGTTCATATCCAGTATTTTGTTGCATAGTGCGACGTGTATGTTTGTTCGATTCAATCCATTCCAAACGCTCACTTGTCCATTCTGTAGCGGGTTGAATGTTGCCAATCGTCTCATTTGAAAAAAGGATTCGATTTACCATTTCAATCGTATATGGATCCATTTCAACGTTTTCAGCAAAATCGGTTAAAA